>Ga0315545_1003098_pt1 | contig 14417 bp, 15 predicted proteins | sample SalMarSW160210MG_FD_203096 | JGI IMG/M metagenome (GOLD analysis project Ga0315545, IMG submission 203096) | Salt marsh sediment microbial communities from the Plum Island Ecosystem LTER, Massachusetts, United States - Salt Marsh Sediment SW1602-10 ... | reverse complement strand
AGGTCTATCCCGGCTTGATTGTTGCCGGCATGGCCGCTAATGCCGTTTGCGGCGGCCCCAGGATGGGCCCTATCTTCGGTGGTATGCTTCTCTCCGGAAAACATGCCGCCGAGGTAGCCATGGAGATTATAAAAAAGCCGGCGGCTAGCTAGCGCCGGAACTATTCTAATAAGATTATGAAAATGGGCGGCGGTTTTAATATAGGCAAGCTATTCGGCATCCAGTTCCGGCTGCACTATACCTGGTTCATAATATTCGCCTTAATAACCGTTTCACTCTCCTGGCAGGTCTTCCCCGTTTTCTACCCGGGCTGGAGCCAGCTGCTCTACTGGACTATTGGCCTGGCTACCAGCCTGCTGGTCTTTGCCTCGGTACTGGCCCACGAGCTGGCTCACAGCCTGGTGGGCAGAGCCAACGGCATCCCCATCAAAAGCATAACCCTGTTCCTCTTCGGCGGGGTGGCCCAGATGACCAGGGAGGCGACTAAAGCCGGCGCCGAATTCAAAATGGCCGCCGCCGGGCCTGCCTGCAGCCTGGTAATCGGGGGGGTGTTTGCCCTGGTCTGGGTATTGACCCGGGACATTATTGAGCCGGTAGCGGCTATGGCTTTTTACCTGGCCTATATCAATGTGATTCTGGCTATATTTAACCTGATACCCGGTTTCCCGCTGGACGGCGGGCGTGTCTTCCGCTCTTTGATGTGGCGGTTTAGCGGCAACTACCAGCGCTCCACGCGAATCGCCGCCCGTACGGGGCAGGGTGTGGCCTATGCCTTTATGCTGGGCGGCGTCCTGATGATGGTCTTCCTGCAGGAGTGGGTAGGCGGTCTGTGGATAACCCTTATCGGCTGGTTCCTGCACAACGCCGCCTCGGCCAGCTATCGCCAGGTGCAGTGGCAGGAGGCCCTGCGCGGCATCACCGCATCACAGGTAATGACCTCCAACTACGCAACAGTCCCGCCCGATATCACCCTCAAGCAGCTGGTTGAGGGATATGTCCTGCTCAGGGGTCAACGCTTCTTCCTGGTGGCCGATGATGGCAGGTTTAAGGGGATTTTAACCCTGCGTAATATCAAGTCCATTCCCCGGTCAAACTGGAATACAACCCCGGTAGAGGATATAATGGTCCCCGCCGGTCAGATTAAGACAGCCCGCCCCGAGCAGGACGTCCTGAACGTCATGGCGGAGATGAACGAGAGCGCCATAAATCAGATGCCGGTAGTAGACGAGGGCAGGGTTACCGGGCTGATTACCCGTGACAACCTATCAAGGGCTCTGCGTACCCGCAACGACCTGGGGATGTAGAATATTATAAAGTTGTAGAATATATATAATATAGATGTAGAAAATATATAATATAATTGGGGAGGCAAGATGAATAGTTCCAGCCAGAGTCCGAATCTGGGTGATGCCGCCGGCAGTTTTCTGGCCGGCCTGCCCGCCGAACAAGGCGAGCAAAGCCAGCAGGCAGTATATGGATTCGTGCGCTGGTACGGCAGCAAGCGTTCCCTTTCTTTGCTGACCGCCCATGAGGTGGAAAATTACGCGGGGCGATTATCGTCGTCCCAGGCCAACTATTTAACTAATGTCGAGCAGGTGCGGGCTTTTCTGGCCTACGTCAGGAAGCGGGGCTGGGTCAAGACCAACCTGGCGGCTCACCTCAAGACCAGGAAGGTCAAAGCCAGGCAGTCTTCCCCGGCCGGACGGCGGCAGTCATCAGCCACCCCGCTGACCCGGCAGGGCTACGCTCAGCTGGAAGCCGAGATTGCCAGGCTGAAAAAGCGGCGGCTGGAGGTTATCGAGGAGATGCGCCTGGCGGCGGCGGATAAGGATTTCCGCGAGAACGCCCCCCTGGACGCCGCCAGGGAGGAGCGGGGGCACCTGGAGGGGAGGATGATGGAGCTGGAAGCAGCTCTAAAATCGGCTACTATTATCGATGGAACAAAAAAAACCGGACTCAAGTTAAGCGTGGGTGACAGCGTTATCCTGATTGACCCGGCTTCCGGCGAGGAACTGCGCTACACCGTGGTCAGCCCCCGGGAAGTAGACCCGGTCAAGGGCAGGATTTCGAGCCATTCACCCATAGGTAAAGCCATTATCGGCTGTGCTCAGGGAGAAACGGTGGAAATAACCGCCCCCCTGGGCAAATTATGCTACCAGATTAAGCAGATTGAGCGTAAATAGCCGCACTACACGCCACAGAATCCACCCCTACTATTGAGGTATTGACAAAGATATCAATGCTACTTAAAGTAGTTAGGCAAGATTTTATAGTCAGGCAAGATTTAAAGGACTAATAATGGCCAGATGCCGTAACTGCGGTCAAAGAACCGATGGTGATTACTGCCAGTGGTGTGGTTACCCGATACCGAGGCGTGGGCGCCGCCGGAGGCCGTTAAAATCAGCCGAGGAAGCCAAGGCTAGAGCAATAAGAGAGGTCGAGAAGGCCAAGGCCAGGCTCGAAGCCGAGGAAGCCAGGATAGCCAGGGAAGCAGAGAAAGCCAGGGAAATAAGAGAGGCTAAGGAGGCCAAGGAGAGAACCAGGAAAGAGGCCAAGAAGGCCAAGAAGGCCAAGGAGAGAACCAGGACAGGAGCCGAGGAGGCCCGGTTAGCCAGAGAGGCCGAGGCTAAAGCAATAATGGAGGCCGAGGAGGCCAGGGTCAGGGCACAGATAGAAGCTGAGGAAGCCCAGAGAGCCAAAGAGGCCGAGGCTAAAGCAATAAGAGAAGCCGAGGAGGCCAGAAAAGAGGCTGAGGAGGCCAGGGAGAAAGCCCGAAGAGACGCTGAGGAAGCCCAGAGAGCCAAAGAGGCCGAAGCTAAAGCAATAAGAGAAGCCGAGGAGGCCAGAAAAGAGGCTGAGGAGGCCAGGGAGAAAGCCCGGCTGGAAGCCGAGGAAGCCCAGAGAGCCAAAGAGGCCGAGGCCGGAGCCTCAAGAGAGGCCGAAGAGACCAGGAGAGAGGCCGAGGAGGCTAAAGAAAAAGCCCGGATAGAAGCCGAGGAAGCCAGGATAGCCAAGGAGGCCGAGGCCAGGGCGATAAGGGCGGCCGAATCCGCCAAGAAAAAAGCCAAAGAGGCCCTGGAATCCAAAGGAGCTAAGGCGAGAGCCCGGAAAGCCAAGGAGGGGTGGGAAAGGGTAAAGAGAGAAGCCGAGCAGGCCAGAATAGAAGCCCAGGAAGCCAGGGAGAGAGCCCGGAAAGCCAAGGAGGGGTGGGAAAAGGTAAAGAGAGAAGCCGAGCAGGCCAGAATAGAAGCCCAGGAAGCCAGGGAGGCTAAAGAGGCCGACGAAAAGGCCAGGAAAGCCAGAGAAGACTGGGAGAAGGCCAAAAAGGAAGCCGAGGCCGAAGAGACCAGAAAGGCTAAAGAGGCCGAAGAAAAGGCCAGGAAATCCAGGGAAGAGTGGGAGAAGGCCAGGAAAGAGACCCTGGAGGGTTAGCCACTAAGCAGGGAGGCAGGAGACATGCCAATTATAGCGCTGGTTCTTATGTGTGTGGGCGGGGCTGGTCTAATAGCCAGCCTGATACTCTTCTTCACCTCCGCCGCCTGGGAAGACCCCCGTCTGGAACGCCAGATGATGGGGATATTTCTCATCGGGCAATTTATTCTCAGTGCCGGCATAGCCTACTGGCTGATACACCTGACCAACCTGCTGGGACAGTAAGCCAAAGCCCGGCGGCTGTGTTATAATTTCCCCTGCTATGCAGAAGACTAAAAATAATGAGCTGCCCGTCTTAGCCATAGACATCGGCGGTACCAAGACAGCCGCTGCGCTTATATCGCCCGACAACCGGGTGACGGATAAAGCCCACTCCCCCACCCCGGTTTCCGAGGGGCCTCAACCGGTGATTAACCGCATATTCTCCATGATTGACCGTTTCTTATCTCAAGGCAATACCGGCCCGGCGCAACTTTACGGCATAGCCATTGCCGCCGCCGGCGCCATAGATACAGATAAAGGACTGATAACATCGTCACCGAACCTGCCCGGCTGGGTCAATATACCGCTGCGCGACATGGCAAGGAAACGGTACGGCATTAACACCTGCCTGCTCAACGACGCCAATGCCGCCGCCCTGGCCGAACACCGCCTGGGGGCGGGGCGGGGCACTAATAATCTTATCTATCTTACCGTCAGCACAGGAATCGGCGGCGGCATTATAGTTAACGGTGAGCTATACTCCGGGGCGTCAGGCGGCGCCGGCGAGATAGGACACATGACTATAGACGCCAGCGGACCGGAATGCAGCTGCGGTAACAGGGGCTGCCTGGAGGTATTAGCCTCCGGCAAAGCGGTGGCCGGTGAGGCGAAAAGGCGTATCAAAGAGGGAGGGCGATCCCGGCTGACCGATATCGTCTCCGGTGATATGGAGAGCATTACCGCCGAAAAAGTTGCCCTGGCGGCGGGGGAGGGCGACCGGCTGGCAATGGATGTAATTTCCAGGGCCGCCGGATATCTCGGCGTGGGCATGGTAAACCTGGCCAATATCTTTAACCCCGAGATGATAGTAGTCGGCGGGGGGCTGTCCAAGATGGGTGAGCTTCTGCTGGCGCCGGCCAGAGAAGTGGTAAAACAGCGGGCTTTCCCATTATGCGCCGGCGCGGTGCGCATCGTTGCCGCCGAGCTTGGCGACGATAGCGGTTTGCTGGGGGCGGCTATCTATGCCCGCCTTAGATAGCGTTCCAGCCGAAATAGAAAAGCACCACGACGATAACCAGCAGAATCCAGTATAAACTGGGAACCGGCCCCCACCACCCCTTGTGCCACCAGATTTTCCCCTTACGGAAGTTCTTAATACCGTAATGGGGGTTAAAGACAAACCAGAAGAAGTCTTCCAGAAGCATCATTCCCGCGTAGAAGCCGATGATAAGGCTTTCCAGCCGCCAGCTCCAGGAGACGAAGAAGAGGGGCAGGTGAACAATGGCAATTGTAAATGAAATCATGAAAAGGTGGTAGCCGGTAATGGGGCGACCTCCCATCAACCTTACCAGCCAGCCCTTTTCCCATCGCCGGCAGGGCAGTTTGGCCGCCCAGCCTTCCCTGCCCTCAATCTGGATTTCCCAGTTGGCGAAAAGAAAACCCATGAAGACCATAAAGGCTAAAAGGCCGAAAATCACTTAAAACCCTCCTCCGGCGGGGCAGTAAATAAAGGTAAAAGTGGTCGGGGTGGGCGGACTTGAACCGCCGGCCTCAGCGTCCCAAACGCTGCGCGCTGCCAACTGCGCTACACCCCGCATACCAGAGTATAGCAATGCTGCACTCAAGGGTCAATCCGAAACTTAAAGCGAGGGTTAATCTCTACCGGCAATCGGGGCAGTTATCAAAGGTCTCCGCCGGCAGGCCGGTCTGTTCGACCATATACTCAACCTGCCTCTCCGGTATCCAGTAGCGGCCGCAGGTCTTACACTTCTTCAGCTTGAATTCCATCTGGCTGCTGGGCCATTTGACGTACCGGGTATCGCCGACGTCCCTGAAATCTATGGCACCTACCGGACAGACGTAGGCGCAGGAGCCGCAGCCGATGCAGACATCGGAAGGCTCGTAATACGGGGTGCCCATCTGCCGGTTAACGCCGCGATTGACCAGGCTGATGGCCGAGACGCCGACCACCTCCTGGCATACCCTGACACAGAGGGCGCAGAGGATGCACTGCTTGTCGTCCTTTTGAAAGCTCGTCTCTTCAACGCCCAGCTTCCGGGCCAGGTCCTGTATCTCCTTATTATTGGGGCAGCGCGCCAGAAGCAGCTCCATGAGCATCCTGCGGTTGCCGACCACCCTGTCCGAGGCGGTCTTTACCTCAAGCCCGTCCTCTACTTCGTAAAGGCAGGAGGCGACCAGCTTTTGCCTCCCCCGCCGGGTGATTTCCACCAGGCAGAGGCGGCAGGCGCCGTAGGGCTTGACCGCCTCGTTGTGGCACAGGGTGGGGATATAGATGTTATTGTCCTGGGCCACCTCAAGGATGGTCTGGCCCTCTTCGGCTTTCAGCTTGCGGCCGTCAATCGTCAGCGTAACCATTACTACTGCCTTTACTTCCTTATTACCGCGCCCAGCCTGCAGACATCGTAGCAGGCGCCGCACTTGATGCACTTCTCTTTGTCCAGAACCACCGGCTTCTTCTTGCCCATATCGGTTATCGCCTCTACCGGGCAGGCCTTGACGCAGAGACCGCAGCCGGGGCACTTTTCTTCGTCAATGCTGTAGGTTATGAGCGCCTTGCAGACGCCGGCCGGACATCTCTTTTCCTTGATATGGGCCTCGTATTCGTCACGGAAATAGCGGAGGGTGGTCAGCACGGGGTTGGGGGCGGTTGAGCCCAGGGCGCACAGCGAGCAATCGACCAGTGTGGCCGAGAGCCTCTCTAATAATTCAATATCGCCTTCTTTGCCCCTGCCCTCGGTGATATCGGTTAAAATCTGGCTCATCCTCTTTAAGCCCTCGCGGCAGGGAAGGCACTTGCCGCAGGATTCGCCCTCCAGGAAGTTGATGAAATACCTGGCGATGTCCACCATGCAGCTGTCTTCGTCCATGATAATCATGCCGCCGGAGCCCATCATCGAGCCGGCCTTATCGAGCTGGTCAAAGTCCACCGGCAGGTCCAGCAGGCTCTCCGGTATGCAGCCGCCGGAGGGGCCGCCGGTCTGCACCGCCTTGAACTTTTTGCCGCCGGGGATGCCGCCGCCGATGCCGTAGATAATCTCCCTTAAAGTTATGCCCATGGGGACTTCAATCAGGCCGGTGTTGTTAATCTTGCCCACCAGCGAGAAAATCTTGGTTCCATTGCTCCCCTGGCTGCCTATCTTGGAGTACCAGCCGGCGCCGTTGCCGATTATCAGGGGGACATTAGCCCAGGTCTCTACATTATTAAGGTTGGTGGGCTGTTCCCACAGGCCCTTGTCCGAGGTGTGGACGTACTTGGCCCGCGGCTCGCCGACCTTGCCTTCCAGCGAGGCCATCAGCGCCGTTGATTCGCCGCAGACGAAGGCGCCGCCGCCCCGGCTTATCTTGACCGAGAAATCAAAGCCGGAGCCCAGAATATTCCTGCCCAGCAGGCCGTAGTCCTCGGCCTGCTTAATGGCTATTTCGGCGTTCTTTACCGCCAGCGGGTACTCGTTGCGGACGTAGATATAGCCTTCGTGGCTGCCGATGGCGTAGGCGCCGATAACCATCCCCTCCAGGACGCTGTGGGGATTACCCTCCATTAAGCTTCTATCCATGAAGGCGCCGGGGTCGCCTTCGTCGCAGTTGCAGATAACGTAGCGCTTTTCGCCCTCGGCCTTGCGGCAGCTCGCCCATTTATCGCCGGTGGGGAACCCACCGCCGCCCCGCCCCCTTAAGCCCGCCTTCTTGACCTCGGCGATGACGCCCTCCGGGGTCATGCCGGAAATAGCCCTGCCCAGCGCGGCGTAGCCGCCCACGGCCAGGTAATCATCAATTCTGGTTGGGTCAATAAAGCCGTTGTTACCGAAGACCAGCCGTTTCTGTTTCTGATAGAAGGGCACTTCGGATTCATGGGTTACCTTTTTGCCGGTATTGGGGTCGGTGTAGAGCAACCGGTCAATGATATTACCGTTGGCCACAGTCTCGGCGACTATCCCGGGGACATCAGCTTCCTTTACCTTCTGGTAGAAAATATCGGCCGGCTTGATAACCACCAGGGGGCCTTTTTCGCAGAAGCCGTGGCAGCCGGTGACCTTGATATCTACTTTAGAATCCAGTTTATTCTTTTTGATTTCCGCTTTAAAGGCTTCGCTGACACCTTCACTGCCGAAAGAATGGCAGCCGGTGCCGCCGCATACCGTTACGCAGGGCTTATCCGGGTCTCTGGAGGCGACTATGGCTTTACGGAGAGCCTCAAGCGCTCCAACCGAATTCAGCCGTTTTGATGTCTGCTTATTGGCCATTACTTATAGCCTTCCAGCAGCGGTTTTACCTTGCTGCCGGTCATCTGCCCCGAGTAGCTGCCATCTATAACGACTATCGGCCCCAGTGCGCAGGCCCCGACGCAGTTGACCGTCTCCAGCGTATACCTTAAATCTTCCGTGGTTTCACCGGATTCTATGCCCAGCTCCCGCTTAATCTCATCAATGACCCTGCCCGCCCCCCGCACGTGACAGGCGGTGCCGAGGCAGACGTTAACCAGGTGCCGCCCCCTCGGTTTGAGGCTGAAGGCCTTGAAGAAGGAGGCCACGCTGTAGACCTGGCTTAAGGGCACATCCAGGCCCTCGCCGACAAGCACCAAAGCCTCTTTGGGCAGGTAGTTGTACTCCGCCTGGACATCCTGCAATATGGCCACCAGCATGCCGGCGTCGCCGTCATAGCGGGCCAGTATGGTCTTTATCTTCTGCTTATCCGGCTTAACCTTAGCCTTCAACGGCCTTCTCCTTTAGGGCGGCGTAGTCGGCGCTTACCCGCTGCTGTATCTTTTCGATAATGTCCTCGGACAGGTGCCTGAACCGCCCCTGAAGTTTCATGTAGTCGGTCACCGGCTTGAGTTCAGTGAAATCAAAGTTCAGTTTATATTTGCCGTCTTCCACCTCATAGAGGGGGAAGATGCCCGTCTCCACCGCCAGACGTCCCAGCTTGACCGATAAATCGGTGGGGCACCTCCAGCCGGTGGGGCAGACCGATAATATATGAACATAGGCCGGGCCCGGCGTGTCTGCCGCCTTCCTTACCTTTTCCATCAGGTCAAAGGGGTAGCTGGGGCAGGCCGTGGCCACGTAGGGGATATTGTGGGCGGCGGCGATAGCCGGCATATTCTTCTTCCAGCTTACCTGGCCGATGCTGACCTTGCCCGCCGGGGAGGTGGTGGTGGAAGCGCCGTAGGGGGTGGACGAAGAGCGCTGTATGCCGGTATTCATATAGGCCTCGTTATCGAAGCATAAATAGACGAAGTTGTGTCCCCGCTCCAGTGCACCCGACAGCGCCTGGAGGCCGATATCGCTGGTGCCGCCGTCGCCGGCTATGGCCACCACATTTATATCCTGCCGGGCGATGCGGCCCTTCTTCATCATTATCTTTAAGCCCGACTCTATGCCGGAAGCCACCGCGGCCGTGTTTTCGAACAGGGTGTGAATCCAGGGCACCTTCCAGGAGGTGGTGGGCAGCGGCGAGGAGACTATCTCCATGCAGCCGGTGGCGTTGGCGATGATGGTATTGGGCCCCAGCGCCTTGGCCGCCAGCCTCACCGCCAGGGCTTCGCCGCAGCCGATACAGGCCCGGTGGCCGGGGACAAAGGTCTCCTTTTTGGTTACCAGCCTGGGAACATAGACGCCGTAGTTCTGCATTATTCCCTCACCCCGAATATCTCGTACTCGTTGGGGGAGCCTTTCTCCGAGACGGCTATGCCCCTGTTTACTATCGCTTCAAAGTCATCCGGGCTGATATCCCGCCCGCCGATGCCGGCAACAAAGCTGACGACTTTGGGCTTTTTGGCCTGGCCGTATAAGGCTGCTTTAACCTCTGAGCAGACCGGGCCGCCGGGGCCGCCGAAGGAAAGCGCCCTGTCAAGAACGATAAGCGTCTCGGCGTCTTCTACCGCCCGGCGCAGCTCCTCGAAGGGGAAGGGGCGCCAGAGGCGCAGCCTGACCAGCCCCACATCCCTGCCCTCGCCCCGCATCCTGTCTATGGCCGTCATGGCCGTTTCGCTGAAGCTGCCCATTGTTAAGAGCAGTGTTTTGGCCTTTTCCGCATGGTAGGACTCAACCGGCTGATATTTATGCCCGAAAATATCGGCGAACTCCTGCCAGCACTTTAAAATAGTATCTTTGGACGCCCTTAAGTTTACCTCCTGCGCCCACTTCGCCTCCGGGTAGATGGCGGGCGGGGCAAAATCCCCCATAGTCACCGGCTTATCGGGGTGGAGGGGCAGAGGGTATTTATTGGGCGGCAGGAACTTATCTACTTTGCTCTGTTCGGGGAAGCTGATGGGTTCAATGACGTGCGAGAGGTGAAAGCCGTCCAGGTGAACCATCACCGGCAGCAGGACTTTTTTATCTTCGGCAATGCGGAAGGCGCAGAAGACGTGGTCAACCACCTCCTGCCCGTTTTCGGTAAAGAGCTGAATCCAGCCGGTATCGCGGACGGCCATGACATCGGAGTGGTCGCCCCAGACGCTCAAAGGCGAAGACAGCGCCCGGTTGGCCACCGCCATCACTACCGGCAGGCGCATCGACGAGGCGACATAGAGCACCTCGTGCATCAGCTCCAGCCCCTGACCGGCGGTGGCGGTAAAGGTCCTGGCGCCGGCCGCCGCCGAGCCGAGGCAGGCGCTCATCGCCGAGTGCTCCGATTCTACCGGAATATAGGCGGCATCCAGCTTACCGTTGGCTACCAGCTCGGCGAGGTGCTCCACGATGTGGGTCTGGGGGGTGATGGGATAGGCGGCGATAACATCGACATTGGCCTGCCTGGCCGCTTCGCCGATGGCCACCGAGACCTCAATGCCCACTCTGCCGGCCATTATTCCTCCTCCTCGACCATGGTTATTACCCCGGTGGGGCACTCACGAGCGCAGATGCCGCAGCCCTTGCAGTAGTACATATCGGCCTCAAAATTGCCGTCATCGTTGGGGAAAATACAGCCCTCGGGGCAGAAAATCTGGCAGAGGGCGCACTTGATGCACTTTTTGAAATCATAGGTGGGACGCTGCGACCGCCAGTCGCCGGTCTTGTACCGGCTGGCATTACCCGGCTCGGTGACAATGGCACCGATTTCCAGGTCCCTCCAGGTCATTTCCGCATCCGACTTGGGCTTGCGCTTGGCCATCCCCTATAGCTCCTTAATCTCGGTCTCTTCGTAGGCCCTTTTCATAGCGTTGATATTCCTCTCCGCTATGCGGCCGAAGCGTTTGTTTAAAGGCTCGACCACCGATTCCAGCTCCACCACGCCGGTGGCCTTGAGCAGGGCCCCTACCATGGTGGTATTGGTGATGGGCACCCCCAGAACCTCCCTGGCGATAGTGGCGGCATCAACCCTGGCCATTCTGCATTTAGCCTTGAAATTAGCGGCGATTTCTTTAAAGGATTTTTTGGTGTTGATTATCAGCAGGCCGTTTTCTTTGAGGCCTGAAATAACATTGACAATGCTGAGCAGTCCGGGGTCAAGCACCACCACCACATCCGGGCGGGTTATCTCCGCCCTGATCCTGATGGGCTGCCGGCTGTCTATCCTGACGAAAGCCAGCACCGGGGCGCCTCTTCTCTCCGGGCCGAAGCTGGGGAAGGCCTGGGCATACTTGCCTTCGCTTATGGCCGCCTGCGCCACAAGCTCCGCCGAGGTGACGGCACCCTGTCCCCCCCGACCGTGCCATCTGATTTCAATAAGTCCGTTTTTGACTGCCAATTTAGCCTCTTAAAGCTAATAATTAAAACCGCCCCTGGAGCGACTCGAACGCTCGCAACCAGCTCCGGAGGCTGGTGCTCTATCCAACTGAGCTACAGGGGCAGAGGTTACAGAGTATACAAAACCAGCAGAATTAGCTCTATATGATTCTATATAATAAGGTAAACTAATAGAATAAGGTTGACTTTATATGATAACCTATAATTCAGCTATAATGCAAACTTTCTATACCTTTTCCCCCAGCGCCTTTATCACCAGCACCGGCGCCTTGCTTTCCTGAACCACCTTATTGGCAATACTGCCGAAGACCCATTTTTCGATGCCGGAGTGCCCGTGGCTGGAGATGGCAATAAGATTGACCCTTTTTTCTTCGGCGAACTTAAAAATTTCCTGGCCTATATCATCTGCCCCTACCTTGATGGTAACCTTTACCGTGCCCTTGCGCCTTTTGAGCTTACGGTAAACCCCGTCCAGGTATTCTTCGGCCTCTTTCTTGAACATGGCCAACTGCTCTTCCGGGTAACTGATATAGTCCAGGCCGCCCACCGTGCGAATATGCTGCCCCGACGAAACCACCCCGAAGAGGATGACCTCCGACTCCAGCCGGCTCATCAGTTCACCGACATAGCCCACCGCCGCCTCGCCGGCTTCTGAGCCGTCCAGGGGGAGCAGAATCCGGTTGAGCAGGACCGGCCGCTGCACCTTCCGCCCGGGCTTGACCGCCCTGACCAGCAGCATGGGCACGGCGGTGGCCTGCAGCAGCTTGCTGGCGATACTCCCCGTAGCCCACGACATTATGCCGGAGCGACCATGGGAGGTCATGATGATGAGACCGACATCATTTTTCTCGGCGTAGCTGATGATTTCGTCAGCCGCTTTGCCGGAGACGACCACCGGGCTGACTTTTCTGATGCGTTCTCTTATCCTGTCCGCCACCTCTTTTACGTAGAGCTCGTGCATATGCCGGTGATGGGTATCGGCAGGGTCACTTACGTGTAACAGGATAATCTCGGACTTGAAGGCGTTTGCCAGCTCTTCGGCATAGGGCAGAGCCAGCTCGGCCAGGTCGGAGCCGTCCAGCGGTACCAGTATCTTTTTCCACATTTTTCCCACCTCCCTTAAGCGTATCTTATTATTAAATACAGCCAGCAAAGGCCGACCACCATTAGCATGGCCGGGAAGGCGTATTTGCAGAACCTGCCCCAGCTGATGGGATGTCCCTCTTTTTCGGCGATGGCGGTGCCGACCACGTTGGCCGAGGCGCCGATTGGGGTGGCGTTGCCGCCGATATCCGTCCCCAGAGCCAGCGTCCAGGCTAAAGTAGGCAGTTTAAGACCGGCCGTCTTTGATAGATTGGTGATAACCGGCACCATGGTGGCGGCAAAGGGGATATTATCCACTATAGCCGAGGCAAAGGCCGATATCCACAGGATGAGGGGTATCACCAGCACGATATTGCCCCCTGAGACCCGGCCGATATACTGGGCCAGCATCTCCAGCACGCCGGTCTCCTCCAGGCCGCCGACGCAGATAAACAGCCCGATAAAGAAGAGCAGGGTGCGCCAGTCCACCCGTTTAACGATATGCATGGCCTGGCGGCTGGCCGCCAGCATGGTAATAAGGGCGGCAATAACCCCTATCAGCGCCATGGAGATGCCGGTTTGAGCGTGGGTGACTATTAAAACCACTATGGCGACGAAGATGCCGGCATTTATGCGGAAGTGGAGGGGGTCGGTGATGGCTTCGCTGGGCTGGGGATAGTGGGCGGTGGGGACAGCGGCATCACCCTGTGGGGCGGTGAGAATCTTGCGGAAGACGAAGTAGAAGAAGGCTAAAGTAGCCAGCATCCCTATCCAGGCGATAGGACCGGTGTTGGCGAAAAAATCGGTGAAGGTGTAGCCGAGGCCGGTGCCGATAATGATGTTGGGCGGGTCGCCGGACATGGTGGCGCTGCCGCCGGTGTTGGCGGCGAAAATTTCGGCGATTATTACCGGCACGGGGTCAAACTTGAGCAGGCGGGAAAGCTCAATAGTTACCATTGCCAGAAACAGCAGCACGGTGATGCTGTCTATGAACATGGAGAGAAAGCCGGAGAGCAGCATGAAAACAATCAGTATGGGAACGACCTTGTAGTTGACCATCTTGGCCAGCAGCAGGCATATCCAGCGGAAAAACCCGACTTCCCCCAGTCCCTCCACCATGACCATCATGCCGCCGATAAAGACAATGGTCTGCCAGTTTACGCCGTAGGATTCTATATGCTCCTGCCCCGGTATCCAGAAATTCAGCGTGCCCAGCTGTTCCAGGTTCAGGACGCTGGTAACCGATTCCGGGCTTCTCATCACCAGAAGGAAGACGACTATCAGGGTAAGGGCGGCGCCGATGAGGGCGGGAACGTAGCGGTGCACCTTGCCGACTATGATAGCGGCAAACATGAGCACGAAAATAGTGACGGCGAGAATCTGGCTCAGTATCAGCATTTATCCCTAAGTCTCTTTTCCAGTGCAGAAAATGAGGCTAAAACTATGCTATTATAACAGAAGTCGGCCGGTAACGAAAAGAGCCTTTATTGACATTTAAAGCGCTATGACAGTAAAGCGGCTTGAGCTTAAGTTTAAGAGGAGTTGGCCTTGCTCTGGTTGGTCTGGTTAAAGTTTGCCTTTTGCGTCCTGGTAATATTTCTCTCGGGGAGGGCGGTAGCCAAATATGGCGATATTATCGCCATCAGGACCGGACTGGGGAGGGTCTGGATAGGGGTTGTCCTCCTCGCCCTGGTGACATCGCTGCCCGAGCTTTTCACCGGCATAAGCGCCGTTACCCTGGTCAAAGCCCCCGATTTGACCGTAGGCAATCTCTTCGGCGCCAATGCCTTTAATCTTTTTAACCTGGCCCTGCTCGATATCGCCTACCGCTACGGCTCCCTGTTCGGGATGGCCAGCCCGGTGCAGCGGCTTACGGGATGGCTCAGCATGGCGCTGGCAGCTATCGCCGGTGTCTCTATCTTTATCAGCAGCTACTTTTTCGATATGGGTATAGGCTGGATAGGCTGGTACACGCCGGTAATTATCTTATTGTACCTT
>Ga0315545_1003093_pt1 | contig 14433 bp, 9 predicted proteins | sample SalMarSW160210MG_FD_203096 | JGI IMG/M metagenome (GOLD analysis project Ga0315545, IMG submission 203096) | Salt marsh sediment microbial communities from the Plum Island Ecosystem LTER, Massachusetts, United States - Salt Marsh Sediment SW1602-10 ... | reverse complement strand
TAAATTATATGGTCTACCGAAGGACACTCTTTGAAAAGACGTGAATCGTATCTGGTATCTCGTATCTCGAAAAAAGACCTTGGAGCACTCAAAAGGATAGGTTATACTAGATACGAGATACGAACAACGAGATACGAGATATGCCGAGCGTAGTGAGGCATATCTTGAAATAAGGGGTGGAAAAGAGCAATAATGGATTCAAATGAGAAACTAGAAAAGCTTCCTCCTCAAAATCTGGAAGCAGAGCGTTCCGTCTTAGGAGCAATGTTATTGGAGGAGAGAACTATTCCTAAGGTTCTTCAATTACTACCCGATTCAGATAGTTTTTATTCAGAGACACATCGCTTGATTTATAAAGAGATAATCGGTCTCTTAAATAAGAATAAGCCGGTAGACATAGTTGCTCTTAAAGAAGAATTTCGTAAGAAGAATAAGTTGAAGGATATAGGAGGAGCAGTTTATCTAGCTGATTTAGTTAATTCTGTTCCTACAACGGCAAATGTGGATTACTATGCTCAAATTGTACGGGAAAAATATATCCTAAGAGATTTATTAAGAGTAGTGGCCTCCATTACTTCTCTTTCTTATGACTCATCTCAAGATTTAGATGACATATTAGACAAAGCCCAGAGTTTTATTTTTGATATTACCCGAAAGAGAATAAAAACTCCTGTCGTTCATATAAAAGAAGTATTGACTGATACTTTTGAACATATAGAAGCGCTTTATGAAAAAAAAGAACATATCACCGGGGTTCCTACTGGGTTTGACCAGTTTGATAGATTAACATCAGGTTTTCAATCGTCTGATTTGATAATCATTGCTGGGCGGCCTTCAATGGGTAAAACTTCTCTTGCTTTGAATATTGCTCGATATGCTAGTGTAGAAGCTCGTATTCCTTTGGTAATATTTAGTATGGAGAGTGCAAAAGAACAGCTTGTAGAGCATTTACTTTGTTCAGAAGCAAGGGTGAATGGTCAAGAACTACGTGTAGGACGTCTTTCTGAAAAAGATTGGACTAAGCTTACCGATGCAGCAGGTATCCTGGCAGATGCTCCTATCTATATTGACGATACTCCTGGTATGGGTGTATTGGAGCTCAGGGCAAAGGCTCGTCAATTGAAAGCTGAGCATGATATTCAAGTGGCTATAGTTGACTATTTACAGTTGATGGCTGGGGATAGGAGATCGGAGAACAGACAGCAGGAAATCTCTGAAATTTCTCGTTCTTTGAAAGCCTTAGCTAAAGAGCTTGGGATAGCAGTAGTGGCAATATCTCAATTAAGCAGAGCTGTAGAAAAAAGAGGAGAAGAAGATAAGCGTCCTCGTCTTTCAGACCTACGAGAATCGGGAGCTATTGAACAGGATGCAGATTTGGTGGTTTCCTTATATCGGGAACATTATTATTCGAGAAAACCCGAGGACGAGGGGGTGACTGAGCTAATTATCAATAAACAGCGTCGTGGTCCTGTCGGCAAAATAGACTTAACTTTTCTCAGTGAATATGCTTGTTTTGAATCGCGGAGCTTTAGAGAGATTAAATGAAGGAGTGAGCCTTGAATATAGTAGTGGTAGGTACGCAATGGGGAGACGAAGGAAAGGGTAGAGTTATTGATTTTTTATCCCGGGAAGTAGATGCAATAGTTAGATTTCAAGGAGGGAGCAATGCTGGTCATACAGTAGTTGTAGATGGGGAAATATTTGTGTTTCATCTTGTTCCTTCCGGTATTCTTCATCCAGGTAAAAGTTGTATTATTGGGAATGGCGTAGTGGTGGATCCGGGCGAATTACTTGCCGAACTGGAAAGTCTTCGGGCGAGAAATATTGACATTAAGGGACTTCGTCTTTCCAGCAGTGCACATATAGTTATGCCTTACCACAAAGAAATAGAAAAGATAGAAGAAAAGCAGAGAGGTAAAAAAAAGATCGGAACGACTAAAAAAGGAGTTGGACCTGCTTATACCGATAAAATAGCCAGAAGAGGCATAAGGGTAGGTGATCTTTTAAATGAAAAGGTGTTGGCTGAAAAATTAGATGTGAATTTTGTTCTGTTGGCGAATTATTATAGGTTAAATCTCTGTAAGAAAGATATTCTTAGCCGATACTTGGAATATGGTGATAAGTTGAGAGAATATATTACTGATACCTCAATTCTGGTTAATCAATTGATAAAAAAAAATAAGGAAATTCTTTTTGAGGGGGCACAGGGGACTTTACTTGATATCGACCATGGTACATATCCTTTTGTGACTTCCTCTTGCACTAGTGCTGGGGGTGTATGTATTGGTGTCGGAATAGGTCCTACACGAATAGATAAAGTTTTGGGAGTCGCCAAAGTCTATACAACTCGGGTAGGAGAGGGCCCTTTCCCTACAGAAATAGAGGGAAGAGAAGGAGAAATACTTAAAGAAAGAGGAAAGGAGTATGGAGCTACTACGGGCAGGCCAAGAAGATGTGGGTGGTTTGACGGAGTTATTCTAAGATATGCAGCCAGAATAAATGGGTTAGATGAACTTGTGTTAACCAAATTGGATGTTCTTGATAAATTAGATAGAATAAAAATCTGCACAGCTTATAAGTATAAAGATAAAGCCATTGAGGACTTTCCTTTCCAAGTAGTCTCTTTGAGAGAGTGTGAGCCTATTTATGAAGAAATGGAGGGTTGGGAAGAAGATACCTCTCAGGTAAGTCGTTATGAAGACCTACCGGAGAAGGCACAGGCATATTTGAGAAGAATCGAAGAGATAGGAGAATTACCTATTGGTTATCTCTCTTTAAGTCCTGAGAGAGCAGGTCTTATAAAATGTAAAGAGTGAATAGTGAATAGTGAAAATACCTAAATACAATTCACGATTCACGAAATACGATTAACCAGACACAAAGGGGAAAAACCATGTTTAATAGATTTACTGAACGAGCGAAAAAAGTAATTTTTCTAGCCAGGGAAGAAGCTAGAAGATTGGACCATGACTACTTAGGCACAGAACATATTCTTCTTGGGCTTATCCGAGAGGGCGAAGGAATAGGAGCTGCAGCCTTGCAAAACTTAGCTGTAGACTTGGCTCAGGTTCGTGCAGAGGTAGAAAAAGCAGTTGGTAGAGGTGGAGGAGCACTATTCCTTGGCCAGATTCCTTTTACTCCCAGGGCGAAGAAGGTGTTGGAGCTGGCAGTGACAGAAGCTAGGAATTTAGGACATAACTATATTGGAACTGAACATCTTCTTCTAGGGTTAATTAGAGAAGCAGAAGGAGTAGCTGCTCAAATTCTCACTAGTCTGGGAGCTGATTTAGGCAAAGTGCGGGAGGAAGTTTCTAATCTTCTTGGGACAAAAGTTTCTCCTGAACGAGTAGCCAAACCCAGTCAAACTCCCACATTGGATAGATTTGGGCGTGATCTCACCCGGCTAGCCAGGGATGGGGAGCTTGATCCGGTAATAAATAGACAAAAGGAGATTGAGAGAGTAATTCAGATACTTTCCCGTCGAACGAAAAACAATCCTGTTTTAATCGGAGAGGCAGGAGTAGGTAAGACAGCTATTGCCGAAGGATTAGCCCAGAAGATCTTTGAGGGCTCCTTGCCTGAGCCTTTGCTTAACAAAAGGGTAGTCACTGTTGAATTAGGAGGAATAGTAGCCGGAACCAAGTACAGGGGAGAGTTTGAGAAGAGGATGGAGAGAATACTGAATGAGATTAGAAAAGCAAAGAACGTCATTCTCTTTATTGACGAAATTCATACTCTAGTAGGAGCAGGAGCAGCTGAAGGAGCCATAGATGCTTCCAATATTTTAAAGCCAGCTCTGGCTAGAGGAGAACTTCAGTGTATAGGAGCAACTACTCTGGACGAGTATAGAAAGTATATTGAAAGGGACGAAGCCCTGGAAAGAAGGTTTCAGACAATAGTGGTAAATGAGCCAACAGTTAAAGAGACTATCCAGATTTTGAGGGGCTTGCGAGATAAATATGAGGCTTTCCACAGAGTGAAAATAACTGATGAGGCTCTTATAACAGCAGCTAAGCTCTCCTATAGATATATCCAGGGTCGCTATCTGCCTGACAAGGCTATCGATGTGATGGATGAAGCAGCTGCCAGAGTAAGGCTTCAATTTAGCACCCGTCCCAAAGAACTTAAGAAGATAGAGAAAGAGCTGGAGCAGCTTCGCAAGGAGAAAGAAGCGGCGGTAAAAGCACAGGAATTTGAAAAAGCAGCCAATATGAGAGATAAGGAAAAGAATTTGAAGGATTCCTTAAGTAAGGGGAAAGGCCAATGGGAAGCCGATAAAGGTAAGAAAGGAAAACAGGAAAAAGTGACGGAGAAAGATGTAGCCCATATTGTTTCCAGCTGGACAGGCGTTCCTTTACGCGACTTGACAGAGGCTGAATCAAAAAGGCTTCTGCGTATGGAAGAGGCTATTCATGTGAGAGTGGTGGGTCAAGAAGAGCCTATAAAAGCAATAGCTCAGTCTATCCGTCGTGCTCAAGCAGGAATAAAGAATATAAAAAGACCCATTGGTGTATTTATGTTCCTGGGTCCTACCGGCGTGGGTAAAACATATTTGGCTCAAGCCTTAGCCGAATTTCTCTTTGGAGATGAAGATGCTATGATTACATTGGATATGTCCGAGTATATGGAAAAATTCTCTGTTTCTCGTCTTACTGGAGCTCCCCCGGGATATGTAGGATATGAGGAAGGAGGAGAATTAACAGAGAAAGTAAGGCGTCGCCCCTATTCGGTTGTTCTGCTGGATGAGATAGAAAAGGCTCATCCGGATGTTTTTAATATTCTTCTTCAAATTATGGATAATGGAAGGCTATCGGATAATCTTGGTCATACGGTTGATTTTAGAAATACGGTTTTGATTATGACTTCTAATCTAGGAGCAGAACAGATTGTGCGTGGGTCTAATCTCGGCTTTCAAGCAGAAAAAGAAGGTACTCTTTCTTATAAAGAGATGAAAAACAGAGTTATGTCTGAATTAAAACGTAGTTTTCGTCCCGAATTTCTAAACAGACTGGATGAGGTTATTGTTTTTCATGCTTTAAATAAAAAAGAGGTAAAGAAAATTGTTGATATGTTATTGGAGGAAAAGAAGGAGCTCCTGGAGGAAAAGGAAATGAATGTAGAAATTACCCAAGAGGCAAGGAATTTAATTGCTCAAGAGGGATATGACCCTGACTTCGGGGCAAGGCCTTTACGCAGGGCCATTCAGAAGTTGATCGACAATTCTCTTTCCGAGGAAATTCTCAGTGGTAGATTTAAAGAAGGAGAGGATATAGTAATAGGAATAAAGAATGGAAATATTGTATTTAATAAAAAGAAGAAAAGCAAGGTAGGTAAGGCGAAAAATAAGATGGAGAATTAGAATAAGGAGGCTGGATAGTGACGAGGAAAGATAATCTTTGCTCCCCCTTCTCTGTTTTAAAGGAGGGGGTTTTCCTTAAGAGATTAGTTGGGATAGTTCTGGCTCTTTCGATTGTCTTTATTTTTTTGCCAAAATTGGAAGTTTGGGCTTCTCCGATGGTGGAGGAGATTCAAGTTAAAGGCAACCAATATATTGATACTGAGGAGATTCTCCAGGTAATCAAGAGCAAGGTAGGTGAGCCTCTTTCAGAGCAAAGAATAAGAGAGGACATCCAGGCTATCTATGACATCGGGTTCTTTTCCTATCTGTCTGCCTTAAAGGAGAAAGAGAAAGATGGACTGATACTTATCTTTCAAGTAGAGGAGAATAAAATAATTAATGAGATAAGCTTTGAGGGTATAGATGGTAAAGAGGTAAATGAAATCAAAAAATTACTTACTTTCAAGGAAAAGGATTTATTCAATTTTATTCAGGTAAAAAAAAGCAAAGATAAAATTACCCAGTTTTACTACAAGAAAGGTTTTCTGGCTGCCGCGGTAAATATTTTTAATGAGAACGATGAAAGCAACGGTTGCAAAGTCATTGTTAACATTCAAAAAGGAGAAATAGTAAGAATAAAAAGAGTAGAGCTCAAGGGAAACTCTTCCTTTTCTGATTCTCAAGTTAGGGCTTTAATAAAGACGAGATATGGACGTTTTTTTGACCAGCAAATCCTGAAAGAAGACCTGAAAAAAATTGTCCATTTCTATCAAAATCATGGCTACTATTTTGCTTATTTTAAATCACCAGATTTTGAGTTCTCTGAAGAAAAAGATATTGAATGGGTTACTATTTTCCTGGAGATGGTAGAGGGCAGACAATTTTTTGTTTCCCAGGTAGAGATAAGGGGAGAAAACAAGGTTTTTTCTGAATCTGAGATTATGTCTCAATTTAAACCATCCAAGGGAGAACTCCTTGTTCCTGATTATATTAAAGATAGTATAAATTTCTTACAGGATAAATATGGGGAAAGGGGATATATTCATATTCAAATTAAATCAGACTTAGACTTTGACCGAGAGGGAGGCAAAGTAAACATTCTTCTTCACATAGAAGAAGGCCCACAAGTGAGTATAGGAAAGATAAGAATAGAGGGAAATGAGCTTTCTCAGGAGAGAATATTTAAGCATGCTTTTACTTTAAAAGAAGGAGACATTTTTGATATTAAAGAAGCCAGGGAAGGGTGGCGTAGACTATACAATCTTGGCTTTTTCGAGAGTGTGGAGATTGAACCCATAGCGATATCTTCTTCCATAGTAGATTTATTAATTAAAGTGAAGGAAATTGAGAGAGAAGGGCAATTCTATATAGGAGGGGGATATAACACTGCTTCTGGTCTTCAGGGAGAGATTCAATTCTTCAAAGATAACTTGTGGGGAGAGGGGAAAAGAATAGGAATCGACTGGCAATTTGCTGAAAAGAGGAACGAATATAATATAACTTACCTGGACAGATGGTGGGGAGATACTTCTATTCATCTGGAACCTCGTATTTACAAAAGAAAAGATATATACAATGAAATAGACGGCGGTTATGAGAAAGAAACCACAGGTATAGAGATGAAGATAGGAAAGCCTATTTGGAAATTTTCTAATATATATATTAGTTTAAGGGATGAAAGAATATATATTGATAAGGGAGTAAATGGGGAGATATCGGAAGAGACAGAGGAAGGTGGGAAAACTTCTCATAGTCTCAAATTTATTCTGGATAGGGATACACGAGTTAGAGATGAGGCTTTTAATCCCTATCAAGGCTCATATTCTTATGTTTCTGCAGATATAACGGGAGGCCCAATGCTAGGGGGAGAGTTTACTTTTACCAAATATGGAGGAGAATGGCGAGGATACTTACGAAAAAGTTCTTTTTGGAAATATCCTATTATTACTTGCCGTCTACGAGTAAAATCAGGGGAAAATCTTCCTGTTTATGAAAAATTTCATATAGGAGGGATGGAAACCCTGCGAGGATACAGGCAAAATGAATTTATAGGAGAAAAATTGATCCTGGGAAATTTCGAACTAAGATTACCTCTGGATAAAAACTTTTTAACCTATTTGTTTTTAGACACAGGGCAGATACGGAATGAAGATTCTTCTATATATAAAGTGGGTTGGGGATTCGGTATACGGATTAAAACTATCATTGGATTTATCAGATTGGATTACGGAATAGGAGAAGAGGGAGGGCAGCTTTATTTTGGTATGGGAGAAGGATTTTAACTCGTCGCTAGTTGCTAGTTGCTCGTCGCTCGTAAGAAAAGTAAATGACTGAGAAGATTAGAGATTTTTCTGCTGTTTCTATACCATCAAATATAGCTGAAGGATTCAACAGATTTCATAATAAAGAATATAAACAGTTTTTATACATAGCATTAGGTTCTTGTGCTGAGCTAGAAACACAGATTGAAATAGCTTCAGAGTTGAAGTATATAAATAATGAAAAGAAAAAAGATATATTAGAAAAAATTAACCACGAGTCTTGTATGCTCACAAACTTAATCAAAAAGATTGATTCACGAGCAACCAGCAACTAGCGACGAGCAACGAGAATGAGGGAATTAAACTTATTAGATCTGGGATTAAGGGAATACAAGGAAGTTTGGTGTCTCCAGGACAAACTGGTAAAAGAAAGAATAGCCGGAGAGGCAAAGGATACTTTAATTCTAGTAGAACACTTCCCTGTAATCACTTTAGGAAAACAGGCGAAAAAAGAAGAAATATTAGTGCCGCCTGAGAGGCTTTCTAAGAAAGGAATTACTGTCTTTCTGGTGGACAGAGGAGGAAAGGTCACTTTCCATGGACCGGGTCAATTGGTTGCTTATCCCATATTAAATCTTACCCTAATTAAAAGAGATGTTCACTGGTATATAAGGAATCTGGAGAGAGTAATAATTAAATCATTGGCCAGGTTAGAAGTTAAGGGTGAATGTAAAGGAGGGTATACAGGGGTATGGATAGGAGAGGATAAGATAGCCAGTATTGGCGTAGGGGTAAAGAAATGGGTGACCTATCATGGATTAGCCTTAAATGTTAGCACAAACCTTTCTTATTTCTCCTTAATTAATTCTTGTGGCTTAGATAAAAGAATTACTTCTATAACTGAAATTCTTTCTTCTCCGATGGAAATGGATAGAGTAAAAACTGCCTTAGTAGATTCCTTCTGCGAAGTATTTGAGAGAATTCCTAAGAGACAGCGTATAGCGTTTAGCGGATAGCGTATAGTGAAAAACAAAAAACACAAAACTATAACGGATGTTCATAGTTCATCGACAAAATAACACTCTCCTCTCCCCTCAGGGGAGAGATTAAGGTGAGGGAGTATGAACCACAAACAAGATGGTGAATTATCGTTTTTCGTTTTTAGCTTTAATGATTTATCCTATACGCTAAACGCTACCCGCTATACGCCAGAAACGAATTGTCCGAGGCAATTTCTTCGCAGGGCGAAACAATGAGAATTACTGGGGGAACACTAAAAGGAAGAAGAATAAAAACCTGCAGAGATAATTCTACCCGTCCTCTTCTTTCTCGCCTGAGAAAATCTCTTTTTGACGTTATAGGTGAAAGAATTAAAGGCCTTAGCTTTCTGGACCTTTACGCAGGCTCAGGAGCGGTGGGAATTGAAGCTTTAAGTAGAGGAGCAAGAAGAGCAGTTTTTGTAGAAAAAGGTCCTCTAGCAGCAAGAGTAATAGAAGGAAATATTGCTTCCTGTAAGCTTTTTTCTCAGGTGAAAATATGGCGGAAAAATGTGCTTGCCTTTCTCCCCATTCTATTAGAAGGAGAGAAATTCGACTTTATCTTCATTGCTCCTCCCTACTACAAAAAGATGCAGAACAAAACATTGGACATAATCGAAGAGGTAGAAATAAACAAAGCCACAATTATAGTTCAGTATTCACCCCACGAGAATATTAATTTTACTCGAAGAAATATGGGCATAGTCAAACAGAAAGAGCATGGAGATACGATTCTGGCTTTTCTTGAAGGAATCTAAATCGTGAATAGTGAATAGTGAATCGTAAAAGAAAGAACTAAGCGATTGTAGGGTTTGATTGACAATTCATGATTCACGAAATACGATTCACCAGTTACAGAGACAGGGAAAATTATCCTGAGACATCTCGGGAGGGTGTTTCTTATGTCCGATAAGTTAAGGATAAGAGAAAGGTTAAATTGTCTGCCGAACAAACCAGGGGTGTACCTTTTAAAAGACAAAAAAGGGAAAGTATTATATATAGGCAAAGCTCTTTCTTTGAAAAAAAGAGTAAGGTCTTATTTCTCTGGCAAAACACATTCCTCTCCCAGGATAAGCTCTCTTGTCAACGAAATAAAAGACATCGAGTGGATGATTACCGACTCAGAAACAGAGGCTCTTATCCTAGAATCCAATTTAATAAAATATCATCATCCGCACTATAATATCCAATTTAGAGATGACAAATCTTATCCTTATATTAAGCTTACTATTTCTGAACTTTTCCCACGTCTAGCTCTAACCCGGAATCCCAGGAAAGATGGTTCTCTCTATTTCGGTCCTTATACTAATGTAAAAGCAGCCAGAAGGGTTTTAATTTTGATTAGTCGTTTTTTTCCCTTGCGTAGATGCAAAGAAAGGTTTACATTCAGAATTAGACCGTGCCTTAACTACTATATGAAAGAATGCCACGCTCCTTGCGTGAAAAAAATCACTAGAGAAGCGTACTCCTCCTTAGTTAGAAGTGTCTCTCTTTTCCTGCAGGGACACTATCAGGACTTACTCCGACGATTACAAGAAGAAATGGAAGAGGCCTCCCTGAAAGAAGAATTTGAGAAAGCAGCTACATTAAGGGATTGTATCAGGGATATCCATAGGGTCAGCCAGAGTCAAAAAATGGTCTCTTTCCCAGGAGAGGATATAGATTTGGTCAATATTGTTTCTGAACAAGAGAATGCCTGTGTAGTAGTTTTTCTCATTCGAGAAGGCAAAGTTATTGATAGGAAACATTTTTTACTTGATATAAGAGAAAGAAGCCAGAAGGAAGACATAATAATTTTCTTCTTGAAAGAGTATTATGCGAGAATTTCTTTTGTTCCAGCAAGAATATTAATTCCTAATGAAATTACCGAACTTAAGGTTATCCAGGAGTGGCTTTCTCAGAGACGAGGGAAAAAGGTTAAATTAGAAATCCCCAGAAGGGGAAATAGGCTAAAACTAATGCAGTTGGTAAAAAAGAATGCTTATCTTATCCTGCAACAGGAGAGAAGGGGAGATAAAGAGCAAGCACTCGACCAACTTAAGGGATACCTGGAATTAAAGAAAAAGCCATTACTTATTGAAGGATTTGATATTTCTAATATAAGAGGAAAAGAAGCTACTGGATCGGTGGTAGTTTTTGAAAAAGGAAAACCAAAAAAGTCTGCATATCGAAGATTTAGAATCAAGGAAGTAGAAGGAATAGACGACTTTGCCATGCTCTCAGAAGTTATCCGTCGGCGTTATCACAGATCTTTGAAAGAAAGGCGTGCTCTTCCTCATCTTATTTTAGTAGATGGAGGCAAAGGGCAGGTTTCTTCCTGCCTGAAAGCAATCAAACAATTAGATTTGAATTTTATTCCTGTCATAGGATTAGCCAAAGAATTTGAACAGGTCTATTGTCCTGATAGCTCTTTTCCTCTTAATCTTCCGTCAGATTCAATCGCTTTAAAGCTTCTGCAGGAGATACGAGATGAGGCTCATAGGTTTGCCTATTCCTATCATAAAAAGAAAAGAGGAGAAAAAATTAGAGGTTCTTTTTTGGATACTATTCCTGGAGTAGGAGAAAAAACAAAGAGATTGCTTTTGACTCATTTCAAATCTATAGAATTGATAAAAAGTCAAGATTTAAAAGCATTACAGCAAATTCCTGGCATAGGGAAAAAGAGGGCTAAGAAAATTCATAGATATTTAGTGAATCGTCGTTCGTAAATGGCAAATTCGTGATGTGTCGTGCGTGATGCGTATTGCGCAATACGAAATACGATATACGATTCACGAAATACTATTCACCAGATGCAGGGGTGCAGGGAGAGTTGTCTTGAAGTATCTCCTGGCAATGAAATTAGATAGTTTTTGGGCTGCAGGGGAAGCCGAAAGAGAAAAGGTAGTAAGAATATCTCTTTTTTGTCGTAAAAACAATCTTTACGCCTATCTGAAAACAAGGGGGGATAGAATAACGCAATCTTCTACTCTCCTGGAATGCTTAAAAAAAGACCTGCTCAGCTATGTCCAGGGAGAAAAAATAAGTTTTATCAATTATCCTTTAAAGATGGATAACTACTCTTCCTTTTTTATAAGAATATGGACTCTCACCCAGGAGATTCCTTATGGAGAGGTCTGTTCTTACAAGTGGTTATCTGAGAGGGCCAACACTAAAGGATATCGAGCTGTAGGAGCAGCTTTAGCTCGTAATCCTTTCCCTATCCTGGTTCCCTGCCACAGGGTAATTAAGAAGAATGGAAATTTAGGAGGATATTCAGCAGCACTAGAAATCAAGAAGAAACTTCTGGAAATAGAAGGCACTTTCATTTCTTGAAATATAGTAATTCATGTCTGCCGAAGGACATTCCTCAAAAGAGAGCATATAGCGTTTAGCGTATGGCGTATAGTAAAAAACGTAAAACCACGGCGAATAGTTCATTGATAGAAAGAATATGGTATATAGTTCGGCGATTTGATCAATGAACAACAAACTCATAACTACGAACGATGGGAAAAATAAGTTTTGAATTTTTAATTTAACCAAAGAAGTGGATAGCATGTTGTATAGGATGATTTCTACTATACGCTACCCGCTATACGCTAAACGCTATTAATTGCCTTGCCTATCTAGATGGAAGTGCTATAATTACTGCATAGTAATCCCTCGATGAGTTAGGAAATTATACATCTACCGAAGGACATTCCTTGAAATCCGTTGCTCGTTGCTTGTCGCTAGTCGCTTGTATTCCCCCTTCCCGAGGGGAAAAGAAAGAAGTGCATAAATTGTATTCCGTCAATAGCATTACTTCAAGGGTTTTAAGATTTTTTCTTACGAGCGACTAGCAACGAGCAACCAGCAACGAAAAACAGCGACGGAAGAAATTGTCCTGAGGTTTTCCTGGACCAAATCGTGAATAGTGAATCAAAATTCGTGATGCGTCGTGCGTGATGCGTATTGCGCAATACGATATACGCAATACAATATACGATTCACCATAGATAAAGGAGACATGAAAAGATAATGGGTAATATCTTTACCAGAGTTTTTGGTACACAACAGGAAAGGAACATTAAAAAGCTTATGCCCCTGGTCAACAAGATTAACGGGCTGGAAAAGAAAACAAGTAAGCTTTCCGATAAAGTTCTTCAAAGAAAAATGGATGAGTTTAGAGGAAGAGTAAAACCTCTTGGTGTCGAAATTGGCCAGTTGGAGAACGAAATTCTTGGGCTTCCAGAAATTGAAAAAGAGCGAGCGAAAATTCACCTTCAGGAGAAAGCAAGACAATTAGATGAGCTTCTCTATGATATTCTACCGGAGGCGTTCGCTATAGTCCGAGAAGCAGCTAAAAGGGCTATAGGCTTGCGTCATTATGATGAGCAGCTAATAGGGGGAATAGTTCTTCACCAGGGGAAAATAGCTGAGATGGCAAATGGTGAAGGAAAGACATTGGCGGCTACCCTATCTGCTTGCTTGAATGCTCTAAGTGGCAAAGGAGTGCATATAGTTACAGTGAATGATTATCTAGCCAGAAGAGATAGGGATTGGATGGGGCCAGTATATGAATTTCTGGGATTTTCAGTAGGAGTTATTCAAAACCAGATGAATAGTGCAGAGAGACGTCAATCCTACGGTTCCGACATCACTTATGGCACCAATAATGAGTTTGGTTTTGATTATCTCAGAGATAATATGGCTCTTAGCGTGAAAGAACAGGTGCAAAGGGGGTTCAATTATACCATCGTAGATGAAGTTGACTCAATTTTGGTTGATGAAGCCCGGACTCCTCTAATCATTTCTGGGCGGGCAGAAAAATCTACCGACCTTTACTCTAAAATTGATAGGATAGTGCCTCGTTTGAAAAGAGGGATAGAAGAGGATAGAGTGAAAAGAGGGATACAAGAGGATGAAGATGAGGATTGTGACTACAAAATAAATGAAAAAGACCGCACAGTAGCTCTTACTCAGAGAGGCACCGACAAAGTAGAGCAGCTACTGGGGATAAAGGATCTCTATCAACCCGATTCTCACGGGACTGTGCCAGCTACGCACATCAATCAGGCTATCCGAGCTCATGAGTTTTATGAACGAGATAGAGATTATCTAAAGAAGGGTGAGAACGGTAGGGAGGAAATAGTAATTATAGATGAGTTTACCGGGAGGTTGATGCCGGGAAGACGCTGGAGTGACGGCCTGCACCAGGCAGTGGAGGCAAAAGAGGGAGTAGTCATAAGAAATGAAAATCAAACTATGGCTACTATTACTTTACAGAATTACTTTAGAATGTACAATAAATTAGCTGGAATGACGGGAACAGCTATGACAGAAGAAGATGAGTTCAAGAAGATCTACAACCTTGAGGTGACAGTTGTTCCTACTCATCGACCTGCCATTAGGGAAGAGCTTTCGGACAGAGTATATCAGACGGAAAAAGCTAAGTTTGAAGCTGTAATAAAAGAAATAGAGCAGCTTTACCGAAAAGAAAGGCCGGTTCTAGTAGGCACCAGATCAGTAGAAAGATCTGAACACCTAGGTAAAATGCTTAGAGAAAAAGGGATTCCCCATCAGGTCCTTAATGCTAAATACCATGAAAGAGAAGCTCAAATTGTAGCTGAAGCAGGACAGAGACGGGCAGTAACTATCGCCACCAATATGGCGGGTAGGGGGACAGATATCAAACTAGAAGAAGGAGTGGAAAGACTGGGAGGTTTATTCGTTATTGGCACAGAACGCCATGAGTCGCGTAGAATAGATAATCAACTGAGAGGGAGAAGTGGGCGACAAGGAGCCCCGGGAACAGCTCAGTTTTACGTTTCCC
>Ga0315545_1003091_pt1 | contig 14441 bp, 15 predicted proteins | sample SalMarSW160210MG_FD_203096 | JGI IMG/M metagenome (GOLD analysis project Ga0315545, IMG submission 203096) | Salt marsh sediment microbial communities from the Plum Island Ecosystem LTER, Massachusetts, United States - Salt Marsh Sediment SW1602-10 ... | reverse complement strand
ATATTGTTTTGGAAAAACGCCGATGCAAACATTCTTAGATTCAATGCCGTTGGCTCGAGAGAAAATGCTAAACAATACCTTACAGACAGAAGGAGCCTGTTTGTCAGATTAAATAGTGGCTACTACAGTTTAGAAGTGCTATTGCACGCAGATTTCTCGACTCGTCCGCCTGCGACGGATTTGCTCGAAATGACAACAATAAGCACATTGATTATTCACAATCAGTGTTATTTGTTTATGTTCGACCCATAAGATAACTTCGTATGCTATCTGCGAAGACTACGTAGAACGAGTCTCATATGGTAAATGTCAAACTTGTTACTCACTCAAAAACTCTCGAAAGGATAAACTCGTTCTCTACTCCTGTTATTGCAGAGCATAGCGCGGCAGAGACGACCATTGTCGGAACTGGGCTATTCTTTACATAATCACCGGCCTGCTAATGAAGCAGCATCTGATGCGCGTACAGACTGAATATTGTGCATGGCATCATCATCAAAGAAACGTGCACCACATGATTGACACTTATAGTGGCGGAGTCTCTTAACAGTTAGTCCATCCCTAAGCTGGCATGTCTCTGTCGTACTAACCAACTGAATCTGTCCGCACTCTGGACAGGGTAGAGGTTCAAATATCTGTGCTTCTTTTTGATGAGATGAGGACATAGAAAACGTCGATTCCTTCTTTTTTAAGAATTTTACCTTTTGTATATATTTCAAGTCCATCGAATGTTAAACCCTTGATTATGTACAATCTTTCGATCTTTTTCGTCTTCGGATTGCGTGAACGCAGAACTTTATAAATTGCCGGTGCGTTAAGAATGGCCTCATACACAAGCTCAGGCGTCAATGTGTCTCTGGCCATCTCCAGTTCAGCTTTTTCCGTGAAGAGGACTCTTCGTGAAATTACCAAACGCTTTATCCGAATAAAAATATCCATACTTTACTATGGGTATAATCTACAGTATTCAGGATAGTAAGTCAAATAAAAACGCTTCATACCTTCCATCCGGTGAGCCTGACATAGTCGGAAATTCTTAGCCGTAAAAAATAAGAACAGCCATTCGTGACTGTTCCTAGTTTGTATAGTTTGTACAACCTATATGCAACTGGTTTGTTGAATTGCCAAAAATTAAGTGATAATCCAAGGATTACTCTGCTTCGCCCTGCGCAGCTTCGCAGAGCAGGGTAACGGTTGAGTAAAGCGTTGCCTAAGTTGGAAAGAAACCACCTATTTATTCGCCATTTTTCACTTGAAAGAGCAATAATTTGTTTGTATTTTATGAGGGTACAACAGCGGCTGGGATTCCTCTGAATGACGAGAACTTCGGGATGTTATGCGGAAACTATATATACATTGTTAAGCTTAGAAAGGATCCCAATGAGAAGTCGTATTCTTATGTTGATCTTTCTTTGGAGCAATCTAATCTGTGGTTGTCTTATGGAATCGAAACCTTTGGAATCGAATGGCACGTTAATTGTGATGATTCCAACGAAAGATGGAATCATCATCGCATCAGATACTCGCAGCCAGATAGCTGGCATCACCTTTGACGGAAAACCAAAAATATCGATCATCAACGCAGAAACTGCGTTGGCTATAACTGGGACTTTTGAAATCCTCCCAAAACCGCCAAGTGGAATTGATTTGAAAGAATGGATACCGAAAGCTCCTAGATTAATATCTTTCCTGGAACTTGCTGAAAGCCATCTGAAAAATGATCCCAACTCAATTTCGACTTCTTCCTTGAACGATCTGGGCGAATTCTTAAAGGAGAATGTTGCAGATTACTTGAAAAAACAGCCGCCAGAAAATGTTCCTCAAACAGGGAGAGACTTTTGCCAGATAGTGATCGCACAATATGACGCAATCTCTCACAAATCTCGGTTTGGTCAAATGCACGTCGGTGTTTCAAGGTCTGGAAATCCGAGAACAACTAATGTTCGAGTCATGACATTCGATCCTAATGAGAAGCCACCTTTTCTTCGTTTCGGCGAATCAACGTATTTGAATGAGCAAGTTCTATCTAGGAAAGGTAAATCATTATTGCCAGCAAAGTTTCACGAACTTGGATCCCAAGCCAAAACAATCGAAGACTTGCCTTACACTAGCGGAGCATTCATGGCGCACGCCCTTATTGAGGCTGCCTCAGAACGAGCAAAAGAAGTGCCCCCGCCAACAGCTATCGGAGGACCAACCTACGTAACGCTTATTGACGGTATACACAATCCAATTAAATTGAATCCCGAGAATGGTTTTACTGTTCAACCAAAGACTGAACTTGAAACCCAACAAAAGGCTGAAGCGAGATGCCGCTAATGCGTCGCTCCTGAGCTGCGGCATTATGCACTTCAAGGGGTTGCTTATGGACTTTGGGTAAAGGTGTGTTATACTGAGACTCGTAGCGGTTAGGAATTTTATGCGGAAAGCATAAAGACAATAGTTCGAGGGGAAAGGATAAGAAGATGTCAAAGTGGAATGAACTGGCCCACTGGATGTACGGTGATGTGAGAACAAGCAGAGGCTTCTGGTACTCCCATCCTTTGTACGAAATCCGTGATCTGGATGAGCAACAGCTGTTCTGGGTTCCTGATGATAACTCCCTCTGCATGCTTTGGCATGCTGCACACATCGCCCACCGAGAGCGAACGCACATTGCCAAGATCATTCAGGGGGTCGAAGGAGAGATTATTCCGCCTCAGTACAGAGTGTTTGGGGTGGACTGGTGTTCTGCTGACCACGTCCGTAAGTCCATTGATTCGGTTGGCAATGTGCTCAAGTGGATTGAGGAAGTAAGAGACGAGAGCACGAAGTTCATTACCTCAATGGATGAGGCCGACTTCCACAAGGTGCCATCAACAGCAGATGGCTTGAGTATTGGCCACTGGATCTTCATCACGGTTGCCCACGGTGCACTCCATATCGGCAAGATCCAGTTGCTCAGGAATATGCTTCTGGGCAAGCGTGACAATCCATGCTGAAATCGTCGAACAAGCCGGATGTACGCGACGGCTTACAGCCGCTCGTGATCCGCAGTGTTAGGCGCGGTTCAACGGAATTCAATAGAATACACGAAGCAATAATGGTGGGGCAAGCCCCAATCTGCCACTGTATTAAGCGAAAAAGAAACCACCTATTTATTCGCCATTTTTCACTTGAAAGAGCAATAATTTGTTTATATTTTAGGAGGGTACAACAGCGGCTGGGATTCCTCTGAATGACAAGAAGTTCGGGATGTTATACGGAAACCATATATACATTGTTAGGAGAATAGTGATATGGACATTAGAATCACTGATATTGATAAGGCAAAGAGCTACAATGTCAAGAACAATATTTCTAGGATCTTCTTTGTTCTATCAGAAACTCCACCTGCCAAATGGGTAAGAATCTTCGATGAGTTATGGGTGAATCGTTTCTATATGAGTAAACGACACGCGGGTATTCAGGGTAAATACCTCTACATCGACTGTGTACCAAATGAAATTGAAAAAGACCACCTGCCCGAGCTAAATGATAACGTCAGAGAAACTAACACTATTTTCACTAAATGGCAGCAGGAACAAGATGAAATTCGCCGAAGGAATGAAGAGACCGACAGACGGCGTAGAAAAGAGATTGATGATATCCGAGATGATATTGATTTTAATTAGCAACTCCTAACAAATTACTCCAGGGGACGCCACTTACGCGTTGCCCCTGAGCTCAAACGTTAGAAGTTTCGGGGGAATTAAAGGTGTACGCCTGCCCCATAGGGGCTTGTCCCATAGGGAGTACATTCTTCGATGAGTTGTGCTTGATAATAAGTTCGTATATCGTATATGGTATTGCGTATAGCGTATCGCGGGAAGGGTGAAGCGTACCTTAGGCACGAGTGAAGCGTGAATCGTATATCGGAGCTTTGTGACGCAGATATAGGATGGAATTAAGTATGGTGGTCCCGGAATTATCTCCTATTATAATTACATCCAAAAGGAAATCTAATGGAATCGGAGCAGATGAAACCTGGTGAGGACGAGCTGAACCGTGTATTTGGGATGACATTTAGTCAGTTGGGAACATTGTCAACCTTTTACTCAGTAATGCTGAATGGATTACCTCACGGAGCTAAGAAACAAGTCTTGGAAATGGCAGATTTCGCTTATGAGTTATATGGAGATGGAACATTAGCAAGCTGGCTCTACAACCCAGAACAAGTTGACACTTTCTATACCTTGATAGAGCAACAAATGGATACAGTACATCAACAGATTAAAGATAATGCAAAAAAGTCGCTTGATGCTGTGGCAATAGTCTTAGCTCACAGCATCCTTGACGTTAGTGTTTATGGGTATCTTGAAGTTCTGTCGCTTGCATCTCCTGAGTCTTTTGTAAACTATATAGAAAAGAAAAAAATCGGCTTGTCCGAAGTTGAGTCAAAAACATACGAGCAAATACGCAATGAGAAAATCAAGGAATATATGGAAAAACAAATTGAAAGGAGTTCTTTGATATTCAAATTGGACAAATTTCACGAAATTGTCAAACCAACAAGTACTCAGATAAATCCAGATTACAAGTATGACAAAGAAAAGCTCGAACAATTTGATAAAACAAGACATGACATAGTACACCAAAATAAATGGACAAGTTATTCAATTGATTTTACAAAAGAGTCCTTTTATTGGAGTCTCCTCAATTGGTATATGTTGAGAGAGGTTGTCAAAAAAACAGGTTTGAAACTTTCACAAGAAAATTTATTTGAAACCATGACTTGAAACTTTTTAGTTTGGTCGGTGGGCTAACTCGTGCTACGTAGCGAAGTGCTACTTCTCAGAGTAGTAAGCCCACCCTATATTACTGCGGAGCTTTGGGACAAAGAGATCGGCTTGAATTTGGCATTTATTTTGACGGCATTCGGTAGTTTCAGTATAATAAGTGCGAAGTCTGGTTGTGTTTCGATACTTGATATTAGATTCTCGATACTGGATGTTCGACAAGCATTGAGAATCGAACATCGAATGTCGAGACTGTACGGAGAGATACATAATGAAACTAAAAGTCATCATCCATGAAGAACAAGAAGGTGGCTATTGGGCAGAGGTGCCGGCCATACCTGGTTGTATGACCCAAGGTGAAACCATGCAAGAGTTAATCAAGAACTTGTATGATGCTGTGGAAGGCTGCCTTAGCATCGACATGGGTAAGATTTCTCTCAAGCAGAACGATACGGTCATGGAGCTTGCCGTTTGATATGAAAACAATCAACGGTAAGCGCATGTGCAGGATACTGGAGGCGAAGGGGTGGAAGCTTGCTCGCGTTACCGGAAGTCACCGCACTTTGTGAAAGCTGGTGAGAATGTCCGTATCTCAGTACCAATTCATGGCAATCGGGACCTTAAGATTGGACTGCAGAGAGCCATCATGAAGCTGGCAAGAATCAAAGAGGAAGAACTATAAGAACACCTAAAAGTCCACGCGTCACTTTCCTGCCGAACCCATTTTATGCCCCGGTCCTACGGTGTAGAGGCGCTTCTTGGATTCTATGTTGACATGGCTGGCAATAATCTTGCCAACAAAGATAAAGTGATCGCCAGCGACCATTTGTGATTCAAAGGTACATTCAAAATTGGCTACAGCGTCGGTAAGCAAGAGCGAGTCGATTTCCTTAGCGGGTTCAGTTGCACAGTCAAACTCGGCAAATTTGTCGGTGTCACGGCCGGATTTCGAGCCGAAAAACAACGCGGCTTCAGCCATATCAGAAGAAGGAAAGGCAATTGTAAAACAACGCGAGTGAGTGATGGCCTCGACTGAATAGTGTGTCTTGGCGACAGCTATCGCCATCATGGGTGGTTCGCCTGAGACGATCATCGTCCAGCCCAACGTAATAGGATTGGCCTTACCATTTCTGTCCTTTGCGATGGCGATGACGACCTGCTCAGGGTACTTGGTCTTGATTGCATCAGCATAGTCAACCTGTTTTTGCATTGTATTTCTCCCCATTTGTACTTATATTTACATAAAATTATGCTTTGCTGGGAACTTAAAAAACTGTCATTCCGAGCGAGCCTCCGTGTCTTCTGTCGAAGACAGAAGCAGGGGCGAGTCGAGGAATCTGCTTTTAATAGATTTCTCCGCTCCGCCCTTTAGGGGCTTCGGTCGAAATGACAACCGACCTTTTCAACAGAGCCATAAAATTAGAAAAAGATTATAGAGTCAATCATAGATTCCAACAAGGAGAAAGAGATGAATACTATTGGATTTATCGGCAGCGGAAATATGGCTGAGGCTTTGATAAAAGGAATAATAACAGCGAAAGTCTATGAAGCCGACAGTATTTTCATCAGCGATATCAAAACAGAGAGACTCAAGCTCCTTGGCGAAACGTACAAAGTTGTTGCGACCACCGATAATGCTGAACTTATTGACAAGGCCGAGACCATCGTTTTGAGCGTAAAGCCCCAAAACATGTCGGAGGCATTAGATAGCATTAAAGATGCTGTGACCTCCGACAAACTTGTAATATCCATTGCAGCAGGAATAAGGGTAGCCAACATAACTTCTGTACTGGGCGATATCGCTACAGTTCGTGTCATGCCGAATACGCCTGCCCTGATTGGCGAGGGGGCCAGTGCACTGTTTGCCAACGAAAAAGCAAAGCCAATGCTCGGAAAGGCCCTAACTATATTCTCAGCGGTGGGTAGAGCAGTTGTAGTTGAAGATGAGGGCTTGATTGACACCGTGACAGCGGTCAGCGGAAGTGGGCCTGCATATTATTTCCTTTTGATGGAAGAGATGATAAAGGCAGGCGTTTCGCTTGGCCTGCCTGAGGATGTGGCTAAGGACCTGGTTCTTCAAACCGCCAAGGGAGCAGGTTTACTTGCGGAAGAAGCAGATAAAAAGGGTGAAAGTCCCGCTGAGTTGCGCCGGAAGGTTACCTCGCCAGGTGGCACAACAGAAGCAGCTCTTAGAACCTTCGCAGAACGTAAACTGGGAGAGGTCATCTCAGCGGGTATCACCAAGGCTCGTGACAGGTCAAGGGAACTATCCGGATAAGGAGTCGTCATGATAGAAGTTCAGAATCTGCGCAAGAGCTTCGGGACAGTGGTTGCCTTGGATGGTGTAAGTTTCGAGGTCAACCACGGGGAAACATTCGGCCTGCTGGGGCCTAACGGAGCCGGCAAGACCACTGCTATTAACATACTCTGTGGACTCTTAAGGCCAGACCAAGGCACAGTATCGCTCGACGGCAAAACTGACCCTACTGTGCCTGAAGTACGCTTATCCTTGGGTGTTGTCCCACAAACATTGGCGTTATACGAGGAGCTTTCGGCTCGAGAGAATCTGCGTTTTTTCGGCAGAATATACGGATTAAGCGGACGAAAGTTAAAAGAGCGTGTCAGGAATTGTCTTGAGATAGCAGGACTGACACAACGCAGCAGAGAGCGAGTCTCGAAATATAGCGGTGGGATGAAACGCCGACTCAATATGGTGTGCTCTCTTTTGCACGAGCCGCCGCTTCTGCTGCTTGATGAGCCTACGGTTGGAGTGGACCCGCAGTCTCGAAATTTGATATTTGAGACGATTGAGGCCATGAAGAAACAAGGCCGGACAATCATCTATACAACTCACTATATGGAGGAAGCCCAGCGCCTTTGCGACAGAGTGGCGATTCTTGACCACGGCAGGATTTTAGACATGGACAGCGTTGAGAATCTTATTGTCAAGCACGGCGGCCCATCACATATCGAGGCCGAATTCGAGGAAAGACCGCCAAACCCTGACAGAATAAGGCAGTTTATTGAAGATAAGAACATGCGGTTTGAAGAGACGAAGATTAGATTCAAAACTAACCGGCCTATGGAGTCACTGGCAATGCTCAACCGCAGTGGTTTGCGTTTTCGTTCATTGAAGGTTCAGACGGCTAATCTTGAGGATGTTTTTCTTAACCTAACCGGACGGAGGCTTCGGGACGAATGAAGAAATCAATCATATTGGCGCTGAAAGACCTTATGATTTTGAGCAGGGATAAGTTCAGCTTGTTTTGGGTTCTATGCTTTCCGGCACTTTTCGCCTTATTCTGGGGAGTAATATTTTCAACCGGCAGCAAAGGACCTTCCGGAATGAAAATCGCTGTGGTTAACGAAGACCAATCTGAGTTTTCAAAACTTTACATTTCTCGTTTGGAATCTTATGAGGCCCTTGATTTAACCAGCCTCAGCCGGGATGAGGCGATTGATCAGGTACGGACCGGAAAGCAGGTTGCGGCGGTTTGCATAAAGCAAGGATTTGGTGATGGTTTCGAGGCGATTTTTGATAGTAATAATCCAAGGCTTGAGGTAGCCGTTGATCCGGCACGACATATGGAAAGTGGCTATTTACAGGGTTTACTTGCCAAAGCGCAGTTTGAAGCGTTAGGGAAAAAATTCCAAGATCGCGATTGGATGCGTAATCAGGTTAATCTCTGGCGTCGCGATATAGAGGAAGCAGACGATTTGACTGCGAAACAAGTTGAAACACTCCTTAGTTTTTTTGATTCATACGATATGCTTTTGCAGGATGTCAATGAAACCGATTATATGGCTGGCTTGGAAGGAGGAATGCTCAACTTTGCCACACTGGATGTCAGAAGAGAAAGCAAAGGACCTACATCTTCATTTCAGATTACATTTCCGCAGGCGATAATATGGGGTCTGTTAGCCTGTTCGGCAACATTTGCAATTTCTATTGTGAGTGAACGAAAAGTGGGAACGTTCCAGCGTCTGCTCGTGGCACCTCTATCACGTGCCAATATACTTGCCGGCAAAGCAATGGCATGTTTTTTGGCGTGCATAGCCGTGATTTGCATTCAGACAGCGGGGGCAAAGTTCATCTTTGGAATGCCCATTAACAAACCGATGTTTTTTGTGCCGGCGGCAGCCTGTGCGATATTATGCTTTGTAGGACTGATGATGATTGTCAGTACCATGAGCCGAACAGAACAGGGCGCAGCTGGCTTAGCGTGGGCATTGTTTATGATTATGGCGATGCTGGGCGGAGGTATGTTACCATTGATTGCGATGCCTCAGTGGCTGCGCAGCATCAGTCATATCAGCCCCATCAAGTGGAGCATACTCGCGATGGAAGGCGCTATTTGGCGTAACTTCACGCTAACAGAAATGTTTGCCCCATGCAGTGTGCTGTTAGCCATTGGAACCGTTTCTTTTCTGCTCGGCGTAATGATACTACGAAGAGTTGAGCAATAACAGATAAAGGTGCAATTGGTAATGCACTGCGCAATGATAAGCTTGACAATGCAGGTATAGGCTGGTAAAAGAATTTGAATTTCGTCAATAGGATAGGTTAATAAGTTAAAGATTGCTCTCGCATAGGGTGGGATGAGAGCGATTTTGGGAGGTAGATAATGCTTGCAACACTTGGAGCCAGGACAGTAGAGGATGTGAGCAATGTGGGGCGGTTCGGCCGCTTTATCTGGCGGTCGATTGCTATCTCGATCCATAGCTGCGCAAATAGCCAGACATACCCTTTGATTTGGACCCAGATGAATATAATTGGCGTTCGCAGTGTGCCGGTTGTAATGATAACCGGTGCGTTCGTGGGTATGACCTTGGCAGTTCAAGCTTATGACCAGTTAGCAGGTTTAGGTCTGGAAGAACATCTTGGTGTTTTGATCAATATTTCAGTGGTGAAGGAATTAGGTCCTGTGCTCGCTGCTATCATGTTGGCTGGGCGTGTTGGAGGTGCCCTGACCGCTGAGCTCGGCACTATGAACGTGACCGAACAGATCGATGCGGTAAGGAGCATAGGCACCGACCCGATTCGGTATCTGGTTGCACCCCGACTGTTGGCATGTTTGTTGCTCACGCCGTTTTTAATAATCTATGCTGATCTTTTAGGCGTTCTCGGAGGAGCGTTGGTCAGTTTCGTCCAACTGGACATTAATAGCCGGGCGTACTGGAACTTCAGTGCGTACGGCGTGGAATTATGGGATTTGTCCATCGGGATCGTAAAGGGGTTCTTTTTCGGCGGGGCAATCGCTCTTATTAGCTGCTACAAAGGCTTCCACTGTAAGGAGGGGGCACATGGCGTTGGACAAGCCTGCACGGAGGCTTTTGTAGCCAGTTTCATCTCGATACTGGCGCTGGATTTTGCGCTGGCGGTCATATTCAAATCGATTTATCTTACTTTTTGGCCACTTAAAAGCATTGTGGCTTAATAGTGTGAGTTTAGCAAAGAAAATCGGATAACAGCAGTGAATGAAGCGGAACAACACGACTTGAGCAATAAGGTCAAGCCGACGCTCGATAGTAGTAACTCAGCTATTCTCAAGATTAAGAACTTGACGAAGAGATTCGGCAGCAATCTTGTGCTTGACAGTGTCTCGCTGACTATTAAAAAGAGTAAAACAACAGTCGTAATTGGTCCGAGCGGTTGCGGCAAGACGGTTTTAATAAAGCATTTCATAGTCTTATTAAGACCTACCTCCGGAGAAGTATTTTTTAACGACCGCCGAATCGACAATCTAAGCGAAGACGAATTAAGCTCAATTCGCACCCATTATGGTTTTCTCTTCCAGGAAGGAGCGCTGTTCGACAGTCTTAGCGTTGCGGAGAACATAATGTTCCCGATAAGACAGCACTTCGAGAAAACTAATTGGCATGAAGTCGATGAAGTGGTCAAAGCCAAACTGGCAATGGTGGGCCTTGATGGCTTTCAAAACTATTATCCAGCTAATCTTTCAGGTGGCCAGCGCAAAAGGGTAGCCTTAGCCCGTGCTATCGCGCTCAATCCCGAGGTGATTCTTTACGATGAGCCCACGACTGGACTCGACCCCATTCGTGCAGATATAATCAATGAGATCATTTTGAAACTGCAGCGAGAGCTTGGAGTGACAACTGTGGTTGTCACACATGATATGAAAAGCGCTTACAAGATTGCTGATCGGATAATCATGTTGCACCACGGCAAAATCGTTGCCGATGGTGACTCTGATTACATACGAAGTCATCCCCATCCTGTTGTTCAACAGTTCATCGAGGGCAAAGTCAGTGAGGATGACCTTGCAGTCCTTCGCTTGAGTGGAGCACTTGCCAAAGCACAATTCCTGCCCAGTGATTTCGAGGATTAGTGAACAATCACTTAGCTCTTTACAGCACACTAAAAACTATGAATCCAGCCGCATCCACAATTATAGACGAACTGACTAAAATTGTACGGGGCGATGTTTTTACTGATATGCTCCACAGAGCAGCATACAGCACCGATGCGAGCATTTATAGAATTGTTCCGCAGTGTGTTGTTGCACCACGTGAACAGTCAGATGTGGCTGCGATAGTTAAATATGCTGCTGCCAGAGGTATACCGGTAGCTGCCCGGGGAGCAGGCAGTGGAGTAGCTGGTGAGTCGCTATGTAGCGGTATTGTTTTTGATATGACGCGATATATGAACGGGATAGTCAGCATCAGTGAAGATGGATATAGAGTGACATGCGAGCCGGGCGTTGTGCTTGATGATGTAAATAGGTGCTTAGCTGAGTATAGCAGAAAAATCGGGCCTAATCCGTCAAGCGCCAACCGAGCGACAGTAGGAGGTTGTGTAGCTAATAATGCCACTGGAGTTCATTCGCTTCAGTACGGGTATATCGGAGGGTATGTGGAAAGTATTGAGGCTGTCCTGGCGGATGGAAGCCTGGTGAAGTTCGAGAATAAATTAACCCCCGAACAGTCTGAAGATGTAAGAGTCGAGTCAATTGCAAACGAATGTCTCTCTATTCTCACCCAGAATGAGGATGTTATTACCAAGGCTTTACCCAAATCAAGTCGTAATCGGAGCGGCTACAACATAGCAGGCATTTGTCATGATGGCAGAATAGATTTGGCTCGCATGTTGGCGGGCTCTGAAGGCACGCTTGCTATTTTTACGAAAATCACACTCAGAACCGTGCCCCTGCTTGCCGCCAGAGGTTTGTTACAGCTTAAGTTTGACTCTCTCGAAAAAATGGCAAAAGCCGTGCCGATTATTGTGCAGAGTGGAGCCTCGGCATGTGAACTAATGGATAAAACTCTAATTGACCTGGCACGTGATGCATTGCCTGAATATCACGACATGTTACCTGCTGCTGCAGCGGTGCTTTTAGTTGAGCATGTTGCTGATGCAGAAGACGAAGTTCGAAAGAAACTCCAAGAGACTGATTCTGCTGTTGGAGAATTAGCCAGTGGCCGTGCTATTGTTCGGGATCCTCAGGAGCAAGCTCGCCTATGGAAGTCACGCAATGATGCCGGACCGTTGCTTTACAGAGAAAGGAGCAGAAAGCACCCTGCTGAATTTATGGAGGATGTCTCGGTCAAACATACAAGGCTGGGTGAATATATTAAGGGTATTCAAAAGATCAGCAAAAAGTACGACATTTCCATGTCCTTCTTTGGACACGCTGGCGATGGCGAGTTGCATTTACGGCCCTATTTGGATCTTGGTGATCCGGCAGACGTGGAAAAAATGCAGGCTATTGCCAAAGACGTTTGTACTCTGGCTTGGTCACTGGGAGGCTCAATCAGCGGCGAGCACGCGGATGGTCTGGTAAGAGCCGCCTTTGTCAGGCAGCAGTACGGCGATGAGTTTTACCAGATCCTGTGCGAAATCAAGAATATATTTGACCCTAACGGCATAATGAATCCAGGCAAAATAATCAATGACGATCCGGATGTTATGGTTAAGAACTTAAGAAGAGCTCGCAGGATTCTGCCGGAGCGAACCAGGACAGATTTGCTTTTTGAACCTGATGAGCTTGAGCTGGAGCTTGAGCAGTGCTATGGCTGTGGTTTGTGTCTCAGCCGAGAGCCTGATTTGCGAATGTGCCCGGTATTTCGTGCCCTTGGCCACGAAATGGCAAGCCCGCGAGCAAAGGCCGACATACTCAACTTCTGGGCGACCGGACAGTTGGATGAGAAAGATTTTGAATCGTCGGCCTTTAGACAGTTTCTGGATTTGTGCATCAACTGCAAGGCGTGCCTGTTGCAGTGTCCGTCGGGTGTTGACGTCTCAAAGCTGATGGCTACCGCACGGGCTCAGTATGTCAAGCGCAAAGGCCTGCACCGTACAGAGTGGTTGCTCGGCCATAATCGTTATCTCAGTGCCGTGGGCAGCACGTTTGGTCCTCTTTCTAATTTCTTTATGAGACTGCCGGTCTTGAAATGGCTCTTAGAAAAGACAACCGGCCTTGACCGGCGAAGAAGTATGCCTTCTTTTACGCGTGGTTCGTTTCTCAAGGCTGGACGCCGATACCTCAACAGATGCCAACCTGTTGATCAACCTATCGATAAAGTGGCATATTTTGTAGATACTTACGCCAACTACAACGACCATGCGCTTGGCTTTGCGGTACTTAATGTTCTGCGCTGCAATAATATTGAGGTCATTCTGCCGAAGCAACGCCCTGCGCCACTACCTGCAATTGTGTATGGTGACGCGGCAACAGCCAGGCGGGATTTATTATATAACGTTAAGCATCTGGCTGAGGTGGTGCGTAATGGTTATAAGATAGTTTGTTCTGAGCCGAGCGCCGCTTTGTGTTTGAGGGAGGAACTTCGGCATTTTGTCGAAGGCGACGATGCCAGACTTGTCTCAGAAAATACTTATGAGCTGATGAACTACTTATATGCCCTTTTTAAGAATGGTAAATTAAAACGACGGCGGGTGGCATCGTCAAGCTCAGCTTGGCGATGGCAGTACGTTTACCATTTGCCGTGCCATTTAGCAATAGTGGGGGACTCGCAGGCGAGTGTGAAGCTGCTGCGGGAGCTTTGCGGGATTGAAGTTGTCGACCTAAGGGCCGGCTGTTGCGGCTTAGCAGGCACGTTCGGAATGCAGAAGAAAAACTACGAACTCTCCTCCCAGATGGCTGCGAGACTTAAAGAGGCTTTGAAAAAATCGCCGACGAAAAACGTCCTGACCGAGTGCGCCGCCTGCAAGATGCAAATCGAGCATATAAGCGATTGCGTGGTGCAGCATCCGATTAAGATTTTGGCAGAAGCATACTTGTGATGTATTATATAACTAAGGGTACTTAAGAGTTATTCTTAGTCACAAACCTTGTTCATAACATCTTCAATTCTTTTACCTTGATCAGGAAGGAATTGTCTTAGTGCATAGGCTTCCTTCAGCCAATAGCATGCTTTTGTATCGTCGATCCCGACGAGTATCATCCCAATGTTTGCTGCTGTAAAACAATAGCTCTGTGGATACTCGTCCTTCTTGTATATTTCCAACGCGGCCTTGTAGCAATCTATTGCGTTTCTGACGTTTTGCGCCCGCTGCTCAGGTGTAGCTGCAGGCAGGTATGTATAGGCAGTTCCCAGATTGTTCTGGGTCATGGCGTAGTCGACCGGATACTCGTCCTTGACGAAGGTCTGAAGGGATTGACTATAGTAATCAACGGCTTTTCGAACGTTCTCAGCTCTGACATT
>Ga0315545_1003088_pt1 | contig 14448 bp, 8 predicted proteins | sample SalMarSW160210MG_FD_203096 | JGI IMG/M metagenome (GOLD analysis project Ga0315545, IMG submission 203096) | Salt marsh sediment microbial communities from the Plum Island Ecosystem LTER, Massachusetts, United States - Salt Marsh Sediment SW1602-10 ... | reverse complement strand
ACCTCGTCCCCGGCAACAAAGGCGCGACGCTCGAGACTACGCGCCACACCGGTTTCCACAAGGGCTTGCAGGCCGCCGTGCTGCGGAACAGGAACGACGACAAGTGGGCCGCGTTCGCCCAGAACGGAATCTACCTCAAACGGGGCGAGCGGTACGAGTTCAGCGGCGTGCTTCGCAGCTCCCCGGAGACGTGGCAGATTGTGGCGGACGGCGACACGATCGACGCCGTGGTCTGCCTCTACCCGGAGGGCAACTGGTCGAAGCCGATCGTGAAGGTGCCGATCAAGAACATTGGGGCGGCGTTCGAGCGGTTTTCGGTGACGCTCGACAACCCGCAGTTCCAGGGCCGCGCCACGTTCAGTCTCTGGATCCCGCCGAATTCGGTGCTGACCGCCGACGATTTCTCGCTGATGCCGGCCTCGAACGTGCACGGCTGGCGCAAGGAGCTCGTCGAGGCGGCACGCCGCGTCAACGCGCGCATCCTGCGGTGGCCGGGCGGATGCTTTGCGTCGTTCTACGATTGGCGCGACGGCATCGGCCCGAGGTCGAGCCGCACGGCGCGCCCGAGCGAGTTCTGGGGCGGCCTGTGCCAGAACGACGTCGGCACGGCCGAGTTCATCCAGTTCTGCCGGCTCGTCGAGGCCGAGCCGTTTCTCTGCGTCAACGTCATGACGGCGACGGCCAAGGACGCGGCCGAGTGGGTCGCCTACTGCAACGCGCCGGCGTCGCACCCGATCGGCGCGCTCCGCGAGCGTGATGGATTCCCCGAGCCGTTCGGCGTCACGTATTGGGAGCTCGGCAACGAGGCGTACCGCAAATACGGGCCGCGCCAGTATGCCCAGCGCTGCGTTGAGTACGCGCGCGCGATGCGCGCCGTCGACCCGACGATCAAGCTCGTCCTCATCAGCTATGGCGCGTACTGGCGCCATCTCGAGGAGATGCTCGAGATCGCCGGCGAGCACATCGATGTGGTGGGCGACCGCGCCGTCGGCGGGCGCTGGCTCGAGCGTGACCTCGAGATCATCCGCGCCTACAACGCCGAGCACGGCACGGTCATCCAGCTCTGCAATACCGAGTGGCCCGCGCCGACCGATGGCGTGTCGGGCGCCTTCGGCCCCGGCGATCGGCAACGCTTCCGCACACGCAAGACCCAGCAGATGTGCTGGCGGAGCGCGATGAATACGGCCAGGGCGTTCCTGCTTTTCCAGCGGCTCGGGGGCGACTTCGTGTTCTCGAACTTCAACAACTTCGCCAACACCTGGGGCCAGAACGTGGTCGAGTGTCCGAAGGAGGGCGTCTACCTCTCGGCTGCCGGCCGTGTCTTCGAGGTCTTCTCGCGCTCACCGGCGGCGTGGCCACTCCGGCTCGAGGGCGCCGAGCGGTTCGACAACTTCGAGGACGGATCGGACATGGCCGTCCAGGCCGCGTGGGACGCCAAGCGCGAGGTGCTCTGCATCTTTGTGGTCAACGCCCGGCCCCAGCGGCTCGAACTGTCGTTCGACCTGCGCGATCTGGCCAAAGAACTCTCGATGAGCCGGACGACGATCCTTCGCGCGCCGTCACCGCTGACGGTCAACACGCTCAGGCAGCCGGGAGCGGTCGAGGGCACCAGATCGGACAAGGCGATCACCGGGTTGTATACGCACACAGTCTCAGCGCCGCCGTACTCGGTCGTTCACGTCGTGCTCAAGTAGGCGACCGGCATTCCCTGTTGGTTCATGCTGCCGGGTGCGCGAACGAGCTCGTATTCCTTATCGCTCTTGCGCGCGGTTCTCGTTGAGTCAGCCCCGTCAGGGGCGATTGGGAGTAGCCTCGGGCGCCAGCCCGTGGTCGAGGAAACACACCAACACAAGAAGAGCCCCGCTAGGGGCGATTGAGGTCTATCCGTCGAGACGCTCACCTCAATCGCCCCTAACGGGGCTCGGTTTCTCTGTTACGCCGTGTCCCACGGGCTTACGCCCGAGGCTACTGCCAATCGCCCTCACGGGCTCATCGATTAAGCCAAGCGGCGTCACAGATCGCATGCACAGAGGGAAAGCCACTCGGCATACGCAGCCTAGACCGTGTACGTCGAGGCCGAGGTTTCGCCGCCGCGGCCGGTCCAGTTGGTGTGGAAGAACTCGCCGCGCGGCTTGTCGACGCGCTCGTAGGTGTGCGCGCCGAAGTAGTCGCGCTGGGCCTGGAGCAGGTTGGCCGGCAGCCGGTCGTGCCGGTAGCCGTCGAAGTAGGTGAGCGCCGTGCCGAGCGCGGGCACGGGGATGCCGAGCTCGACGGCCTTGGCCACGACGCGGCGCCACGCCGGCTGCGCGTTCTCGACGGCGTCCTTGAAGAACGGGTCGAGCAGCAGGTTGACGAGCTCGGGGTTGTGGTCGAACGCCGCCTTGATCTTGCCCAGGAACACCGAGCGGATGATGCACCCGCCGCGCCACATGAGCGCGATCCCGCCGTAGTTGAGGTGCCAACCGTGCTCGACGGCTGCGGCGCGCATGAGCTGGTAGCCCTGCGCGTAGCTGACGATCTTCGACGCGTAGAGCGCCTGGCGCAAATCGTCGACGAACGCTTTCTTATCGCCGTCGAACGCGGCTTGTGGGCCGCTCAGCAGCTTCGACGCGGCGACGCGCTCCTCCTTGAGCGCCGAGAGGCAGCGCGCAAAGACGGCCTCGCCGATAAGCGTGAGCGGCTGGCCGACCTCGAGCGCTTCGATCGCCGTCCACTTGCCCGTGCCTTTCTGGCCGGCCGCGTCGAGGATAAGGTCGATGACCGCGTTGCCGTTCTCGTCGGTGTAGGCGAGGATGTCGCGCGTGATCTCGATCAAGTACGAGTCAAGCTCGCCCTTGTTCCACTCGGCGAAGACAGCGTGCATCTCCTCGTTCGACATGCCGAGGCCCTCACGCATCAGGTGGTAGGTCTCGCAGATCATCTGCATGTCGCCGTACTCGATGCCGTTGTGGACCATCTTGACGAAATGGCCGCCGCCGTTCTCGCCGACCCAGTCGCAGCATGGCTCCCCGTCGTCGGTCTTCGCGGCGATCGCCTGAAAGATGGGCTTCACGTGCGGCCACGCCGGCGGCGAACCGCCGGGCATGATCGACGGCCCGGTCAAGGCTCCTTCCTCGCCGCCCGAGACGCCCGTGCCGATGTAGAGCTTGCCTTTGCTCTCGACGTGCTCGGTGCGGCGGATCGTGTCCGTAAAGCGCGAATTGCCGCCGTCGATGATCACGTCGCCGTCGTCGAGGTGGGGCAGGAGCTTGTCGATAAACGCATCGACCGCCGCGCCCGCCTTGACCATGAGCATGATCTTGCGCGGCTTCTTCAGCACGCCGACAAGTTCCTTGATCGAGTGCGTGCCGATGATGCTCTTACCCTTCGCGCGGCCCTCGACGAACCGGTCGACCTTCTCGACGGTCCGGTTGAAGCACGCGACCGTGAACCCCTTACTTTCCATGTTCAGGATCAGGTTCTCGCCCATCACAGCGAGCCCGATGAGCCCGATATCAGCCTTCGACATCTCTCCCTCGCTTTCCATTCTCATCTATAAGCAGCATCTCTTCATAATGCGGTATGCGATGACGGTGATCCAACGGCTTGGAGACTCCTTCTGTCCGAAGTCGAAATCAGACCAGGTCTTGTGGATTGACTCGGCGCGAAACCGCCCATCCGCATCCCGCTTCGACATGAGTACGTCCAGCATCTCGCGCATTCGCGGGTCATGTCTGGCAAACCGGAATTGGGTAAGAACATCCAGGTATTTCAGGATTCTGTAATCAGTAAACGGATATTTCAGTCTGTCCCAGCCTGTACCGATTTGGGAATCATGGCCAGCGTATTTCACACGTGTTCGGTTCTGCCAACACTCAAGCAGAAACTCTCCGGTCTTTGTCGTGATCGCTTTCCTCCTAAAGGCAGGATGCACGGCGAAAGCGCCTAACACACATAGAGAGCCGAACGCACAGCTTGGTTCCGACTCCCTCGGTCCTCCCGGTTGTCCGGTGTTCTTGCACCAGAACCCGCCATCTCCCCGCTGTCTCTGCAGAAGCCAATCATAAGCGTTCTGTAGGCGCGCGTCGTCGGCATAGCCTAATCGCGCGAGTGCTTCGGCCAAGATACCAGTGAAGCAATCATATGGCTTGAGAGGGGGTCCGCAGCCAAAACCACCACTCGGATGCTGAGTGCTGAACACATACTCAGCGGCACGCGCTATCTTCTTATTTTCCTTTCTAAAGCCAAAGCCAGCCAAGACGCCCAACAACCAGAAGGTCGTATCTGTCTTGGGCCACCACTTAAAGATATCCTCAGGCGTTCCCCAGTAGCCGTCTTCATTCTGCTTTGCAAGAAGCTGTTTAACCAGCTTGTGCTTGGCCACGAGTGTGTGAGCAGCCAGGACTTCCTTGTCTTCCCTGTCCTTGTCCAAAAGGTCGACTAGAGTTCGATATCTGACGAAAGGGTCTCCACTCAGTAACCAGTCGAGCGGGATCGATTCTGCCTGTTTCTTCAGGGAAAGCTTGGAAGGTGGTGGCTTCATCCAGGGAATCTCTGATCAACTCGCCTCTCGCCAAGGACACTCTGTGGAGCATTCAGCGCTCCCGGTGACATCTATCTCTTTCCTTGAGGTATGTATGTGTCGAGTGTCTTCTCGGCGAAGAGGGACTCGAGACGCGCAAAGCGCTGGAGGCCGTCGACGAGCGGGATTGCCGGCCACTCGGTGCCGATGAGCGGCTTGGCATAGGCGACGAACTCGTCGGTGACGTCGATGCGGCTCGGGGCGATCCAGTGCGCGGGGAACGTGCGCTCGGAATTGGCGACGACGTCGAGCGGCACCTTATCGTAGCGGACCGTGTACGTCGGGCCTGGTTCGCGCAGGATGGTGCCCATGTAGCCGGTGCCGTCATCTTTGGCGATTTGGGCGCATTGCCGGCCGACCTCGTACGCCTCGTCGAGGTCCACGGTTGAGGCGTAGATGATCGCGTCGCGTTGGTCGGTGCCAGGGATCTGGAACCGCGCGGCGCCGGGCACCGGCAGCGTGAGCGAGTTGAGGTAGTTTGTCACGACCTGTGCGACCGACTGCTGCGACGAGCCGAACGAGGTGTGGCCGAAGCTGTCCTTCACTTCGCCGAGCGTGCCGACGTCGAAGCCCTCGCTCACGACGACAATGCAGCGGCCGTGCTGCTTGAGGCAGTCGACGACGTTGTCGCCGAGCTGCTCGAGCGTGAGCGTGGATTCGGCCATGTAGATCTGGAGCGGCATCTCGCGCTCGGGATCGGCGAGCCGGGCCGCCGCCGGGATGAAACCGATCTTGCGGCCCATCGCCTGGATAACGATCACCGGGTCGGCCGGGCACGAGCCGCGGTTTTCCTCGTTGATATTGCGGATGTACTGCGCGAAGTAGCGAGCCGTCGAGCCGTAGCCGGGTGTGTGGTCGATGAGCTTGAACTCGGCATCCCCGACGTCGTTGTCGATCGTCTTCGGGCCGCCGACGGCGACGAGATCCAGGCCGTGCTCGTGCCCGAAAAGGCTCACCTTGTTCGCCGTGTCCATCGAGTCGTTGCCGCCGATGTAGAAGAAGAAGCCCACGTCGTGCGCTCGGAACACGTCGATGACGCGCTCGAAGTCCTCGCGGTTCTTCTCCCGCAGCTTGTAGCGGCAGGTGCCGATCGCGCCGGCGGCGGGGGTGACGCTCAGCAAACGGACCTCTTCCTCGTCCTGCGCGCTCAGGTCGAGCAGCTCCTCGCGCAGCACGCCCTCGATCCCGTGCCATCCGCCGTAGATCGTGCCGAACGTGTCGGGGTACGCGCGGCACGCGTCGATGATGCCGCGCAGCGTACTGTTGATCACGGGCGACGGCCCGCCCGATTGCGCCACAACGACGTTCTTTGGCATTCCGCAACTACTCCTCGAATTGGGATCTCAACGCCCAGAGCCCGAGGCCGGGGTTGGATATGTAGAATATCCGCTCGCCGGTCGGCAAGGTGTTCGTGCCGTCGGCAAGCTTCGCGGGATCGTACGTGCGCATCATCTCGTCGAGGTCCGCGTGCCGGAAGCCGACGCCCTCGACCTCGTTGCGCGTGAGCTGGCCGGGGCAGTAGGTGATCGCGAAACGGCCTTCGGACGAGCCGTGGATCAGGTGCGCGGCCGCCGAGAGGTTGGCGGCGAGGTCGGCGTGCTTCTCCACCGCGTGCAGCGTGGCCGGCGTGCCGCGGTAGCCGTAGGCGCGGATGAGGCGGTCGACCTCGGCGTCCTCGCCGAACCGCTTCACGCCCGGCGCGAGGATCACGAGCTCGCCGCCGTCGGCCATTGCCGTCCGGGTCCGGTAGATGGCCTTGTTGCCGAGCCACGTCGACTTGAACTCGGCCGGATCGAGGTAGACGACGGCCTTCTCGATGGGCTCGTCGAGCAGGTCGACGTTGACCCGGCGGCACAGCTCGGCGCCCTGCAAGAAGCACGCGTCGTCGTCGCCTGCGTAGAGGCCGCGCGTCACGAGCGCGCCCGACTCGTCGAGCGCGCGCACGGTCAAGATGTATGAGAGCGGCAGGTCCTGGGCGAAGTTCGCCGTCATGTAGTCGAGCACCTTGCGCACGGGCGTATCGGCCCGGCCCATCATGCGCTCCATCCCGTAGACGGCGCCGAGGAAGTGCGTCTTGTTGATCGCGTCCGCGCCGCCGGCGCCGATGAAAACGTTCTTGTTGTAGTTGGCGATGCCGCTCACCTCGTGCGGCACGAGCTGGCCGACCGAGATGATCCGGTCCCACTCGCCTTCGACGACGAGCTTGTTCACCTCGCAGGCGATTGAGTAGTCGAGCTTCCCCTCGGACACCTCGTGGACGAATTCGCCGGGAACTTCACCCAAGCGGACGAGATCCCTGCGCCAGTTGTGTGGACGGAAGACCTCGGGCGGCAGGCCCGGGAACATGGTGCCGAGCTCGTCGGTCGTCATCGGCTCGTGCGTGCCGAGCGTCGGCAGGATCTCGACGTGCGCGCTTGCCTTAAGCCGCTTGTAGAGCATCACCGTGATCTCGCCCGCCCACGAGTGCAGGCGCGTGAGGTCGGGCGGTAGGATGAGGACGCGGCGAAGCGGGCCGAGCTCGTCGAGCATCCGCCCAAGGAGCTCGGCGGCTTGCGTGTCGCTTATGACGGTTGTCGGAGAGCCTTCGGCGAAATACTGCATGATGACACCGTGCGGTGTGTTGGTTTCGGTTCTCTATTCGACCACGAACCCGAGCGCGTGTGCCTTGGCGCGGAGCGAGTCCGACGCGCCGTCGAGCCGCACACGCGTGTGGCCGAACTCGCGGCGTCGAGGATACTCCTTGCGCAAGCGGTCGAACGTGCGGCCCCGCTCGTTGGCGGCGAGATCGGCCGTTGCGCGCAGCGTTTCGTCGTCGCGCTCGATCGGGTAGACGCGCGCGACAAGCTCGTGCAGCACGGCCTCATCCTCACGGCCCGTCGCGTCCAGGTGCACTTCCGGCATCTCGGGTGTGGGCATCGCGTCCTCTGGGTTCCATTGTGGTTCGATGCCGAGGAAGCGGCATGCAGCCTCGTAGACCATCGTCGTGCCGTTGACCTTCCCGTCGTACGAGTATCCTGCGATGTGCGGCGTGCCGACGTCCACTTTCTTCAACAGCTCGCCGTCTATGGCCGGTTCCCCTTCCCACACGTCGAGGACCACGCCGCCGAGTCGGCCGCCGTCGATGGCCTCATGCACGGCGGCCGAATCGACCACCTCGCCGCGGCCGGCGTTGCAGAACCACGAGCCGCCCTTGATGCGCCCGAAGAAACCCGCGCCGGCCAGGTGGTACGTCGGGTCCGGGCCGTCGTACGTGAGCGGCGTGTGGCACGTGACGATGTCGCACTCAAAAATCTCGTCGAGCGGTCGGTATTTCGCGTCGCCCGTCTCGCGCGCAAGCGGCGGGTCGTTGAGCACCGGCACCATGCCGAGCGCACGCGCCTTCCGCTCGGCGGCCGACCCGGTGTGACCGGCGCCGACGATGCCGAGCGTCCGGCCTTCGAGCCGGATGCTCTTCCGCGCGGCGAGCGCCAGCAACGCGGCCGCCATGTATTCGCCAACCGAGTTCGCGTTGCATCCCGGTGCGGCGGCGAAGCCGATGCCGCGCCGGTCGAGGTACTCGGCGTCGACGTGGTCAGTCCCGGCCGTCGCGCTCCCGACGAAGCGCACGTGCGACCCGTCGAGAAGCGCCGCGTTGACCTGGGTGATCGACCGGACGAACAGCAGGTCCGTGCCGGCCACGTGCTCGGCCGACAGCGCTCGGCCGGCGGCGAGCGTCACCTCCCCGAGCGTGTCGAACGCCTCGCGTGCGAACGGGATATTCTCGTCGGCGATGATCTTCATGATGATGGCGGCGCCAGCTCCAGCGGCCCATTACTTGGTTGTGAGGTGGGTGATAGCCCGCGCAGCGGGCGACATGCTATAGCCACGGGTGTCAACCCGTGGACCACGTGCGCGCGCGGCTCACGAACCCCCGCAGGGGGTGACATCAGTTCGTCAAGATGCGGAATCATATGTCACCCCCTGCGGGGGTTTCTCCTCCCATTGCCCGACTTCTCCACGGTCTGACGACCGTGGCTACAAGATGTCGCCCGCTGCGCGGGCTTCAGAAGGCTATTCGTTGCCGGAGCTTCTCGCGGGTGTTCCCGGAACCTTGTGCTACCGGGGAGTCTTATCCCACGGCGGCGTGTCGGGCAGTCCGGCCAAGAACTCGTCGACAAGCGCGCCCTCGTACTCGCCCTTGTACGTGCCGTCGAAGAATCGGTCGAGCGCCTCGTCGTGCAGGCGTTTCCACGACGCCGCTTCGCGACCCGGGTTGACCGGGTAGAAGAACGCGTCGTTCGCGCGGGCCGCCTTCATGTCGCCCGGCGCGTCGCCGATCATCAGGATCTTGTCGGCCGGGTACTTGCCGTTCGCGGCCAGCCGCAGGTGGTCGCCCTTCTTGCCCATCTCCTGCCCGGCGATCGCGGCGACGTAGGTGGCCAGGTCGTGCTCGTGCCACTCGCGCACGAGCGCCTCGCCCGGCGTGGCCGACACGACGATCATGTCCGCGTGCGCCACCGCCTTCTCGAGGCACTCGCGCACGTACGGGAACGGCGGCACGTCGTGCACGATGTCGGCCACCGTCGCGTTGACCGCGCGGCTCCAGGCGAGCACGTGCTCGAGCTCGGCCTGTGCGTCGCCGTCGGCGGCAGCGATCGCCGTTTCGAGCGCCGGGTTGCCGGGGCGCGGCTCGTGGGCGATCCACTCGCGCATCGCGGGCATACGCGGGATCGTCACCTTGCGTTCGGTGACGTCGCGTCGCTGCTCGAGCAGGTCGAGGACCATCTCGATTGCCGGGAACCGGTTGATGCCGCGCCACTTCGAGTAGAGGTTGACGAATTCGGCCGCCTCACGCGCGTACCTCGATACCGCTTGCAGGCCGAAGTGCTTGATGATGTTCGGGATGAAGCACTCCTTGTGCTTGATCTCCATCGTGTCGAACGCGCACCCGTCCGAGTCGATGCCGATGAAAAACGGCTTCGTCGGTTCCAGGTCGATCAACGGCTGAGCGGGGTTCGGTGTCATCGTGCTGTTTGTCTCGACCGACGTGCTCGATGTAGTTCGAACGGCTCACCGGGCCTGCGGGTTCGCAGCCTGAGCCGCCTTGGCAAGCTCATGATACTCCTGCAGCGACCGCGGCGCCACCCGTCCGGCGCGGATCGCCTCGATCCCCTCGACGCTCGCGAGCGCGGCGGCCAGCGTCGTCACGTAGGGCACCTTGTGCTGGATGGCCCTGATGCGGATGTAGCTGTCGTCGTACTTGCTCTCGCGCCCGGCCGGCGTGTTGATGATGAGCCCGATCTCGCCGTTTGTGATCGCGTCAGCGATGTTGGGGCGGCCTTCGTGCAGCTTCTTGATGTGGAGGCTCGGGATGCCGTGCTCGTCGAGGAACCGGTGCGTTCCCTCCGTCGCCAGGATCGCAAAGCCGAGCGCGTGGAGGCGCGTCGCGATCGGCGCGAGCTCGCCCTTGTCCTTGTTTGCGACAGTGAGCAACACGGTGCCCTCGACGGGCAACGCGCCGCCCGCCGCCTCCTGCGCCTTGAAGTAGGCGAGGCCGAACGTATCAGCGATGCCCATCACCTCGCCGGTGGCGCGCATCTCGGGGCCGAGCAAGGGATCGACTTCGGGGAACATGTTGAACGGGAACACCGCTTCCTTGACGCCGACGTAAGGCAGCGTGCGCTTCGTGAGCTCCGGGATGTCCTTGATTTTCTTGCCGAGCATCAGCAGCGTGGCGACGCGCGCGAGCGGGATGCCGGTCACCTTCGAGACGAGCGGCACGGTGCGCGACGCGCGCGGGTTCGCCTCGAGGATGTAGACCGTGTCGTCGCAAATCGCGTACTGGATGTTCATGATGCCGACGACGCCGAGCTCCTCGGCGATGCGGGCCGTGTAGCCCTCGATTGTCGCCAGGTGCTCGGGTGCGATGCTCCGCGTCGGGATCGCGCAGGCCGAGTCGCCCGAGTGGACGCCGGCGAGCTCGATGTGCTCCATGACCGCGGCGACGAACGTCTCGTCGCCGTCGGAGACCGCGTCCACCTCGGCCTCGATTGCGTGCTCGAGGAACCTGTCGACGAGCATCGGGTACTCGGGACTGATCTCGATCGCCTCGCGAGCGTACTTGCACAGCATCTCCTCGTCGTAGACGATCTCCATGCCCCGGCCGCCGAGCACGAACGACGGCCGCACCATGAGTGGGTAGCCGATCCGCTCGGCGATGGCGAGCGCCTCGTCGAGCGAGCGCGCGGTGCCGCTCTCGGGCTGCGGGATGCCGAGCGCTATCATGCGCTCGCGGAAGTACTCGCGGTCCTCGGCGAGCCGGATGCTCTCGGGCGACGTGCCGAGGATGGTCACGCCGCTGTCTTTGAGCTCCTGGGCGATGTTGAGCGGCGTCTGCCCGCCGAACTGCACGATGGTTCCCACGGGCCGCTCCTTGTCGTGGATGGCGAGCACGTCCTCGACGGTGAGCGGCTCGAAGTACAGCTTGTCCGACGTGTCGTAGTCGGTCGAAACCGTCTCGGGGTTGCAGTTGATCATGATCGACTCGTACCCCTCGTCGCGCAGGGCGAACGCGGCGTGCACGCACGTGTAGTCGAACTCGATCCCCTGGCCGATCCGGTTCGGGCCGCCGCCGAGGATCATCACTTTGCGCTTGTCCGTGACGGGCACGGTGTCCTCGACGTCGGCATAGGTCGAGTAGTAGTAGGCCGCGTTCTCGACGCCGCTGACAGGCACCGCCCGGAACCGCGCCCGCTTGCCGAGCGCCAGGCGCCGCTCGCGCACGGTCTTCTCGGGCACCTGGAACAGGCCGGCAAGGTACCGGTCCGAGAAGCTCATCTCCTTGGCTTCGGTGAGCATCGCGTCCGGCAGCGCGTCCCACGGGTGCTGGATCAGTTGCTCCTCGAGCTCGACGAGCGCCTTCATCTCGCTGATGAACCACCGTCCGATGTACGTGAGCTTGTGGAGCTCCTCGACGCTGACGCCCTTGCGCAGCGCCTCGTACATGAGGAACACGCGGTTGCTCGACGGCATGGCGAGCGCTTCTTTGAGCTGCTGCACCGAGAGCCGGCCGTAGCGATGCGGCACGCCGAGCCCGTAGCGGCCGATCTCGAGCGACCGGATCGACTTCTGGAACGCTTCGCGGAACGTCGCGCCGATGCTCATCACCTCGCCGACCGCCTTCATCTGCGTGCCGAGCAGGTCGCGGGCCTTGGCGAACTTCTCGAAGGCCCACCGCGCGAACTTCACGACGACGTAGTCACCGCTCGGCTTGTACTTGTCCAGCGTGCCGGCGCGCCAGTAGGGAATCTCGTCGAGCGTCAAGCCCGCCGCCAGCTTCGTCGAGATCCGCGCGATCGGGAAGCCGGTCGCCTTCGACGCGAGCGCCGACGAGCGCGACGTGCGCGGGTTGATCTCGATCGCCACGAGACGATCATCGTCAAGGTTGTGGGCGAACTGGATATTCGTGCCGCCCGAGACGCCGATCGCGTCGACGATCCGGTACGACAGTTCCTGCATCCGCTGCTGGAGCTCGACGGGCACGGTGAGCATCGGTGCGCAGCAGAAGCTGTCGCCCGTGTGCACGCCCATCGCGTCGATATTCTCGATGAAACAGACGGTGATCTTCTGGTCCTTCGTGTCGCGGACGACCTCGAGCTCGAGCTCCTCCCAGCCCAGGACCGATTCCTCGACGAGGACCTGGTGGATGAGGCTCGCCGCCAGGCCGCGCGCGGCCACCGTCCGAAGCTCCTCGACGTTGTAGACGAGCCCGCCGCCCGTGCCGCCGAGCGTGTACGCGGGCCGCAGCACGACGGGGTAGCCGAGCCGCTCGGCGATCGCTTCGGCCTCCTCGACCGAATGGCACGGCTCCGACCGAGGCACGGGGATTCCGAGCGCGGCCATCGTCTCCTTGAACGCGATGCGGTCCTCGCCGCGCTCGATGGCGTCCTCTTTGACGCCGATGATCTCGACGCCGTACTTCCCCAAGACGCCCTCGCGGTAGAGGCTCGCGGCGAGGTTGAGGCCCGTCTGGCCGCCGAGGTTCGGCAAGAGCGCGTCGGGCCGCTCCTTCTCGATGATCTTGGCCACGCTCTCGACGTTCAGCGGCTCGACGTACGTACGGTCGGCCATGCCGGGGTCGGTCATGATCGTGGCCGGGTTCGAGTTGACCAGGACGATCTCGTACCCCTCCTCGCGCAGCGCCTTGCACGCTTGCGTGCCCGAGTAGTCGAACTCGCACGCCTGGCCGATAATGATCGGCCCGGACCCGATGATGAGGATCTTCTTCAGGTCGTCACGTCTAGGCATGGCGGCTCCTCAGGTTCCCTGAGCCGCGCGCGTAGAGCCGGGCGCAGCCCAAGCGGTCGATCCAACGGGAAGCAAAAGGCCGGGTGGCCTCCTCAAACCTCGGGGCCGCACCCTACCGTCTCGCCGCGCTCATTTCAAGCGTTTTGCCTCAGTGTCCCAGCCGAAGGCCGAACCGTTCGTGCTCAGCGCTCTCGATCGCACGGATGCCCCCGCCGGAACCTAAACGGTGGTGTCCATAGTTTTGTGTAATTTCGTTTCGGCGCGCGTTATGGGTGGGTGTGTTCATGGTGTCTAGGCCGCGTGGGCGACTTGGGTTTCGGTGTCGGGTTTGAGCCGGTGTCGTCGGGCGTTGTAGGTGCTGCAGACGGCCAGGCTCAGGCGCCGCGCGGTGCCGGCGTTTGGCAGGCACCCGATGGGCCGCAGCCGACGCCGCAGCTCCACGAACAGCCGCTCGATGGCATTGGTGGTCCGAACGGCGCGACGCACGCCGGGCTCGCAGCCCAAGAACGCGAGCAGCTCGTCGAGGGTGCGCTCGATCTTGGCGACCGCCTTGGGCACGAGGCGCCCGAACTGCGCCTTGAACGCCTTGAAGTGCGCCAGCGCCGCGCGCCGCGACGAGGCCAGGTAGATCTTGCGGGCCGCCTCGGCCACCTGTGTGGCGAGCCGCTTGGAGCAGGCGCCCACCACGTTGCGCATCATGTGCACCCAGCAACGCTGACGCGCCACCAGTGGATAGACGGTCTCGACGGCGCGAATGAGCCCCGGCGCCCCGTCGGTGACGATCAGCTCGAGCCGCTCGCCCGAAAGCCCGCGCATCGACAGCGAGGTGAGAAACGCCGTCCAGGCCGCCTCGGACTCTTTGGCCGCCAGCCGAAAGTCGATCACCCGGCGCCGGCCCGTCTCGTCGATACCATAGGCAACCAGCAGCGGCCGGCGCTCAGCGCCCTGGGCCTTCTTGACGGGCAGATACACCCCGTCGAGGAACACAAAGCGCCACCGATCCTCGAGCGGGCGTTGGGCAAAGCGCTTGAGCTGGGCGTCAAGCGCGCGCGTGATCCGAGACACCGTCGAGGCGCTCACGCGCGCGCCGCACAGCACCTCGACGAGCACGCCCACCGAGCGGGTGCTCACCCCTCGCAGGTACATCTGGCAGATCCCCTCGTCGAGCTCGGGCGCCACCTGGCGTGCCCTGGGCAGCAGCCGCGAGCGAAAGCGGCCCGAGCGCGACCGGGGCACCTCGATCTCGAGCGCCCCGAGCCGCGTGCGCAGCCGGCGCCGATACGAGCCGTTGCGCCAGTCGCGGCGGTCGGGGGCGCGCTCGTGCCAGCCGGCGCGGCAATGCTCGTCCATCTCGTCGTCGAGCAGCTCGTTGACAACCCGCTCGGTCAGCTGCCGGCCCATCTCGGCCAGCCCATCAGTGACAAGGCGCTTGCACTCGCGCATCGCCGCGTCGTAGTCTTCAAACAGAGCGATCAACGTTCTGGACATGGGTGTGTCCCCCTCTGGTTCAACTAGCCTTGGCCATGAGGTCACACCCATTCCTATACCTGCCCCTGCCAAATTACACACTCTTTGGTACACCACCACGACGGGGGCGGATG
>Ga0315545_1003087_pt1 | contig 14455 bp, 18 predicted proteins | sample SalMarSW160210MG_FD_203096 | JGI IMG/M metagenome (GOLD analysis project Ga0315545, IMG submission 203096) | Salt marsh sediment microbial communities from the Plum Island Ecosystem LTER, Massachusetts, United States - Salt Marsh Sediment SW1602-10 ... | reverse complement strand
TTCACGCCTCTGGTTCTGAAGGAATCGGCGATCTGATAGGCACGGTGCACCGTGTAAGTCAGTGCCGTTATACCCACCAAGTCGACTTCCTTCTCGAAATCAACCTTAGTGATACCCTCATCAGTTAGTGAAACATCGACCTCTGGCGGCGTTAAAGCTGCGATTGTTGCCATTCCAAGTGGTGGCACAAGGAGTTTCCCTCGGCTTTTCACAGGCTCTTTTACAGCTGGGACAATCAGCTCGAGTTTCATTCGTTTGCCATATCTTAGTGTATGAGGTTCGCTACCGCAACTATGAGAAATTCTGTCTACACTACAGACGGAGGTAACATTCCGCTAAATCGTGCAGTGAGATAACGAAATAACAGGTTGTTACATGCGGATACTACTGAATGAACTTTAACATTGCTACTTTCTTAATAGATAGGCAATTACTTCTTTGTGAAAATGAAATCGCAGTGGTCCTTGCCATACGCTATGGTATTCTCCCATGAGCTGCCTCTGTCAAATTTAAAGTCAGGGAAAGCTCCGGGGAAAAATTCTCTGTCCACTTCACAGCACAATTTAGTTAGCTCTGGCGTTCCCACTTCAGTAAAGAAATCATAAAATACACACCTTGTAATTATGAAATGGCAGATGTTGGTATTCTGTTTTAGGTACTCTCTCTTATTAAATTGAGGTGCTCCTTTCCTATCCATTAAGTTATGGAAGGCCATCAGGCGGGCCATACCAGTGTCTTTGGATAGGCGTAAGGAATTTAGATGGTCCCATTGCTCATTAACGCCGATAGGCACGAGTATCCTTCTCACTACCTCAAAAGCTTTTTCCTTGCCAACTTTCTCCCCGAGTCCTACATAAACAGCACAAGCAAGAGAAAAACGTTTGACAAATTCCGATTCTCCGCCCTTTATCTTTGCCCAGTGGGTCTTTCTAAATATTGCTTTTCCCTTAATTGGCGATTTGATGAGAAACAAAGGCCAAGACGATCCGATTTCCTCACTTAAAACCGATTTGATTATTTTGACTTCCTTAATCTTCATGCCTTTCCTTACCTATACTGCAGTCCGGGCAAATACTAATCTAACATTTTATAGCAAAGGACTATTGGTTTTTCCACCCCACCACTATGATTTCCTGATTTTGCTTGCCTTTTGGATAGCCATCTTCCCAGAGGTATGAAACACTTTAAGTTAATGTGACACTGAATCAAGTATTCTGGAGACGTAATACCTGATTTGTAGCAGGCCTGATTGGCATGGCATCCCTGGAATTCGACGGGTTAGGTGCCGGCGAAAGCAAACGCCGTCCTGAAGTCGAAACGCTCCTGGGTGACTAAAGACAACTGTACTGAGGTAATGAAGAAGGTCTCAAAGCGGCTAACGGAAGGGGTGAATTGAGGCTCCTGCTCAAAAACAGCCATCATGTTAGATATCATCAGCGAGCAGTTCGTGCTGTCCCGGAAAGATGAACCAGGGATTTATGGTGACGCCGCGGCAGACTTCTTTGGTCCGCGGGCTCATCACGCCAGGGCTGTTGGTCATTCAAATAGTAGTGAATCTGAGAACTCATCCCAAAACGAGTCGATGAAGCACTTCTTTGCTCGATCTTCGTGACTTCTGTATGAACACGGACCCGAATCTTCAGTCTTCGTACTCGAAAGTGCCTCTGTATTCCGATTTGCTTACATCAGCCCGAGTCTCCCTTAGGCTGCTATTTGTGAGCAGGGTCACAATCTCGGACACAGGCATGCCATGTGATTGTTTGATGGGTTCTCTGATGAAGAGCCTCCCGTTTCTATCGAGTAATCTAGCCAGTCTATCGGTTACACTCTGCCTTTCGGCAGGAGCGATATCGTGTATAACATGAATAATGGATATTACATCAAAGCAACTCTCAGGTATATCCAGTTTCCTGATATCTCCTACCAAGCATTTTGCGTTGCCGTACCTTCTCAACCGGTGCTTTGCTTTCTCAATCCAGTACTCCGATACGTCCACACACGTTAGCTGGCCGGAAGTCCTCAGAAGCTTGGCCAGGCGGACCGAACCTGCCCCTCCACCACAGCCGAAGTCAAGCAATCTCTCGCCGCCGTTCAGTTCAAACGTCCTGAAATACGAATCGTAGAATAAGGGGCCTCCCAGAAGACCTTTGAGCTTGTCTTCCAGAATAAACAAGAATGATGGATGTTCGAAATCTATCTGCTTATATGTGTAAGTATCCATTCTGGAATACCCTCGCATTTCATCACAGTGTCTTTCGGATGATTATACTCGAGGCTGTCTCTACTGACAATGAATCGATGTATTGTCAACACCCACCCCCACCTCATTGCCGGCGAAAGCAAACGCCGTCCTGAAGTCGAAGTGCTCCCAGTAACCGGAGATAATCGCACTCAGGCAGTGAAGCAGGTGCCAGACTGTTCAACGGAGTGTGCTGAAGCTCCCCCTCCCTACCATTAAGTGCCGCCAAAGGGCCAGAGAACAACCTGCACGATCGCACTTAGTCAGTTTTGCTCAGCGATATTTCAGCGCCGTTGGCCAGATACCTGGACTCGGAAATTCATCGTGTACGACCCCCACAGTTGGCCGATCGTCTTCCCCCTTAGACCCTCAACCTGTACTTACCTCTATTGATACGTTGCACATCTTGCATTCTAAATAGCACTGAGTACACGGAATTTCGGGGGGTTTCTGAAACCAGAACTACATTCTTCATGACGTGCTCGTATATTTCTTGAAAACTCACAGGGTCTCGTTTGTGCCTTAGAAACTCCCTAATAACCCCCTTGATTGGAGGTGAGTTCAACATTCTGTGCTTGACCATTCACCACCTCTTTCGCCTACTTGGTTCTCATTTATTATACAATATCCTCACTTCCAATAGGGGGCGTACAAAATGCAAAGAGAGGGAACCAGGGCTCACTCGGTGGAGCAATCGTTTTTAATGTGGCGTTTCAATGCCTTTTTCACGTAATCAGGCATATTACTCTGAAGGAGCGCAGCGCGTTTCTTGAGACCCTCATAAACTTCTACTTCATCCCCAGTCCATACCAAGTCCAGTCGCCGTATTTCCACTAGGGCTATATGCTTGTATGCTTCAGGCGCGGCCCAGTAACATACCCTGCAGACTTCCGACTTTCGCTGCTCGAGCCAGTTTATGCAGTGCTCACAGGACCACGACTTTGCTCGATTGCAGGAGCCGCATAATAACATATAGTTGGCCACCTCCCTGCCCCTTGTCTCCACATCACCCAATACTTCGTACGGGATACGGTGGTCAACCTGTAGATACCTCTCTTCGTACGGTTGAAGACAGATTGTACACCTACAGCCGAGCGCATTGATGATCTGCTTCTTGAAGCCCTTTGAGAATACCTTCCTTCCCGCCAACGCACCGAAACGGGCTTTTCGAACATCTGCGAAGCGATATGCTCCGATCGACCTACCCTCGCTGTCCCGGACACGAAACGTCTCCAAAGGAACACCCTCTTCCCTAACGTCACGGGCTGCCCTTGGCGGATGATTGTACCCGTACTCAGTCCTGAGTTCTTCGGTGGTTATGAAACCATGCTTGAGAATGTGTTCTATAACCGTCCTTGGACGCTTCTTTCTGACCGCTTTGAGCTGCCTAATGAAACCTCTTGGAAATTTCGGTTTACTCATGAAACGCTTTCGAGTAGATAGAGCTGTCTTGATCCCAGCAACACAGCTGAGGGGCCCGCGGCACCGACCCTAGAAACCAACGCCGGCGAAATATAGAGAGACTCATACGTATGATAGTCTCTTCCCAATAAGGTGGCCTGAGAAGAACGCCCTGCTGCGACTTCAACGTGCTTCAAATGCAGCGATTCCGGCAGGCTCTTCCCAAAGGTCTTTGGACCAGTTCTCCCGTCATAGCTAACAATGTACGAGATATTCCTTTGGTTCAGGCAGTCGAGCGCATACATGAACTCATCAAATGACAAACCATTCAAGTATCGGGGATCTTTGTCACCGCATACCCCTTGATATGGAGGGTCCATATACACGATATTGTCAGGCGCGGCCAGTTTAATAGCTTCGAAGTAATCCCCCGTGAGTAGCTTAACCTTTCCTTTCAGTAACTGCGAAGCACGAAAGATATGACTTTGCATCGTGTCCGGATTCATCCCCCTCCGCCGGTTGTCTGGACTTTGGTTAAACTCACCATAGGTATTGTATCGAATCGATGCTTTGACACAGCGAGCCAGCAAGTAGAGAAAGTCGGCGGGTCGCTTCTCTCTGTTGAACCGCTGTCTCACAGAGTCATAGTATTCACGTTCCTTGCCTAGTTGCTCATTCCATAGCTTTCTATATTCAGCCGCAATGTTGGCTGGTTGATGAATTATGATATCCCACAGCTGCATAAGAGGCTCATTCAGATCATTAAGATACGCGAGCTTTACCCTGCCAGAGTAGATAGCAGCTATCGATACCGCTGCGGACCCTGCAAAGGGTTCAATTAGCAGTTCAGCAGTTCTGGGGAAGAAAGCCAGGATCGCCGGCACCAGCTTGCGCTTACTCCCTTGATATGGGATTGGGTGCGGAATGTCCATACACCTATTATACAATAAGCTCTAGGCCCTCTGTGGCACTCCGGGGACCTAATACCTGATTCACCATAAGCCCGACTGGTATGGCGTCCCTGGAATTCAACGGGTCAGGTGACGGCGAAATCAGACGCCGTCCTGAAGTCGAAACGCTCCTGGTAGCCAGAGATAACCGCACCGAGGTAGTGAAGAAAGTGTCAAATTGGCTAACCGAAGGGATGAACTGAGGCCCCCGCTCACTACCGCCGGACACTACGTCAAAGCCTCACTATCAAAGAACCAAAGGGCCGCTTCCCTCTATCTATGGATAGACAAAGACATAGAGAACAAGGGATTGACATTACTATACTTTACTATTAAAGTGTCGTTAATTATTTGTTTTCTTGAGGTTTATTATGGCGAAAAAACTCATATCTATGGAAATCCCTGAAGGCTTGGCTTTGTCTTTGGATGAGCTCGCGAAGAGAACAGGAAGAAAAAAGAATCTTCTGGTATCAGCATCTTTGAATAAATTCCTGAAAGTGACCGAAGAAGAACAGGAGAAAGTAATAAGAAAATACCTGACCAGCTACCGCAGGTAGAATCGCAAATGTAGAGGCAAACGGGCTGTGAAGATTCTGCTGGACACTAATATCATTATTCACCGAGAGGCCCCCACGGCTGTGGATGAAGATATCGGCGTACTCTTTAGGTGGATCGACAACCTTCACTATGCCAAATGTATCCACTCTGTAACCGCTGAAGAGCTCAAGAAACATGAAGACCCGAAGGTTCGGAAGTCGTTTGAAGCTAAGCTGGCTAGTTACAACGTTCTCAAAACCGTGGCTCCAATGGCAGATGAGGTCCGTCGAATTTCGGCAAAGCTGGACAAAAACCAACGCGACAGGAATGATACGCTGATCATCAATGAGTTATACACCGGCAGAGTTGACGCATTAATCACGGAAGACAAGAAGCTTTCTCAGAAAGCATCTTTGCTAGGCATTTCAGACCTGGTCTACACAATAGACGCCTTCCTAGAGAAGGTGACAACCGAGAATCCGGCACTGACAGATTATAAAGTGCTCTCGGTTCGAAAAGAGTATTTCGGTAATCTCGACGTCAGCAATGGGTTCTTCACATCCTTTAGGAAGGATTACCCTGACTATACAAGGTGGTTCAACAAGAAGGCGAACGAAGAGGTTTATGTCTGCCTATCTGGAGGCAAACCGCTTGCTCTTCTTTGTCTCAAGGTCGAAAGCAAAGATGAAGACTATTCGGACATAGAGCCGCCTTTGCCAAGGAAACAACGACTTAAAATCGGTAGTTTCAAAGTAGCACTGAACGGCTTTCGACTTGGAGAGAGGTTGCTCAAGATCGTTTTCGATAACGCCGTTCGTCTCAGGGTAGAAGAAATATACGTCACGACTTTCAAAAAACGAATCGAGCAGCAGAGGCTCATAAACCTCTTTGAAGAGTACGGTTTTCATCACCACGGCTACAAAAGTGGCCCTGGAGGGAAAGAACTTGTCTACGTCAGGTCTTTGTCGAGGACAGTTAATCGCTCAAATCCGAGGCTTACTTACCCGTTTTTTTCCATGTCGGCGCGCATTCTCATCGTGCCGATATATCCACAGTATCATACCGAGCTGTTCCCAGACTCAATTCTACGAACGGAATCACCAATGGGTTTCGTCGAGAACGAGCCGCACAGAAACGCAATAAGTAAGGTCTACATTTCACGGTCAATCTACAGGAAGTTGAACTCAGGGGACGTGATTCTCTTTTACCGAACCGGCGGCTATTACAAAAGCGTCGTAACAACCATTGGGGTAGTCGAGAGGGTCATCGACCGCATATCAAACGAGGAGGACTTCATTCGACTTTGTAGGAAAAGAAGCGTGTTTACTGACGAGGAATTGTCGAGGCACTGGAATCGGTACCCAAGAAATCGACCGTTCATAGTTAACTTCCTTTATGTCTACTCGTTTCCAAGGCTAATTAACATGAAGAGGTTAATCGAGATAGGTGTGATACCCAGCGTAGACGACGCCCCTAGGGGTTTTACGCCAATAAGTGCGAGGAACTTGCGAGACATATTGCGGGAATGCAATGCAGACGAGAGTATTGTTGTCAATTAAACCTGAATTTGCGTTGAAGATCTTCGATGGGTCAAAAAAATATGAATACCGACGTGTCATTTTCAAAAGCCGCGAGGTAGCCAGGGTAGTTGTTTATGCATCTGATCCAATTAGGCAGGTAATAGGGGAGTTTGAGATTGAAGATATACTCTATGAGGAACCCCAGTCACTTTGGGCCAAGACGAAGCGTCATGCCGGATTAAGCAAGAGCAGATTCTTCGACTATTTCACAAACAAGTCGAAAGGCTATGCGATAAAGGTAAAAGCGACGCGGGTGTATGACAGTCCGCTACCACTGAGCAGCCTCATGATATCGGCGCCACCGCAGTCGTATATGTATTTAGATTAGTCGGGTAGGTCGTCATTATGGACTGTATCGCAATCTGGTGCAGTAGCATAGACAAGCAAGGGGGCCCTCATACTCTTGAGGTACACTTCAACTTGTGGAAATTAGGCAAAAAGAATGGCCCAAACTGCTTCCTGGATGTCGGGTTAATGATACAAGACGCCGCCGAAGTAAGTCATGTAAATATCTTTATTCCTCAACCCGTTGCTACCTCTGACATAGAGGATTTAGGAACAACACTTAGAAGAAATCCCGACCTTGTTTCCACTTTGTTTAATGAGGACTATCGAATCTCTTTGGGGACCCAGGAGAAGACTGTTGGCGTCTTGAATGCCAACCGAATGTCAATTTTCTCTATATACGTCCTTGACTTGGACACCGACGTCTCAATAGAAAACGCTTTTGGAGGCTCGATTATCAAAATTCGCATCCCACCAGAGCTAGCTGATGAGAAACACTACTATCGAATCAGGCTCAAGAACCCGTACGTTGATTCAATTAGCCATATTTACACACCTGCAAACTCTATACTAGAAAGCGCCTTCTCCCGAACCGAGCTAGTTGACTTCAGGATTAACGAGAAACGTAATTTGAACAGCTCACTATTGGAAAGGATACATTCAGACGGAGAGGTTAACTTTAGCAAGACGCATTTATTTCTGATGCGTGAAGCAAGTGATGATTATGTTCATTCCCACAAACCACCACATGGCAGCAGACGGTTAGAAGCAGACTTATGGAAGAATTACATATGTGGCGATCGTCCATTTAATAAGATGATTGCGTATCACTGGAAAGAAACCGATACGCACCATAGCTTCAGCGCTTTCGCCAAATTCAGGTATATATACTGTACCCCCACAACTATTTCGATATTTGTCGTCATCATAGTTGCACTTGGATTCCTGTCTGGTTTCTTGGCAAATCTTCTGTCTTAGTAGATAATCTGCTAGGTAATACTATCCATATACAGCGGACTCTTGAAGCTATGCTCCCTGAGCCACTCTACATATCCGTCAGTTTCTGGCTCACCCATGTTAATAACATATTCAGTCCCCAGAATTGCAGCCACCGAATAAAGTTCGCTTGACTCTGTATATAGGAGTGTATATTCATGTAGCACTTCATACTCTTGAGTACCCTCGACAAACATCTTCCCTTCGGGGTAGATAGCACGTGCGTTGAAGGGCCAGAGCTTGGGGGGTGCGCCAAAACGCGCATAATGTCTTAGGTCATCCAACTCACTCTTGTCAATCACTTCCTCCAATCCATCAGGAATCACCGATAATCGTGAGGCAAGCACCTCAAGTGCCGTTTTTGCTAAGAATCTGGACATTAAGTGCTCATCAGGTTTTTCCATCATCGGAACTATCAATTTACCCTCCTGAATTTCGCGTAATACGTCCATTAATTTAGTGGTATCTCTTTCTCTAGCTGCGAAAACACTATGGCCCACCCGATCCCACTCAATCGGAATAAAACCAGGGAAAAAGACACCACTAATCGTAGGCACTCTGTCTTCCTTGTTATATATCAGATTCCTAGATCTAGCTTGACGAAAATAATCTGAATCAAGCAGGGGTTTTTCAACCTTGAGGCCAAAGTAGCTATTGCAACTGTCACAGACAACACCACGTGGCAACACGTACTCTTTATTGCCAAGAGCTTCAGGAATTATATGTTCGACCGTTTCTGATCCGCTGGAGTCTTTCCTGCAGAAAATGCAACGCGTCGAATGACAGTTCAGCCTCTTGAAATCTACCGCCTTCATATCTATCCTGATTATATCACATGATTAGCAAGTCATAAACCTACCGGGGTTGGCTTACTAGGCCTTGACAAGAATGCCCGTGTTACTTACATTTACAATTTGGAGAACGAGGTGATAGAGACAGATTTTGGGGAATCCCAGTTTCAACAGTTGTTCAACAATGAGCTAGTTCACAGGCTGCGAATCTCTGGTATTCAGCCGATTATCCCGACACAGCCGGAGGAAAAAGACCTAGGTTGGGATACCGGGTTCAACATCCTTGGGTTCAAGCTGCCCGACCCATCTCAGAAGAACTGCAATGTTTTCCTGCAATACAAAATAGCAAAAATAATAGTTGGACCCCGAGGTGGTCAGTGGCACCATTGGCAGGAACCATATTTCAAATTTGATATTGCAAGGTGGAGGAATGCGGGGCACCCCGGTGGTAATTACCCCGACTTTCACCAATACGACGCATTGAAGAACTTAGCCGACAACGGATATCCGACATTCTACATTCCAAACCACACAGTAGAATTGGAAGAACTTCTGAACTGGGCAAATAGCCGTACAGTCATAGACCATAATTCGGCGTTGGATGTACGAAAGATAAGGAGGCAGCACCTAGCGGCCACCTTTCTCAGGGACAGCGCTCACTTTTTCCTGGATAGTGATCCGGAAAAGGTGACCAAATCGGTGCTGGCACCCGACGCTGTGAAAGAAGTGCTCGCCGGCGCTAGGAGAACATCTCTGGAGGATGATCTCGATGCTATACCCAAGCTCCTGCTAGAGTATGAGCCTTTCTCAATGGTATACGAGACCCGGTTGCGACAAATCAAACCTGAGTTGGTAGAGTTGAGATGGCTTCTACTTTTCGTGACACTGTCTGTTGTACTTGGCGTAGTGTGGTGGAAGCTATCAATCTGACAGTACTTGCAGCCGAGGGTCTGTGGTTTTGAGAGAGCTAATGGTTGTTTAGCAATCTAAGGCAAAGGGTCGACTAGCCTAGGCGTCCCTGTATCCCATACCTCGATCCACAGGTCAGCCCGCCGCGGAACTGCCTTGGCATGGCCTTTTTGACCACAGTGCCCTCGGGAAGTCATGACGTCGCGAAGTCGGCAAGGCAAGATATAGGGCCCCTGCGGCCCGATAATCACTCCTGGAGAGTCCTGAGCCCGGGCGACAATTTGTAGTAGACCTGATTGGATGGTGTCCCTGGAATTCAAAAAGTTCAGGCAGGCGCGATGTCCTCAGGCTTCAAGCAGGATGGCGGTATTGCGGGGAGCTAATACCTGACCAGCATGGTAATCGCCGGAATTCTGCAAATCTATCAGGATCAAAAAGTGCCAGGCATATACCCCGGCCAACCGGACCATCCGATGCCCTGAGGCCAGCCCAGCAAGACAAAGGGAAGAGAGAACAAGATAAGCAAAGTAGCGTAGACCGCAAACGCGGCCACAAGCTCCTTTGCCGTTTCCGGCCGGTCTTTCTTGAGGACAAGCCTCATGGGGAATGTTATTACAGTAGAAACGAATTTTGGAATGCGGAACATGAATGGGGCACTGGCCGTATACTGTAGATACCTCTCGTTGTCTTCTTTTCTCATTCTGCTCTCCTCAGCCAGGGCGATGCAGACTATAATTAGTGACGTCAGCAGCCAGGGCAGACTTGCCCCCGGATTTGAGCCGCCCATGGGGACCGGCTGCTGGGCGGCGAATAGCATCACCCCATAGCTCCAGATGATGAAGCCCAGGTACTGGGGATGCCGTGAATACCTGTATATCCAGAAATCAACGGTCTTTCTTTTTTGTACTCTACCGTAGAACCAGGTGATAGTCCCCAGAACAAATATGAAGAGCCCAGCTCCTATGGCGATCCAGGCCAGGACCTCCCTGATATCTATTCCCCCGAGCCAGAACGGGTAGACCAGGGCCATATACGGCAGGTAGCTGATATCGCCAAAGGCCATGAGGTTTGTGCCCGGGTCCCAGAAGGGGATAAAGGGGACTCTCAATATGCCCAGACCGGCCAGGAAAAACATGGAAACAAAGAAGTACCCGAAGGTGGGCAAGAAGAAGGCAAAAGAACCGAAGATAGATAGCTTCCGCTTGCCCGTGACAAGACCAGCCACTATCAAGATGGCTATTATGCCCAGGCAGGCATAGCCGATAGGGCGGGCAACAGCCATAAATTCGGCTACCCGCTCCGGTTCTATTATGGGATGAATGTCGGGGAAGTAGTTCGCCAGCCAGCTGCCGAGTATGCGCGGGAGCTGCAATGTGGCGAAAGTCAGTGCAATAGTAAAGACCACCGCCAGTGCAGATATCCCCGCCAGGAGTCCAACTCTTGAACGCGTTACACCAACTGCTTGCATCGTAATACCCTCCAATTCAGTTTAACGCCAGACTGTCTCGGGGACTTCTATCGCTACAGGCTCGCTGGCAGCGTCCAGGGATGAAATCTCGAAAGCGTACGATGGCGCTAACTCATCGAACCGGTGACGGAGGTCGAATTTTGCCCAGTCGTACGGAGGTATCATTACATGCCATTCAATGTGGGCCTCCCATTCTTCTGAGAAGAAGAGATAGTGAGATACCACTAACCACACCGGGCTGACCATGGTGCCATCCCATGCTGTGTCATTCGTGATTCCCAGTTCAGGATGATTCTCTGCCAGCCATGGAACAAATTTGTCCAGCAGCTCTCCAGCATACTCTTGCCGGTCGTCTTCGCCTTCGGCCACCTCGAAGCTAACAACTTTTTCGTCAGTGGCACTGCCTCGGGTTCCAGTGATAGTCACCTCAATAATTGTTCCAGTGCTTGCTTGCGCCGGTATAACAACTACCTCGGCAACCTCGCCCTCAAATATGTCCTCGTGGTAAATGACCACTTCTGCCCCGGGAGCCGTCGCAGATATAGTCACGGGAACCTCGCTTTCCTCGCCTTCATTGGTAATTGTCACCAGGAATACGAAGTGCTGTCCGGCAATAGAGTAGAAGGGGTCTTGATCTTCGGTTCGCTGCTCGGGTATCACATTAATGTGAACCGCACTGTTCTCATCTGGCTCCCTGCATGCCGGTTGGAGACTAGCCAGGGCCACTATCGCGACGATAACTGCGACACAACTTCCCAGGATTTCTGCCAGCTTTTTGTTACTCATTCCATCCTCCTCTTACAGTGAAGATTATTAGTCGGGTTCGGTGGACTCTATTCATTGTGTCCTCTATAACTACTAAAACGCGGAGGGCCAAAAAAGGTTGCATTGTCTTGGGAAATAGTAGCTAGTCTCTACCGGGCTTAATTGGCATGGGATCGAGGGAATTCAACCCAGCGACTATGTTAGTCTCACAGTGACAAATGCTGCTGCCGAATAGGCGGCCATGCTGACCAGAATTGACACCGCCAATCCCAAACGAGGCAGAAGAAGAATCACGCCAACGACGTAAAATCACCCACTTGCAGCAGAGACCATGAATATTGCCAATGGCGGACTGCCTAGCCATGAGCCAGGATATCCCTGACTTGCGCGGCGAAGGCCTCGCTCTCAGCGTCTCCCGCTACAAGCTGAATCTGCTTTGCGGAGGATACACCCAGTCCCAGTTCAGCGGCTCGTGCAATCTGCTCTTGTTCAAAGATTGGCCCGCGGCTGACCTCCGGTGTCGTCCCCAGCAGACGCAGGATCGCCACCCCGACCGCGTCAATGGCCACCCGGTCGGCGCCGGCCAACACCACTCCCGCTTCAACTTTAGTGCCACGGTCGGGGCCACCGTCGACAAAAGCCTCCGCTCCATCCAAAACCACCAAGTCGGGCGAATAAGCAGTATTGATCTCGGCAATCATCTGCCGCTGGTACTGTGATGAGTGAAGCTCCTCCATATAGGGATAACCTTTCAAGGGGACAAGTCCCACCGAGTTCTTCAAGGAGAGCGTGAAATGGCCGCCGTAGGCGTGTGTCTTAAGGCAGCAGGTCTGGACAATTGATTCTGCTTCGAGATAAATCCGGGGAAAATGAAAACCCTGGCCCCAGTGACTCTCTTTGGGCTCTATCTTGCTCCAGCCCTCGGGGCCCAACTCTTCGAGATTGACGATGTTGAAGCCCAGTTCTTGTGCTAACCTCAAAATGCCCTTCTTCTCCATGACGGCCCGGGTGCTGTCTCCGGGTCCACTTCGCTCAGCCAGGGTGATTTGCTTTGCTCCCATCTGTTGAAGAGACAGAACCAGAGAGCGCAGTGTGTCATTATGCGTTGAGCCCGGTGCCGGGTCAGCCGTGTTGAAATTGGGTTTCAGGACCACACTTTTGCCGCGAAAAGATTTCACGCCGAGAAGGTCTATTACTTGCCTGACACCCTCACCTCTATCTCCGGTGCTTACCAATGCCACCTTTGTCATGCCGATTCTCTCCATGTACCAGGTACGGCCCAATTATAGCTGATATGCGCCAGGTCAACAAAGCTGATAAGTCTAGCGGGAGAATTACGAGCTGCTACACATTATCCCACTCCCGTATTTGCCAACATCCTTTGAAGAATAAGCGACAAGTAATATAATTCGGTATCGCACAATATGAGAGGTGAACCGATGACTCCCAATGAAATAGCAGGACTCATCCGCTCCAGGCTGGAGGAACGAGGTTATCGCGGCACAGTGGTGCCCGTCGAGCATGTGACTCGACTCAAATATGAAATAGAGGAGCGTCTCCGCCAGAAAGAAATAGACGCGGCATTGTATGAGAAATACCTGTCTGGTTTCAAATTCGACGTGACGACTAATCTTCCGGGGACTTGCTCAATCATAATAACTGCAGCTCCGCAACCTCAGCGCAAGGTCGTCTTCCATTTCAATGGGCAGACGTATTCGGTCATAATACCTCCTACTTACTATGCTGACACAGATGACCGCATTAAGAGCATGCTTCAGAACATCCTGAGTTCTAATGGGTACCAGCTTCACCGGGCTGCCTTGCCGCTGAAGTTGTTGGCGGTATGCAGTGGGATGGCAAAGTACGGGAAGAACAACATTACTTACGTAGAAGGTCTGGGGAGCTTTGTGCGACTCACAGCCTTTCTTTCAGACATGCCGACTGACGGAATTGACTGGTTGGAACCGGGTGCAATGAAAGAATGCGATAGCTGCAGCGCATGTCTCAATGAATGTCCTGCCGGAGCGATTGTCCCGGACCGCTTCTTGATTCACGCGGAGAGGTGCATTACCTTCCTTAACGAATGGCCAGACGAGTTTCCTGAATGGGTAGACCCGGCCTGGCACAACAGCCTTATAGGCTGCATGAAGTGCCAGCTCGTCTGCCCGGTGAACAAGCCTTTTGCCAAATGGGTGGAAGAGGGAGAAGATTTCAATGAGGCTGAGACCGACTTAATCCTGAATGGGGTGCCACTTGATAGGCTCCCACCGGAAACGGTTCACAAACTCAATCGTAGCTACATGGTGGAATACCTGGACGTGCTACCAAGAAACTTGCGTGCACTCATGAAGTGATTACTCCCAGGAACGGGGGTTTGTTGCCTCCGGTCTCCCAGTGTCCTGTTGCTTTTCTCTGCTGTGCCAGATTACGCGCTGGCAGCATGCCAATTGCACGGAAGTCAGTATTGTTCACCTTTGGTATTCTGGGGACATAATACCTGATTTGTAGTAGGCCTAATTGGTATGGTATCCCTG
>Ga0315545_1003086_pt1 | contig 14455 bp, 8 predicted proteins | sample SalMarSW160210MG_FD_203096 | JGI IMG/M metagenome (GOLD analysis project Ga0315545, IMG submission 203096) | Salt marsh sediment microbial communities from the Plum Island Ecosystem LTER, Massachusetts, United States - Salt Marsh Sediment SW1602-10 ... | reverse complement strand
TGGCAGATAATTGCTGAAATCTAATCTTGACTGCCAGAATGTAGCAACTACCTGCGATGTATCATCACCAAAGTCCCTCTTTGATATAGCATCAACAAGTATAGGAGCGGCACTTTGTTCTTTAATATCACAAATAAGCCTGAGAATATCCTTCTTAATAATATCAGGAGTATTTTTATTAATTAAATCAAATAAATGCGGTATAACATTTATCGTACCGTATTCTTTGATTTCTCTTAATGCTTCAATAATCACAAAATAATTAGAAGAATTTAGTCTGTTTTTTAATTCTGTATTTTTCTTCTTATCCTTATTCATCTCATTAATCATTTGAAACACACATTGTGTGATTTAAATAATTCTTTTAATCATCCTCTTTATACTCAATAACAAGTATATCTTTTGTATCATCGTCGACCTTAAACCGGTCATCAATTCTGTGATTTACCACCCAAATTATATCTTCACCCGATGTAATTATCCAGACGGCTTCTTTATCAGGAATTGATAATTTATAATCAATAAAAAAATTACTCAATTTCTTAAAATGATTCATTCCTAAAGGCTTAAACCTGTCTCCCTGCCTCCACTTCCTCAGCTCAAGCGGATATTTAATTTTATTAAAGTCCAAAACCGCATACTTCGTCTCTTCTGGTATGCGATAGTTTTCAGGACGCTTAAATCTGTTAAAACTTAATGAAACAGGAGTAGCAATTTCCGCAACATCTGCTTTGATTTTAATAGCAGTATAGTCTATCTTTTCAATATCAGTAACAATCAAATATGATCGGTCCTTAATAATCCTGTGTGTTTTGGAATAGAACTTCTTGCCTGATGTATCAGAGAGGCTTGATATAATATTTTTTACTGTTTTAAAATTAAACCCGTAGTCTTTAATAATTTCCAGGAGAACAGTATTAACTGGTTTTAGCACTTTTAATTTATCTATGTCAATAAGTATTCTATTTGACGATTGTTCAATTATTAAGTCAGACTTTATTTTTTCGATTGAATTATCAAGGAATATCTCAGCATCCCTAAGTCTTTCAATGGTTTCAATCAGTATTTTGCTGAAATCAGGATTAATACGGTTAAACTCAGGAAGAATATTATGACGAATTTTATTTCTTATATATTTGGTCTCAATATTTGAAGAATCTTCCTTAAACTCTAAATTTCTTTTTTCAGCATAATCCAGTAATTCTTTTCTTGATGCAAATAGTATCGGCCTTATAATATCTCCGAAAACAGGCTTAATACCTGTTAATCCTCTGATTCCTGTTCCCCTGTTCAGATTAATAAAAAAAGTCTCTACAACATCATCCAGATTATGCCCGATTGCTATATACTGATACTCATATTTTAATTTTATTTCATCAAACCAGTGATAACGTAATTCCCTCGCTGCCATTTGTATGGACATACTATTCTCTCTCGCAAAATCTTCAGTTTCAAAGTTTTTGGTATAAAAATGAATTTTTTTCTGTGCTGTCACTCTTTCAACAAATTTTTGCTCATCTTCAGATTCTTTACCCCTCAACTGGAAATTACAATGAGCGACTCCAATTCTATATTTTTTCTGTAAAAAGAGATCCATCATTACCATTGAATCAACGCCCCCGCTAACGCCCAGTAGTATCCTGTCCATGGGTGAACACAGATTATTTTCTTTTATATATTTATCAAACTGCTCAAGCATTTAAAATCTCCCTTTCTACAAAATTAAAAACCTGATTAATAGCCTTAGCTTTTATTAAACATTCTTCGTACTCTTTTTCCGGGTCAGACTTTGCAGTTATAGCACTGCCAACAATATATGACAAATATTGCCTTGTACTATTATATAAAACACTTCTTATAACCACATTAAAATCAAAATCTTTATCAGGCGAAAAATATCCAACAGCTCCGGAGAAAAGCCCCCTTTTGATATTCTCATATTTTTCTATTAATTCCATGGCCCTAATCTTTGGTGCACCGGTCATTGATCCCATGGGAAAAGCGTTCTTTATTGCATCAATCATATCATCTTCAGTCTTAAGTAAGGCACTTATAGTAGATACCATCTGGTGAACCTGCCTGAATGAATATATCCCGCAAAGTTCCTCTACTCTTACGCTATCCATTGCTGCTGTTTTTGAAAGATCATTTCTGACAAGATCAACAATCATGACGTTTTCTGCAATTTCTTTAGGATCATCTCTTAGTTTATTTCTTAAATGTTCATCTATACCTGAAAAATTACTCCTTTTTATTGTACCCTTCATAGGCTGGGAAATAATTTTAGTACCAATTTTTTTTAGAAATCTTTCAGGGCTTGCTGAAATAAGATATTTATCAAATAATTTATATAAACATGAAAATGGGACCGGAGAAATGTTCCTTAATGTATTAAAAACAAATAAAGGATCAATTTTTTGATTCTCACAGTAATACTCCTGGCAATAATTAATTTCATAAATATCACCCCTGAAAATATCAGCCTTAATTTTTTCTACCGTATTAATATATTCCTGCTTTGTGGTCCTTTGTCTTATATTTAAATCTTTATAATTTTTGAAATCCTTTATTTTTAATTTATTAATAGAATTATACAAAAAGTCTATCTCATCTTTTGAATAATTATCTCCAGGGTAATGTATTTCCAATAGTCCGTCTTTAATTGTAAAAACTAACCTGGGCTGAAAGAAATGCATGACAGGAAACTTAATTCCGTCAAAATTGTTCGAAGTTAAGTTTTCAATTTCATTCTTCAGATCATAGCTTAGATGACCAAACAGCCAGTCAGCTTTCCTCCTGACAAATTCCTTTAGTGATAAAAATGCTCCTGGTTCATTTGGTTCCAGCAACTCAGTAAAATCTATTCCTGCCACTGTATCATAAGTATGATAAAATAATCCGGACTTGCAGGATTTATAATAATTATTACTATCCAGATAGCAAAATACCGGATATGTATTGCTCCATATTATGAGTTTCTGCCTGAAGCTTTCAGGATTGTCCAACCTGTATTTAATTATATCACGCATTATACAAAAATAAAAAAAGCATCCCAGAAGAAATGCTTTTTAATGATATTACTTGCTGATAACATTGTTATCCACTCACAGAAAAGTTAAAACCACAAGATTTAAGACCCGGTAAATCTCAAAAATCAATAATCTCAGGTGCTGAAGTGAAAAAATAGTCAGGTTTAAGCTTTTTTTCGCCTGAAACGCTAACATACTCCTTGTCAGAGCCCGCCGGGGCTGCCGGATAAAAGGTGAATTTAATCTGAAATGTATTAAAAACCAGTTTTTCATTTCTTAATCGTATACCTGCACCAATTCCCGAGTAAAGCCTGTTGGAAAATATCATATCACTGCTTGTTCCTATAAAACCTATATTTACATTGCCAAATATGGCGAATCTGAATCCAATAAGATAAAATGGGGTAAAAGCAATTACCTCAAGGTCAGTTGTCAATCTTTGTGTCCCTTTTAATTGATCACTTTTTAGTCCGGTTATACCCTCATTATTTTCAATACTAATGAATTCATCTTCAAACCTTCTTATTCCTATTTTATAATTTATATCTGTGAAAATTCTGTATTTAAACCTCCCTGCATATATAAGATGTGTAAAATATTTACTGTTAAAACTAAAAATACTCTGCTCGAAAGCATTATTATTGTAAAATCCACCTATTTCTATCCGGTTATAGAGGTACCCTATTCTCCAAAAATAAGCTCCGTGAGAGAAACTCAGGCCCAGGTACGGTCTGTTGCAGAAGTCACCGAATTCTATCCCGCCAATTATTTGCAGAAGAAGTCCGAATGGAATATCTTCTGTACGGCCAAAACTATAAATCAGATTACTTTTAAAATAACCCTGTTTTGATAAGGCTGCACTTCCGAGTATTAGTGTTTTATCCTGAAATTCATAAAGGCTGTTTGAAGTATAGGCAGGTCCTGAAAAGTAAGTCTTTCTGAGGAATCTTCCTGAGAGCATTATATTTGTTCTGCTGTTTGTTAACAGATTTTTTCTATTCCTCATAAGAAATGACCGCCCAAACCATATGTCATAAATGTTATAATGAACAGGCTCGTCCTCCAGGACAGTATCTAAAAGTTCAATGTTTGTACGGGTATCCTTATTGTCTATTAACGCCCCACCCGCATATTTTACATTTGGAGTAAAGAACTTTCTCTGCATGCTTATTCTGTATGACTCTGTATACTCCTTTTTAAAATACCTGAAATCACTTGATATAAAGCTTCCGGCTATATTGCTAATTTTATAAATCCCTTCATAGCCTAATACATTAGTCCCATTTACATCCCAGAATATATTATGCTGGTTTTCATGTCCGACTCCGAAAATATTTCTGTGCCAGAGACCGAATTCACCTGAATTTATTGCACTGAATTTTGCCCCAAATCCGACAGGCCACAAATCTTTTACAACTATAACAATATCTACAGTATCAGCATTTGGTGTATCGGGGATAACATGTACTCTTACATCTTCAATAAAAGGTAATTCCCTGATAATTCTCTCATTATCAGCAAGTACAATAACATCCAGCGGATCACCGGTCTTTATTAACAGGTTTTTTTCCAATATTCTCTTATTGGTCTTGAAGTGCAACTTATTTGCTGCTTTCTCAAGCCAGGTAGAAGCTTTCCCTGCAGTATCCGTAACCGATTGCCCAAAAACATCTACCTGTTTGAACCTTATTGATTTAACAATACTGTTATTATATAATAAAAATGAGGATTCACCTGACTGTACATTAGGAACTGCCTTTTTGCTTTTTTCAGAAGAATTTAATAGCAGGTCATATAATTCTCTGGTTAATGGTTTTTTATTGGCTTTTGTTTTCAAAGAGTCATAAAATTGATCGGATTTCTGCTCACCCGGGCTTTTATTGTTTTGGATTATGGTATCTGAAGGTATGATCGTATTGCTGTTAAAAATTTCATTTTCAATATAAGAATCAGATATATGATACGATACGGGCTGACCACTGACTTTATTGAACAGAATAATCAGGGACAGAATATAAGCATTCCTGTAATTGATTTTTATATGATGAAGTAACTTAATTTTATTTTGATTAAGTTTATACCCTTACTCCTATTAAAAAAATGTCTTCCAGCTTTTTGTTTTCTGAGGCCGCTTTATCAATGAATTCACTGAAAAATATTTCCTGTTCTTTCATATCAGAATTCTGCAGTTCATTTAATACTGCAATTAAATCTTTATTGGCAATATTCTGATAGTCTTCTTCAAAATATCTTAATAAATTATCTGAAAAAATATAGAAACTGTCATCTTTTCTTAAATTAATTTCAATATTGTTAAAATAATTTTGATATTGTTTATCATCGGCTTTGTTCACAGGTTCAATTTTTTGTGCTGTCTTTTCTGATATTATAAACAAAGGAATATTCAAACCCGAATACTGCATTTTATGATTTTTTTTATTTAAAATACACAATGCAAAATTCATATTATCAAAAGATGCTGATCTGTCTCCCAGACTTAACATGTACCGGTACATAGATTTTCTCAAGTTATCCAGAATTTCTCCTGCATTAAGCTCTTCTATTTTAGCTACTGCGTTATTTATAAGTGTAATACCCAGAATATTTATCAATACATCTGATATGTCTTTATACCTTTTATTACAAAGTACAATAATAATCTCGTCATCTTTCTCCGATATCCATAAAATATTATTGCTTAATATTACCACGGGATTTATGATCATAAAATGATCAGGCAATAGTCTTTTTAAATATTCTCTTGATGGCAACAATGACTTTTGAATCAAACTAGCATAATGAATATTTTTATCCCGGGTTACATATCTTTTATCTTCAGGTTCAGGTTTTTCTGAATCACCCAGCATTCTCTTATACCTGTTCAGTTGTGCAATATTCTTTACTTTTGCAAGAACTTCAATCCTGTCAAATGGCTTTGAAATATAATCGTCAGCTCCGGCATCCAGGCCCTTAATCCTAGAGTCCCTGTCATCCAGTGCGGTGATAATAATTATCGGAACATTTCCCAAAATATCATGTATTCTGAGCTTCTTACAAACTTCAAAACCGTCCATATCAGGCATCATAACATCCATCAAAACAAGATCAGGTACTAGTTCTATTGCTTTATCAAATGCTTCTTTTCCGTTTCCAGCAAAAATTAGCTCGAAATTTTCCGGACGTAAAATTGCTTCGAGTAACTGCCTGGCTAGTGGTTCATCGTCTACAATTAATATCTTACTATTTTGACTCATCTGGTTATTTTAAATTTTCTATTAATTAAAAAATGTGGTTACATCTGAAAAGTTGTTATATAAAACGCACCTAAAATAATTCACTAGTAAAAATATAATAATTTTTTTTATAAAGTCATATAGTATTAAACAGGCAAAAACAACTTAAACAAAAAAGCAGAATAAACAGCATTTACTGTTAAGAAATTAAAAAAAATTAACTTGTAATAAATACATATAAATAATACATTTGATTATGAGTAACTTTAAGCAGGCAGACTTCTTAAATACTTAATTTAATTGTCTTAGCAAAAACCATTTGACAAGAATGTAACCAGGATGACTGAAACTGTTTTAAAAACTATATTGCGATTATTTGCAATTGTTGCTCAATCCATTAGTGAAGATAAATTTCAGGAGGCCAGAAGTATTGTTGAATCTTATTTGAGACAATTGCTCAATCCTGATAAAATCAATCAATACTTAATGATGTTTGATTTTTATTACAAAGGATTAAAAGAAAAGGTAAAAGTAGAAGCAAGAAAAAGAAATTCATTATTTTCTGTTAAGGCTGTTATTATTTGTGAACATGTTAACAGAAAGTTAGAGCAAAAACAAAAAGTACTGGTTCTGTTACAAATTTTAGATATTCTCTATCTTAAAAAGGACCTGAACGAGACAGAAACAGATTTTTTAAAGACCCTGTCAATAGCTTTAAAATTTTATGATGCTGAATTCGACAACAGCAAGGCATTTATTTTTGATTCAATAAACAAAATACCGGATAAAGAAAATGTATTGATTTTTGATAGTAATAAGAAACCCGAATATCAAAATATAAATCATATACAAAAGAATTATTTAAAAGGGAAAATTGTCTTTCTCTATATGCCTATTACTAATGTTTACGTATTTAGATATGTTGGCGGTGACGATCAGTTATATCTTAATGGCAGAACGATTATACCTGACCGGACTTATATTCTGGATAAAGGTGCCTCAATAAGAAATCCCATAATAAGCCCGATTTATTATAGTGAGGTGGCAAATTTCTTCCTGAAATCAAAAACCGGTGTTAAACTGAATTTTTCTGCTATAAACATCGAATATAAATTTAAAAACAGTACTGCAGGCATCCATTCCTTTAGTTTTTCTGAAGAATCTGGTCAGCTAATAGGTATAATGGGAGGTAGCGGAGTTGGAAAGACAACTCTTCTTAATGTTTTGAATGGAAATCTTAAACCATTAAAAGGAAAAGTACTTATAAACGGATATGATATACACAGGGACAAAAACATACTTGAGGGAATTATTGGCTATATACCCCAGGACGATTTACTTATTGAAGAATTAACAGTGTTTCAGAATCTGTACTTTAATGCAAAATTATGTTTTAAGGATTTTTCGAAAAAGAAGACTACTAATCTAGTAAATAAGGTACTTATTGATTTGGACTTATATGATGTAAAAGATCTGAAAGTTGGCAATCCGCTAAAGAAATATATCAGCGGCGGACAGCGTAAAAGATTAAACATTGGCCTTGAACTGATAAGAGAGCCTTATATTTTATTTGTTGATGAGCCTACCTCGGGCTTATCATCAACGGATTCGGAAATGGTTATGGACTTGTTGAAAAAACAATCTCAAAAGGGCAAACTGCTTATTGTTAACATTCATCAACCCTCTTCTGACATTTTTAAATTATTCGACAAGCTTCTGATCATGGATAAAGGAGGAAGAGTCGTATATTATGGAGATCCTCTTGATTCAGTTGTATTCTTTAAAACTTCCAATCAGCTAATTAATGCAGAAGACAGTGAGTGTATAACCTGTGGTAATGTTAATCCTGAACAGGTTTTACAAATAATCGAGGCAAAAAAAGTAAATGAATGCGGTGAATTTGCAAATGAAAGATTAGTAACAGCTGACGAATGGCACCAATTATATAAAAAGAAAATTGAGCCAAAATATAAAGATATTGTAACTATAAAGTTAAATATACCTGAAAGCTTTTTCAGAATACCCGGGAAATTTACACAATTCATAATCTTTACAATTAGAAATTTATATACAAAGATTACTGACAAACAATATCTGGCAATAAATCTTTTGGAAGCACCTGTATTGGCATTCATATTAGGCATTTTCACAAAATATAATATTGGAACAGCTGATAATCCCAATGCTTATATTTTCAGTGAGAATATTAATCTGCCTGTTTTTATTTTTATGGGCGTTATTGTTGCTCTTTTCCTCGGCTTAATGGTTAGTGCAGAGGAAATAATTAAGGATCAGAAGATAATACAAAGGGAATCATTTTTAAATTTAAGCAAACTTAGTTATTATAATTCCAAAGTTATTTTGCTGTTTGCTCTGTCTGCAATACAAACATTTTCCTTTGTATTAATAGGTAACTGGATCCTGGGTATTAAAAATATGTTAATTCCTTACTGGCTGATACTTTTTCCCTCCTCGTTTTTTTCAAATATGCTTGGTTTAAATATTTCCAATAGCCTAAAATCAGTTGTGGCTATTTATATTCTAATACCATTGTTGCTGGTTCCCCAAATTTTACTGGGGGGAGCTATGGTTAAATTTGATAAATTAAACAAAAGAATAGCATCACAGTATTATGTTCCGGTTGTCGGGGATATTATGGCTTCACGCTGGGCATACGAAGCGCTTTGTGTGTATCAGTTCAGGAATAACAAATTCCAGAAACATCTTTTTAATTTAGAAAAGGAAGAAAGTTATGCTGCGTATATGATGAACTATTTGGTACCTGACCTGCAGCTGAAACTAAATCATTGTGAGAAAAATTTTATAACCGGACAAAATCAGAAAAAGCTTGAAAATGAACTTTTCCTGATAGTGAATGAATTATACAAGATTGCTGAAAAAGATAATATTCCTGTATTTGGATATATTGACAATCTTAATATCAGTTCTGTTAATAGCAATGTTATTCGCAATACAAGAAATTATCTGGGCAGGCTTAAAAAATATTATTCTATAAGACTGAATAAGGCAATTACTGAAAAAGATAAAAAACTAAAAGAAATGGAGAAGGGATACGGAGGACTTTCTGATTTGTTAAAACTAAAGAATGAACACCATAATAACCAGTTAGCAGAATTAGTATTAAATAAGAGGGATAATATAAAAATTATAGAACATAAAAATAACCTGATTCAGAAAGCAGAGCCTGTTTACAAAATCCCGGAATCAAGATATGGCAGATCTCACTTTTTTGCAGCTGTAAAACGAATTGGTAATTCAAATATTGATACATACTGGTTTAATTTTGCTGTAATTTGGGTAATGATTTTAGTTCTATATATCTTTCTTATCTTTGAGTTGTTAAAAAAATTCATTAATTTGTCTAAAACAATTCGGGTTAAAAATATTTAAAAAAATGGTTCGAACCAGGTATTTTCTTATATTGCTGATACTTCTGTCAGCATTCTGCTGTAAACCAGACCGGTCTTCATATAACAAATCAGTCAAATTTGAAGAGGACACAAGTCGTTATGCTCAACTTGAAAGTAAAATAAAAGAGGTATATTACCGTTTTCCTTCTCCTGATGAAATGTTTGTTATTATTGACAGTATTGGATTACAATTTGATAACACATTATTACTCCCTACAGAGAATGCCGGTAAATATCTTGATTCAAAATCGCAGGCGTTAAATTTGGGTGTATACATTGCTGACCTTGCTTATATTACTTTATTTGAGAGATATAAAGAATCAGTTGACTATTTGCAGGTAATTCACCAGTTAAGCGAAAAAATAAGAATTGCGTCTGCCTTCGATGAAAATTTAGTGGACAGAATAGAAAAAAACATACGGAATATTGACTCTCTAAGAGCCATTTCCGATGATGCTTTAACAAGCCTTATTAATTATCTTGTTAGGAATGATAAGGAAAATACTTTTGCTATAATATCCATAGGGGGAATTATTGAGTTTTATTACTTAGCTTTAAACCTGGTTGGTGATTACAAGCCTGAAAATCAGAACATACAACGTATTGTTGATCAGAAGATGGCATTCGACAACCTGATGAAATATTCTTATGAGTTTTCAGATGATCCTAATGTATCCGGCACCCTGGAAATTGTTGAACCATTATCTGACTTCCTTAATAACATAACGGTTGTGAAGGTGAAGACAACTATAACAAAAACTGAAGACGGAAGGATTATCGTTGGAGGAGGTGATAAACTTAAAATCACAGAAGAAGAGTATAATGAATTTAAAATACTGGTAGGGCAAATTCGCAAAAAAATCATAGAAATTTCTTAAATCTGATAAAACTGAATCTTCTGTCAAAATGAAAACCCTAACTAATATGAAATATATATTAAGTCCGATTTTACTAATAATTCTTGCTATATATTCCTTTGCACAGGATTGCACAGAATATCATCAATTTCATTGTCTCTATGCAGATTATACATATTTCTACAGCAGACAGTCAAAAAGTGCACTTTTCAGGAAAGGTCAGACTTCAGAACTTAAAATAGTAATATATGGAGGAGAAGATTATTATATAGCAGTTTGTGCACACCGGAGATTTGGAGATTTACACTTTAAAATACTGGAAGATAATGAAGACAGTACCCTTATTTATGATAATGCAGAACACGACTATGCTAATTCTGTGACATTCACCAATGAGGTTACACGTGATGTAATAATTGTAGTATCGGTTCCCGGTGAACCTGAAAAAGGGAAAATAGAACGCAGGTGTGTCGGGGTTGTTATACAGTTTCGCAAGACGAAAACTGAAAAAGCTGAACCATCAGAAAAGACAGGATTTAAATAGTATTCCTGTATCTGTCAAAAAAAAATCTGAATTAAATATTGATTACTTTGTTAGCTAAATATTAAAATATTAAATGATTTGGGCGGTTTATATTCTTATTTAATCATTACATTTGCAGCATTTTTAACAAAAGACCTGCTGGCTTAAATAAGCATTAATGACAAAAAGGATTCTCAATATTTTGAAGTATTTATTATTATTCGGGATAGGAGTTTTTATATTCTGGAAAATATACAAAGGTGAATGGGGAAGGGTAAAAGAAGCACTTAAAAATCTAAATTACTTCTGGATTGGAATTTCCATAGTTCTCAGTATTTTAAGTCAGATCAGCAGGGCAATAAGATGGAATATGCTTATCAGGCCGCTTGGTTATAATCCGCGTTTAGGTAACACTTTCCTTTCCATAATGGTACTCTACCTTGTTAATCTTATAGTACCAAGAGGAGGAGAGGTGGCACGTTGTATAGTGCTTTCCAGGTCTGAGAAAATACCTTTTACCAAACTTGTCGGTACCGTATTTATCGAAAGGTTAGCTGATTTAATGACATTAACTATTTTATCATTAATATTTATTATTACCCAGATCAGAATTCTGATTAACCTTTATAATTCCATTCATGAATTAAAGTCCGGTATATCACAAATATTCACTTTAAAAACTCTGATTATAGTGATTCTGGTAATAATATTATTATTTGCCGGACTGTTTTTATTCCGTGCAATAATTAAAAAGAATTCCAATAAAAACAGCTCTTTTGTTTTAAAACTAAGAGAATTAAAAAGGAATGTTGTTGAAGGCATAAAATCGATTGCAAAACTTAAAAACAAGTGGTATTTCATTGCACATTCCCTTCTGATTTTTATATTATGGCTCTTTATGTTATATGTTATTTTTCTGGCTTATGAACCTACCAGACATTTATCGTTGTGGACAGGGATTGTGACTTTCCTGATAGGGGGAATAGTGATGATATTGCCGATAAGCGGAGGAATTGGCGTATGGCATCTGGCTGTAAGTTACACACTTGTATTGTATGGAGTTTCACTTGAGGATAGTGAAATTTTTGCGTTAGTAGCACATTCCACCACAAATTTGATATATCTGATTCTTGGATTAATAGCTTATATATGGCTATTTACTGTAACCGGATCAATCTTTAAATTTTCAAAGTCCTCTTAAGCCAAATAAAGGCATTCAGTTTATTCAACCTTATAGTTAAATTCCGCAGCAACAGGTATTCCGTCATTTCTTATACCTTCAACTCGCCCAACATATTCTCCCTTTATATCTGAAGTATAAAAACTAATTACTGTTTCCTTACGCGGACTGATAGTCAGGTTATGATTCCAGTATATTGTTGTTCTCAAATCTTCCCTTACATCCGTTTCAATTTCATAATCGGGTGAATGAAATTCAACATCATACCCGGGTATATTAATTAAATCATCCTTTTTCACTTTGCCTGCCTCCATATTATTTTTCCCTGTCAGCGTAGTGATTTCAATTATACCCTGACTGTTTAATCCGGTATATGCATGAATATCAACTACATTGGTTGAAATATTAATATTCTCTATATCACTTGTTGATATGGATTCAAGAACGCCTATATCTGTACCGACTTTTACTCCGTCTATTATTATTAAGGCTCCCTGTTGATAGTTTAATGAATTAATGCCGCCCTGGAAGACTATCTGGTTATTTATGAGGGTAAATGTTTTCATTTCCTTTATAATATCCAGAACATTAGTATAACCTGCATAGTGTATCTTATCATATTTTTTCTTCTGCTCAATCAATATTTTATCCTTGCTTATTTTTTTATATTTCCCTGAATAAATAATATCAGGATTATTATATGTAATCAGATCTATTGTCTTTTGAATATCCCAGTTTTCTTTATCAACTGCAAAATATTCTACAACCTTATCGGGAAAAATGTTATCAATTAATATTTCATCTATTTGTCCGACAATTTCATCCGGGACGGTTAATGTCAGGAAATTAAAATCAATAATATCCTCCCCGAATAATATATTAAAAACACCCTTTTCATCTGTCGTTGTTTCATATATCTGTTTATTCGGAGCATGTATAAACTTAATCGTTGCTTTCTTAACCGGATTTCCTTTTTTATCGACAACAATCCCTGACAGGCCATCCTGCAAATAATGAGGATATTCTTTTACAATATCATCTTTTAGTAAATCAGCATAGCTGATCCCTTTTAACTTGCTTATCATCATAAAAAGATCAATATCATCGGGAGAACCCTGATGATCAATCCCTGACATAAGATTAGCCGATTCTTCTGACAGCCTGCAATTGACCGGATTAGAATTCAATTCCGAATAAAGGCTGTTTAAGTTATTAACGAAGTTCCTGTGCACTACTGACAGTGAAATATCTGTCTTCACTGTATCCTGATTTATATTATCCGCAGATAAACTGAGAGTTACTTTCTCTCTTGGCCCGTATTTTGTTTTGTTTAAACGGACTTTAACAGAGTTTTCCTTTGATTTTCCAACATAAATCAGTCTTTCTGCCAGAGGCAATTTGTCCCTGTTAAAGACATTAACCTGAACAATACCAGGAGGAAAGTTAATTAAAGGAATTTCCACTGTCCTGCTACCTTTAAATACAATGATCGTGCCCCAGTAAATATTATTGTTCATACGTCCGACCCAGTATGTTTCCATTATTTCGTCCGGATTACCTGACCTGGCATTGATAACTATATTGTTGTCATGTATTCCTGTATAAGTAAGTACCAGCCCATCTTCATTTACTCCCGGTAAAAAAAATTCTTTATCAATTCCTTCCGGTCCTGTAATTTTCATCCTGTACTTTTCTGATTTTGGAATAAATTTAAAATCACCTATTCCTTTGTAGCTGCTTTTAATTTGTGATACTATTTCATTATTTTCATCATATACATTGCCTTCAAAATCAAATGGAAAACCATAGCTGTCAGTAGCCTTGACTGCTATTCTATTTTCTACCCCGGCAACAATATTACCACCCTCGGGATAAAACTTTAAATCCACATTATTATTTACACCCGGAATTAACCTGACAATTCTTGCTTTCTCACCTGAATATTTTACTTCAATATTCAGGGTCACTAATTTATCTGCAGTATTTACAGGCAATTTAATATTAATTGATCCTTTGCCTTCATTATCTGTTTCACCTTTACCTTTAACGATTACCTCATCAAAACAATTAACAGTATATGAATATACAGCATTAATTGCCGGCTGCAGTTCTTTTGTCCGTATTAACAAATCAGCCTTGATTTCTTCATCAGGATTAAAAAAAATGTCAATAAATTTTACATCAACAAGCAACTGACTGTTA
>Ga0315545_1003085_pt1 | contig 14459 bp, 18 predicted proteins | sample SalMarSW160210MG_FD_203096 | JGI IMG/M metagenome (GOLD analysis project Ga0315545, IMG submission 203096) | Salt marsh sediment microbial communities from the Plum Island Ecosystem LTER, Massachusetts, United States - Salt Marsh Sediment SW1602-10 ... | reverse complement strand
ATTAGACCTTTGATTTCATGGGAACAGGCAGGAACAAGTGTTGTTCTTAACCCATTAAATTTTCCTTTTATGAGTTTTATATACCTATCCTGTTCTTTTCTTTTTTCTCTACAAAACTTACAGCCGTCTGATTCCACAACGTTATTTATCAACATCTGCCTGACCTTAATGCCAAAATTACCCAAATTGCTTATCAGCCTGACAGTTTCCAGAACAGCCATATCCTCTGGGATCGTGACTGCTATGAACTCACACCTGTTTTGGTCACGTAATAATTCCTCTATTCTTTTCACGGTTTTCTTCATAGATAAGAGAAAGTCATCACCTTTATCTGGTTCATACTTACCGGCAAATCTCTCGACCATATATCTGTACTTCCATCTCATTTTTGCCATCACCTTGACCCAGTCGTCCAACAGCTTAGGTGAACTCAGGAGTCTTAAAGCATGACCCGTAGGTGCGGTATCAACAATGTATTTATCGAACTTTGCCTCGTCTATCAGGTCAATCATTGTCTTAAAACCCATCACTTCATCCATACCCGGGATAGGTAAGGCAAAGACCGAATCAATATCTTCAGCATCCAGGTTGGTACCGGTTTCCACGATTTTCTTTATCTCATCTTCGTGTTCAGTTTTGAATTTTAAAAGAGCGTTTTCTGCGTTTACTTCAAGAGCACTTAGGTTTTTTACTCCTTTTATATCTCTTGGTCTGTCGTCAAGTTTCTGTTCCAGGCTATCAGCGAGTGAATGGGCCGGATCAGTCGAAAAAATCAGCGTCTTAAACTCTTCTGCCAAATGCAAACCCGCAGCACATGCACAAGTTGTCTTTCCTACGCCGCCTTTTCCGCCAAACAGGATTAACTTCAATGGAGTTTCTTTTAGCCCTTTTAATCCCATTCACTTTTTCACCTTGATCTCTAAAATGCCATTATTGTAAGAGGAGACAAGCGTATCTGCCTGCACCTTTGCCGGAAGTAAAATCTCTTTGTGGTACTTCCTGTCTCCTGTTTGTGCCGAAATATCAAGAATGTCTTCTTTCAGATCTAACTTTATATCAGCTTCGTTGACACCCGGCATTTCGGCATAAATACGAATATCTTCGTCCTCATCAAAGACATCGGTCAGAGGTTCTCTTTCTTCCTCGACTTTAGGCCCTTCAGGAGTCTTCTTAACGTTTCCAAATGACTCAACTACAGGTTTGCCTCCAACCGCTGTTTTGACTGAGAATCCAAAAACCCCTTTCATGCCTTCCTTCAGATTGCTTAAGTCAATCTCGCCTTCTTTGTTGATTTCGCCGCCCGCTTCTTTTAACTTGGCTGCCAGGTCCACTATGTTTTCAATTCCCTTAAACAAACCTCCCAGGCCCAGGCTCCCCATGCCAAAATCAATATTCAGTCCTTCATCTTTTTTATTTTTAGCCATTTTTTGTTCCTTTAACATTGCCAGTTATTTACAAAATCATATACCACTGGATAATAATCAATACGATCAATAATTTACTGTTAGCGTTTTATGCGGCTTTTGAGGTGTATTTTCACTGTCCCTGTTTTTTTGTTGCTCATACGCCTGTTTCTGTAGTTTCTCGATTTGGTTATTGACGCCGGATAGATTATTCTTGACCGTGTTTCTTCTTTTGTTCAGGGCAGCAAGCTCTTTTTCCAATCTGCTCTTTTCCATCCCGAGCACGTATAAGTCCAGGTGAGTCGGCCTTTTGATTTTGGGAATAGATGTTGCACCGATGGAACGCACGCTCTTTATATCACTTAGAGTCGGTAATTGTTGTATCGTTATCATTTAATTGACCTCCGTTCTATACTTCAATCAGACTTTTTTCTTTCTGTTTGTTTTCCTGCTCAATTATGTTCTGGCTATCGGTTTTGGTAAAATCATCTTCACCGGTCTTGTCGATAGAATTAGCTGTTTCGCCTATACCAAGCTCTTTTATTACAAGCTCTCGTACAATTTGTTTAACTTTGTCCTGATTTGTTTTTGAACCGACCCGGCTTGTCTCTGACGCCAGAATATCCTGGCACATCTGCATAAACATGTTATTTGCCTTATAAGGTGTTAATTTTCGGACCTTAAGTGTCTTTGCAATCATAATGCAACCTCGAATGGTAGGTGCAAATTCACATTTGCCCGATTCTCTCAAGCCTCGCACAATATTGACTATCGTTTGAACATGAGGTTTAGATAGTTTGGATTTGGCTTCTGTTACAGCTACTTCAGTTTCATAATCAAAGTAGTCCAAGTCCATTGCTATCATTCTGTCTCTTAAAGCGTCCTGGCTTCTGTGAACGCCGGCATACTCTTCGGGATTTGATGTAAAAATGGCGGTAAAGTTAGGATGAACTTTTAAATAAGGTTCCTCGCCATCTCTCGCTACAGGCAGATCCATCATCTTTTCCTGCAAGATAGACAGCAAGATATTGTTTGCCTCAGGCCGCGAACGTGTAAACTCGTCGTAAACAAGTGTAAAACCGTACTTACAAGCGACAGTCAGACGATTATCCACCCATCGTTTGACCATGTCCTCTTCAGTTTTCAAAACTCTCGAAATGAAGCGATCCACCACCTTCCTGACTCTATAACCATGCTCACCGCCTACAAGGTCAGAAGTAGTGAACTCCTCATCTCCATGAATCATTACCACTGGTCTGCCGAGCTTACTTGCCAGGTGCATAGCCAGTGTCGTTTTGCCGGTGCCGGACGGTCCCCTTAAATGAACTGGAAAACCGGCTTCAATGTAATAAAGGGCTCTGCCGGTAAGGTCCTTTACGTAGCTTGTTTCAACAAAGTCCGGCAGAGCACTTGGCTCCAATACTGTTGTCATCTCATCAATCATTTTGACAGACCCCTTTACATAGATTTCTCTTAACTGCTGTTTTCCTGACAAAACCTTTGCCGCCACAGTTGCTGCAGGGAAGGTTTTCGCTTACTTTGTGGCCTTTGCCTTTGCACTTAGGACATTGTTCGCTGCTGCTTTTATTATGCGTAACACTACCTTTGCCTTCGCAAACGGTGCAGCTTATTCGTGTATGCGGGTGAACGCCTGTGCCTTTACAGAATGCACATTCAACCGGAGGGTCTTCTATATGGACTCTACCGGTACCACTACAAACCTGACAGAGGGCAAGCTCACTCAATAGATTGAAAGGATCTTGACCTGTCCCTTTACAAAAAGCACATGTTATCCAGCTCATAACCTAACCCATCCTTGATTTATCGTTTCCTAAGCAGCTTAACTTTTCAGTGGTTTTTTTCTAAGAGCGCTTTTTCTTTAATTCTTCAAGATATTTTGCCACGATATCTTTGCCGCCTAATCCAAAGGCAATTGCCAAAGCAAGGCAAACACCGCCAAGGATAATATTGAAGGTGGCAGTTACCAAAAGAGACGCAATGCCAAGCTGTTCCAGCGAAATAGTTACTGCGAAAATAATAATTGCCCACCGGCTTACACCGGCAAACATCTCCGGTTTGGGCAAACTTGCATTGCCGGCAGCCGTGCGAACTATTCCTGAGACAAAACTGGCCAGAAACATAGCAACCACCAGAACAAGCAAGGCTGCTATTACCTTCGGGACATAAGCGAATAAGCTTGCAAGAACATCGGAAGCTTTAGGAAGTCCCAGAGCATCAACAGCCATCACGAGCACCATAATCACAATCAGCCAATAAACCAGGCGGCTTATCACCTCTCCGGCGGAAATTTCCAAATTGCCCTTCTTTAGAATTTCTGATATACCCGCCTTATCCGCCAGCGTATTGAAGCGAATTAACTTAAGCAACCAGTCAACTATCCGTTTGATTGCCTTGGCCACAAACCAGCCTACTATCAGGATTATCAATGCCCCAAGCAGGACAGGAAGATAGGCCATCATCTTGGTTAACATTTGTGTTACCGGTTCAACAATAAGATTTTTCCATTCAATTACAGCTAACATTTTTAGTACCTCCATGTTAAATTATTAACATTAAACGCTTGTCTTTTTACTTCTCACAACAATAGTCCTGCATCACGCGTAATTTTTTCCGCTTTTTAGACGCCGGCTGCAACTTTTCGCCTGCTGCTTTTACTCTTTGTTGAGGTCTTCTTTTTGCTTTGGACCTTGTGTGTCGCCTGCTTAACTGTTGATGTCTTCTTTTTGCCCTGTGCCTTGCGTGTTGCCTGCTTAACTGTCTTTACCTTCTCGCCGGCGTCAATCTGGGGCATCATAAAGCCGGCTTTTCTTGCCCTCGTCAGAGCTGCTGACATATTTTTCCAGGCCTTCTTTGCCTGAGCCATACCAGCACCGAATTCGCCAACGAGCTTATCAGCATCACTGAGGATTCCTTCAACCTCCGCATGTATATCCTTTATTTCCCTGGTGAGCTTGGCCTTCATTTCCTTGGACATGTGGTTGTGGTCCTTCTGGAAACTATCCAGCATGGAGCCGACGTTACTAACAAGATCGTTGACAAAATCTGTCAAATTCTTTGCCTGTTCCTTGCTTATCTGCATTTTTTCCTTATGGAACTGCTGGACCATGTTTCGGGCACTTTTTAGCATGCCTTGCACATCCTTTGATAAACCATTTACAAAACCAGCCAGATCCTTGGACTGTTGCGCAGCCATTTTCTTTCTATCCATAGAAAACCTCTTGAGGGTTTTGTGCGTATCTGCCACTAAACCACCCACCGCCTTTAGTCGAACATCATTGGAAATAATGATGTTCTCCGTCAGCTTTTTCATGTCTTCAGCTATTGCCATTACCATTTAAGTTCTCCTTTCAAAAACATTTTTGGGTTTTTGCTTCCTGCATTACTTTATACCTTTAGATCCATTGGAAATTTTGACTTTTTATTATGACTCGTAACCGATTTTATATCCGAGCAGTTAAACAGTTTTTCCAAATAATTATCACCGCTGTCTTGGATTCGGGTTGGAGAATCATGGTTGGTGTTTTGGGTTGATTTTCCCAAAAGTCCGTAAGATTTTTTGTTATTTGTCAGAAAAATCTTTTGCACTCGAAAAAGCTTTGTAAAACTGCCGGCAATATTTTGGGCAGAGCTAATAATACAATTAGTTAACGTATTTTTGGTTTCATCTAAAGTTTTGTCAAACTCCTTTAGCCTTTGTTTAACAATGACTTCAAGTTCCTTTATTTCCTTATCAATCTTTTCTTCAAAAGTATCTTTGGCCTGAAAGCGATTGAGCAATGAATATACATGTTTGGTTAAAGTCTTAGCAAAGATTGCAAACTCAGCCAAAGCTTTCACCTGACTATCAGTCATCTGCTCCCGCTTTCTTTTTTTGCGCTCTTTGAGAAAATAAAACCTCGTTAGCATATTATTCAAATCCTTGGTCAAATCCTTTAAGAAATTCTCTACTCTTTGTGCCTGCTCATTAGCCTTTCTTTCTTTTTCCGATTGTTCCAAAGCCTTCTGGGTATTAGCCACTAACACTCTCAAGGCTTCCGCCTGCATATCATAAGAATTTATAATATTTTTTATAATACCCCACATGATCAACTGTTATCTGTATTCACGCCTTCTGCAGCTCAACAAGACGATCTTGTTCCGTTTCTGTGCGTTTGGCCTTGAATGCATCGAGCATATTTTTAACATCCTGACGTCTTTGCCGTTGACAGGCTATGCGTTCCTTTCGCTGTCTCTTGAACTCAACAAGCATTGCCTTAAAATGTCTTATTCTCAGTTCCTCTCCCCTGGCTAAAAGGTCTTTAAGCATTTTTGATGTTTGTTGCTGTCCTTGCTGAAACTCTTTCAGCTTCGAAGTAACCTCGATTTTGCTTTCATCCTGCTTGGAGAGGATTCCTTTAATCAGTTTTTGCAGTTCTTTGACCTTTTCGGCCTGTCCTTCGGTAAGAGCATCTTTGAAGTTTCTCAAACCTTCCCGTAGTTGCTGTACCAGTTTTGTCTGTTCGTTAAGATATTTATGAGATAATTGCCTGACTTCCTGTTCACTTTCGTCTAAATGCGATGAGATAACGCCCATCATCCGGTCAAAATCCTTCTTTCGCAGAGATCCGTTTTGGGCAAGGTTTTCTCTCAACTGGCTATTGATTTTTTCCCGTTCGGCCCTTGTACTGAGAAGAGATTCCTGAAAATCCTGAAAGATATGACCGGTCGTATCGAAAAATACTTCAATACTTTGGATTCTGGCTTCGTATGAAGATATGATACTATCAAGAACGTTTTCTTTTTCAGTAGCTAAAGTCATTGTTTTGATTTTCCTCTTTGTATGATTCCCTGTGCGAAGAGGTTTTTCTTGGCGGGACATGCTTTTTGCTCCCTCCGTAGCAGTGCATAAGGATGACTCGGCAAGAACCCTCTTTAGTTTCCTATCCTTATGCAGCGGTTGCTGTCAAACCAATGGCCTCGGCATATTTCAGATAGGTCTCGACTGAGGCAGCTACGACTCTGGCTTCGATGGCAAGCAGTTCAATGCCTACCAAAGAGACTCTCACCCAGGCATCAACTACGATACCCTTGTCCAGTATCCTGTCAATGACTTCCACCAGACTGTTTGAACCAATTGTTTTTTCTACTGCCATGTTAGTTCTCCTTTCGTTTCCCTTAGAGGAAACTGTAAAAAATAGAAACAAAAAAACGCACGTTACACACGTGCGCTCAATCTCAGTTCAATTATTTCGTCAACATTGATTGTAATTTGGGAACATTTGACAAATTTAGCTGTTTTAACAGATGAAGCGCAATGCCGACCGAATCTCATTTGTACCCCCATTTAAACGTCCTATTCGAAGTCTCTTTTTAACGTCCCAAACAGCCGAAAGCAAAGGCCCTAATTTTGCACCCTGATTTTTTTTGCAACTGATCAGGTGCAATCCCTTTTTCCGCATGGAATAAATACTTGCTTTAAGTTACACTGGATTCGGCGTTAATAGAGATGCTCCTGAAGTATCTTTTGCCTATTTTAACATTAGCGTAAGGAACATAAAAAGCCTAAAGCCGACCTGTTTAGACGACAGATATTTAGGAAGTTTATGCAATTAAAACGGACTTTTTCGAAAAATTGAGCTTGATCAAGAAGGATTTTGCATTTTTAGTGTTAATATTCACGATTATTTGCGAGATTTGACCTATTCCAAAAGAGATAATAAGCATTAGCTGATGGTTAGGGTAGCGCTCCATTGGAGTGGGGAGGTAATATAGCCAAAAGTTAACGCACCAAGTCTAAAAAATTTCTTAAACTGTAATTAATCCTTCACGAATAGCATATTTGGTAAGGTCTGCAAGGTTATCAACTTCGGTTTTTTCCTTAATATGTCTACGGGTTGCTTCGACGGTCTTGACACTCAGGCCCAGTTGTGAAGCGATTTGCTTTGCAGAGTTGCCCTCTGTCAGAAGTTGCAGGATTTGGTTTTCTCTCGATGTAAGGGCTTTGCTATCATTGTTAACAACACCCAAAACACTGTCTTTTGTAATACCTTCCAGGACTATGGTTGCAATTTGAGGGCTCAGATATGACTGGCCGGTAACAATAACTTTAATAGCATAAACTAAATCATCAAATACGCACTCTTTGAGCATATACCCCGATACGCCTGCCCTGACCATATCCAGCACAAACTCTTTTTTGGCATGCACGGACAAGGCTAAGACCTTAATTTCCGGCAGTTCGTTTTTAATTTGACGTGTTGCTTCGATACCATTCAACTTCGACATAGTTACATCCATGAGAACCACGTCTGGTCGTAGTTCCCGAGCTAATTCTACAGCGGTCAGGCCATTGTCGGCCTGTCCTACCACTTCCATATCACTGTGTTTTTCAATCAAAGCCTGAATGCCCTGTCGTAGAATTCCATGATTATCTACTACCAAAACTTTTATGGCCATATTTGCCCCCTAATCAGTTATTTTTCTTACGTTTTAGTTGTGCTGCCAGCGTAACTTGTGTCCCCTGGCTCGGCTTAGAATCAATCTTAATACTACCACCAAGGTAAGTTAACCTCTCGCGGATACTAAAGAGTCCAAAACCTCCAGCTCTATTTGAAGTTAAATTCTCTACGCCAGATATAAATCCAGTTCCATCATCTATTACGTTGATGCATATATTGTTTTTTTCTTTGCACACAGAGACTTTCACATTCCGAGCGTTGGCATGCTTAATGACATTAACCAATAATTCCCGCACAGCTCGGTATAGAAGAGCACAGACATCATCGTCTAAAGGCTTGGGTTGACCATCATCTTCAAACTCAGTTTTGATTCCATGCTTTTGCTGGACTTCTTCATTGAGCCATTCCCGGATTGCGGCCTCAAGCCCAAGCTCATATAAAGTGGGAGAACATAAATCGAATGTCAAAGACCGTGTGTCTTGAATTATCTCGTTGATATCCTCATAAATTTCATCCAGCGGCTTACTCAATTCTGTTGGCAATTCTTTCTGCCGAAGTGAGCCAAGGTTGATCTTGAACAAGATTAATTTTTGCGTAATCTGGTCGTGTAGCTCAATAGCAAGCCGTCGACGTTCACGTTCTTCTGTTAATGACATCTCTGAGGTAAGGTCTCGGAGCCGTTTTTGATAGTCCAAAAGCTTCTTTTGAGCCCGCCTCTGCGAGGTAATATCCCAGAAAATACTTAGTATTCCAGTAACATTGCCCTGTTCATCCCTCACAGGTGTTTTGACCATATGAACGATTACCTTTTTGCCTTCCCTGATATATTTTTCGTTAATATCTTCGGTTTTACTAAATTTTATAACTCTTTTGTCAGCAGCCATGTATTTGTGAGCCAGTTCTTCGGGGAAGAAATCGTAATCTGTTTTTCCGGCAATCTCTTTGGCTTTAATTTTCAAATCTCTGGCGTAATTTTCATTACAGGATATGTAAACCGAGTCCTTATCCTTGAGAAAAATCTTTTGAGGAAGGTTTTCTAAAAGCGTTCTATATTTCTTCTCGCTTGCCTGTAGTGCTTCCTCGGCCTTCTTCCGCTCGCTGTTTTCGATAACCTCCCAGTCGCCTTCTTTTCTAATAAGTGCAGACTCATGGCTGCTGACTACATCGACAATATCAGATGCACTGCATTTATCTAAGCAGTATGTGCAGATTGCTATCATCCGATATTTACCGATAGCAATATTTACCTGCCTTTCATAATCGGAGAAATTTTCCCAATCTGTCTTTTCATGCCATGCACTGTCGCCTGTTATTCTTATGCCGTCAAAACCAATCTTCAATGCTTGATTAAGCTTGTTAATTACTTCTTTAAGAACTCGCTGGAGATCAAACTTGCCATTATGGAGATACCATCGATTATGTGGAATAATTTCCATCTGACCTGATTTTAAATACTGATCAAAATCAGGTATAGCTCCTCTTAAGGCGTTCTTAACCTTTTTTTCGCTAAGAGGCTCTGAGGTTACCCATATACAGAGTTCATTGTTCTTCAGACCGGCTTTAAAATAGGGTACGAGAATATCGATTAAATCTTCTTCAGTTTCATAAAATAGGCAAAAATGCGACCCCCACCGAACATCACCTAAGAGATCAATTCCAGCTTTTCTAGCGGATCGTTGTTTATTGCTTAGCATCCTTGCAAAGCCTCTGACAATAAAGAATTACAGGATTATTTCCGAAAAGGGCTTCGCACGTAGTTATAACAGCAGACAGAACATTCGAGGAAAAATGAAAGAAACCAATCGACAAATTCCCCTTCTATATGCCCCCATGAACTATCCCTATTTTCGGCACATAGGTAACTGCTGAACCAGCAATATATATCCCTATTTTAATCATAGCTATCCCCCATACTTGTATATATCGGACGATATGCACAGAAAATATTAGATCAATCAAGATTTTGACCTTGAAAACTATTTTTCTATCACCCATTTGAAGGCCAAATCAAACCTTAAGGCAGGTTGATATCGTAAAAAGATTGAGGTGATGGGACCGGTTGGGGGGAAACCGGCGGAACAATGCTGCCTCGATGAGGTTTTAAGTCGTTGAAAACGATATTCTTTCCCGACTGAAACTGTTTTTGTTATAGAAGAACCAATATAGGTCAATTAAAGGCCGTTCCTTTAATAAATTGGGGAAACAATGGCAACTTGCTGATAATCTCGTTGGCAGGCAGGAGACCGAAACACTTTAAATCCCTCCAAGCAAAGGATTGAAGAAGTATAAACATCATTTTTGTAACCATTGCTCTATCGGCAACTGATTCACGGATTGGCGAAGCACGGGGTCAACATTTGTGTAAATTTTATTTGTAAGTGTCGGCGATGAATGTTCTAAAAGCCGCTGTGTAACAGCCGTTGATACACCGTTTTGAGCAAGCATGGAACCAAAGGTCTTCCGAAGATCGTGGAATTTCAAATCAGCTAATCCGGCTTTCTGACAAACCTTTTTCCACCGCTTATGGATGAAATTTTCGTTAAACAATTTTTCTTGTCCAATATCCATCCTGGAGATGTATTTTGAAAGCTCTGTCATAACAACAGCTGGCACCGGACGAGCTCCCATACTCTTTCTGGTTTTCTTACTTGTTGTTGTTATGCAGTTTCTTTCATAATCAATGTCAGAAATTTTTAATGATTCAATATCACCACGCCTCAAACCTGTTCCTAATGCCAACAATATACGCATTTTTATTGACGGATAATGCTCAGCCACTGCCAATAATTTCTTTATCTGAACATTGTTCAGCGACGTGGTGGGTCTTTCATCTTCCTTCAGCTCCTTAATTTTAAGATTCCCATTTAAATATCTATTTTCCCTGCACCAGTTGATGAATGTCTTCAAATTCCTGATGTCCTTGTTTAGTGTCGGGCGTTTGACCTCGGTACCTCTTTGGAGAATGAACTTGTTAATAATGGTTTGGGTAATCTGCTTTGAATTACATTGTCCTACGAGCCGCTCAAAGTTCCTTAGCAGGATTTAGCATGAAGCCGTTTTCATGCGGCTCTCCTAAGGAATAATCTTGCATGATAAATAATAATTTTGGCAGTGACCCATCGACGAACCCGAGGTAATCGGCGTACCCAGGCTGGAAGTGGTGCCAGCCCTCCCCCAAAGCACGTCAATGCGCCAAAAATACGTTCCACATCATCGCGTGTTTTCATAGTTTGCTCGCATATATCGGCGTAGTCCTCCCAGAGAATTATTGCCGCACGGCGAGCAGGACACATCTGCTTCATCTGCCTTTCGGACCGTGTCGTTGATCGGAGCCTCGTCAATAACAGGCTCTGACGGTCGGCGATAGATTGGTATAGCGGGCCACTGTCGTAATTCCCATCCGCTAAGACCAGTGTTCCCGGGATTATCGCATCGAGCAGTGAACGAGCAGTATTTGGCTCTCCTACATTAAGCGAATGGATGGCGAATCCTGCAATCCATCCGGCCTGGGTAACAAATCCGTGCAGCTTATAACCGCGTCGCATTCGCCCATCGGCATATCCAATCTTGGCATCAGGGTCTTTGGAATACTCACTAACCACCAGTGGCTTGCCATCGAAAAACGCCACCCCCGCAGATGCTTGGTGCCGCAGAAAGTAACTAGCTACAGCTTCAAGAAGCTGCTGTATCCGAGACATCTTGACTCTTCGACAGAACTGGGAAATGCTTGGCAGTTGTCTTGGTCGGTAAATTGTGGTGTAATGACCTCGATCACAGGCCCAGCACAAGGGTCGGTCGTGACCGGCCGACCAAAGATACATCTTGGCGATCTGCTGATCTGTGTATTTCGACCTTCGCCCCGTACGAGGTATGCGACGGTCTGCTGAACGAATTGCCCGACAAATTAGCTTCCAAATTTTAGTGTCCATACTTAGCTCCTTTCAAACAGGTATAGTTTAATGCTAAGTATGGACTTTTTATTGAGTTAGCGCAATAGTGTACTACGTTGGCGCTAAATCCTGCTTAGGGACAATGCAATTTCATAAAGTGTTCCTTCGGTGACCCCTTGCACCTTTTTGGATTCCCTGTATTCTTCGATCATCTGCTGCCAGTCAACTGCTACAATTCCCGTGAATACATCAGAATTTAATTGTGTATATTTTATCTGCTTGTAATGCTCAGCGAGTTCCTTGGTGAGTAGAGCCTTTGCTCTACGATTTCCGCTCTCATACCAACCAACCCACCAGCTGTTGATATTTTTCCATTTGTAAATCCAAACCTTTTTCATAATATGTATTCTATCGTAATTGCAGGTATGCGAATCAAGCCGAAAACCCTGCTTAGATGTATCGAAGTTGGTGTCAGAATGGAGACATGCTACACAGTGTTTAAATAAAGCAAAACATAAAGCCATATATTATAATTGGTTATAGGCTAGATTTGTTTTTGGCACTCGGATATATAATCTGTTAGCTACCTTGCACATCGACCTGCCTAGAATTCCAGAGTTTGACATACTATTTATGAGCGATGAATCGCGCAGCTCGCAATTAACAACTCATTCGTATCGGAACGAACCGCAACCTCTCTCTCCGACAGCCTAAAAATACCAACCAGCTAAACTACCTGTCATGGCAGGTAATTATCACCCCGACAGGCCGCATCCCCGAAAGTGCGCAGAATGTATCTGCGGAATTGAAAACAACAGGGGAATCTGGTGTGCCAGGCTCAAGAAAATCCCGGAACCAGGGGAGGTCAAACGCTGCCGCAACTTTTGTCCCAAGGTGATACTGGATGAGCCCTGTATGGACATTTAGACATTTTCGTTTCATTTCATGCTTCCTCGCAAACGGGTAAGTCAGCAGCCAGGCAAAGCAAGCTATACCTGACGCCAGGCTGTTGAACTATCCGGCCTTATGATAGCGGGGAAAAGGAGGGATTAAATGAGAGGAACTATTGAGCGGGTCTGGGACAATGAAACCCGCAACGGTAAGAAGTACCACACAGCAGAGATTAACGGACAGCGATATAACGTCTTTGACACAAAATACTTTGACTTGCTTCAAGAGGGCGAAGACGTTCAATTCGACTTCCGGCAGAGTGGAGACTACAGGCACATCACCGACATGAGCCTATCGGGCAACGGCCAGAGGTCAACCAACCAGAACAACGACTCCTACCGGCCCAACAATAATGGCAAGGACAGGCAGATCGCCAGAATGAGCTGCCTGAAGTCGGCAAGCGAGATTATGGCACCAGTGCAGCTTGAACCCGATGCCAAGAGGGAAAAGGTAATTGATACAGCGAAGTATTTCGAGCGGTACGTCTTCGAAGGCGACCCAGGGACTCTGTCCGAACAGGACCCCGGTGATCAGCGTGCAGGGAACGGTAGATAAAATCTGGCACAATCACAGGGCCGATGGCTCTGAGTATTGGGTGCTATCCATCGACGGCCAGCGTTACAGCACCTGGGATAAAAATATGGTAGCGGATATCCAGGAAGGCTACACCGTGGAGTTCGCTTTCACTGATTCCGGCCGCTACCGGAATCTGACCGCACTCAAGCGGTTGTCAGGCGAACCGTTTATAACCGCCGACAGGATAGCACCCAGCCCAGAGTCTTTGCGCACTGTAAAGATGAGCTGCCTGCGAACAGCAGCGGAAATGCTCAAGGATACTACTTTACTACCAGAACAGAAGGTATCACTCGCTATAAATATGGCTGAGAGGTTAGAGAATTACGTTTTGCGTCTACAAGGTGCCGGTAAACCTAAACAAGCAACGCAACGCGATAACCAGGATGAGACAGAATCTCAAGATCCAAAGGAGGGTTCGCGTGAACGATGAACCCCACCTCTCTGTTACGCAACTGAAGATGTATCTTCGATGCCCTTTACAGTATTTCTTCCGGTACGTCTGCGACCTGAAGGTACCGCCGACAGGCAACCTCACTCTCGGCCGGACCATCCATGAGACTTTGCACGACAACTACCACCAGAAAATCCAGAGCTATCAGGATTTGCCCCTTTCAGACGTTACCGATGTTTTCAGCGACCACTGGGAGCGAGAGGCACAGGAAACCTTATTTACTGATGGCGAAAAACCCGGAAGGTTAAAGGATCAGGGGGTGCAGATGCTTACGACATACTTTGACAGCGTAGCTCCGCACATTCAGCCTGTTGACGTGGAAAGGGAGTTTCTGGTAAAAGCTGACGGTATCGGTCTTCCCCTCAAAGGTTATATTGACCTAATTGATGACCAGCGATACATCATAGACCACAAGACAAGCAAGCGGAACTTTCCGGAAGATGCGGCAGACAAGGATATCCAGTTAACAGCATACGCCCTAGCCTATCGGGTACTCACCGGCCAGAACGAGAAAGGCGTGCGGCTCGATGTGATGGTAAAGACGAAAGAACCGAAAATACAGCAACTTCCAGCCACCCGGACGCAGGCGGACATTGACCGTTTCGTGCGGCTTGCCCAGCAGGTCGAGAGGGGCATCAACGCCCAAGCCTTTTACCCGAACGAGAATTACATGTGCGGAATCTGCGGATACGGGGAAATGTGTGAGAAGTGGTGAGTTTGCCCAGAAACG
>Ga0315545_1003084_pt1 | contig 14461 bp, 16 predicted proteins | sample SalMarSW160210MG_FD_203096 | JGI IMG/M metagenome (GOLD analysis project Ga0315545, IMG submission 203096) | Salt marsh sediment microbial communities from the Plum Island Ecosystem LTER, Massachusetts, United States - Salt Marsh Sediment SW1602-10 ... | reverse complement strand
TAGAGATATTAGAGCACTTGAATCTGCAATCAATCAGCCTCGGATTACCTTCGACCAAACCGATCTCTATCCGGATATTATTTCAAAAGCATCAGCCCTTTGTTTTTCCCTCGTCATGAATCACTCCTTTGTTGATGGCAATAAGAGAGTTGGCCATGCGGCCATGGAAACTTTCCTGATTCTTAACGGGTATGAGATTGAGGCACCTGTGGATGAACAAGTACAAATATTCCTTGATCTTGCTGCAGGAAATCTCACTCGTGAAGCGTTCACAAACTGGCTTAAAGGACATGTAATTCACACGACATGAACCCCGTCTGGAATTTCGCTGTGCCCAATTCCAGCAGGTTATGCAAATATTAGCCCTAAAAAAATTTAGGCTGAAAGGACTTTTTGATGAGCATTCTTGAAAAAGTTGGCGAAAATGAGTGGCGATTCATAGAATCCGGCTGTGTCAGAGACTTGATGGAGGAATTTCACGAGGCGCTGGATTGTTTAGATGGTGCGGAATTTCAATCGGGTGAAAGGATGTTACGCTCTATCATTGATAGGTGTCCAGAGCATGTTGATGCAATACACCATCTAGCCCTTATTTCAGAAGATGAAGGCAGAGATCTGGAATATCATTTGCTTGAGAAGGAAGCCGTAGATATTGCATTAAAGAATTTTCCGAAAGAGTTCAGGCTGGGAGAAGACCTTTTTGAATGGGGTTGGTTGGAAAATCGCCCCTTTTTGAGAGCATATCATGGTTTAGGCCTCGCTCTTCTTAAGAGAGGCTCTGTTAAAGAAGCGCTCAACATTTTCTTGAATTTATTATCATTCAACCCAAATGATAATCAAGGTATAAGAGACGTAGCTGTTGAGTGTTTCTTCGGTCTTGACGAGCCGGAAAATGTTCTTTCTATTTGCGATAAATACTCTGGTGATATGACTCCTCAACTGCTCTACGGTCGTCCATTGGCGCTCATTCAACTCGCTAGGGTATCTGAGGCAAAGGAAGCCATAAAAAAGGCTGTTGCAGGGCTTCCATTTGTCGCGAAAGAGCTTTTGAAAAAACGCCATGTGAGACCAAAGTCTTTAATTGAGGGCTATGTAACCTCCGGTGGAAAAGATGAGGCATATTTTTATTGGGAAACTTCGGGGAGTTTTTGGGAGAATACCACTGGTGCTTTAGATCTTTTGAAAAAGTATTCGTGATGATCCTGATGGTTTGATTGGTGCTCATCATGAGATTATAGGGCTTGGCCTTAATATTGTACATTCAGGATGAAGACAGTGCTAGATTTCCTCCTCGGGATTCCGAGGGCGCGATACTAATTTTTAAAAAATCGAAATAGGCATTAAACAGGTAACGAAGAAACACTTACTTAGGGCAATGGACAAAATGCCGTATATGCCAATACCTAATACTTTTTATGAACTTCTTAACTGTTTCATTTTCTTATCGATTTTGGAAATATCGTATTATAGAGACGCAAAATATTATGCCTTTTAGGATTTATAATATCTATGTTATGTCAAATAAAGGTGTTGACTATCAACCTGCTTTGCCTTACTATGAAGTAAGAAAATGATATTAAGGTAAGGAGGAATGTTCCCATGACATTAGCGACACTCACAAGCAAAGGGCAGGTAACGATTCCGAAACAAGTCCGGGATTCTCTGCGGTTGCACTCAGGAGATAAGGTTGAATTTGTTATCACTGAAAATAGAGAAGCGCTTCTTCGGCCGATTACCAAGAAGGTCGATGATGTATTCGGCAGGTTACATAAGCCGGGAAGGAAGCCCATTTCTATTGAGAAAATGAACGCTGGGATAAGGCAGAAGATGCAGGAGAGTTTCAAATGAAGGCCTTGGATACTAATGTGCTGGTTCGCTTCCTCGTGAGGGATGACGAGCAACAAGCCGAAACCATTTACAGGATATTCAAACAGGCGGAATCTGATAAGGAAGCACTGTTTGTACCTCTGCTAGTTGTCCTTGAGACTATCTGGGTGTTGGAATCTGTTTATAAGATTCCGAGACAAGAGATATTAGGCTCCATCAATGAACTTATATTAATGCCCATTCTGGAGTTTGAAGAACAATCAGCAATTCTGAGCTTTATCTCTTCGGCGCTAGAAACCAAAATGGATCTTTCGGATATTTTGATCGCGCATTCTGCGAGATTTTCGGGGTGTGAATGTGTGCTTACATTTGACAAACGGGCATCCAACTTCGGGCTTTTTGAGCTACTTAGATAACGTCTAACCATGGACGTTGCTTCCGAAACAACTTACTGGATTTCTGGGACACAATACTAATTTTTAAACATAGTAATAGGCATAAAGAGATATCAGGTGATCAACTGATAGGCCTGGAAATGGTATTAAATATCTCGAACCTCCTGTATAACTACAACTTTATTTGTTGATTTTACATGAGACCTATTTTATAGCTTCTTTTGGCTAGTAATCTGTGAAATGGTTTGTGATAAAAACGCAGTTCTGGTTCAGTAGATAATAATTTTTTGATCATAGGAGACCGTTGAAATTGAAAGTTAGATATTATGAATCATACTCTCACAAATAAATTTAAGGAAAATTTCGTATTGAAACCCTTGATCGAAACCTTTAGCTTCTTTCGGGCATATGCGCGAGATATAGTAACCTTCCTTTTATATGCTACAGTTCCCGTGATAATTATTGAAAATTTTATTTCCTACTACGCGATTAATTACAATTTTCCCTTTGAGATTAAACATCTTCCTATTATTGTACATTTCCTCTATCAACCCATTTACACTGGGGGTCTGATCTACCTTATTTCCAAGATAGTTGTAGGAGAAAAATGGGATATAAAAGGATGTCTATTGGTCGGGTTACGTTGTTGGGTAAACCTATTACTTGTTAATATTATTAGCTCGTTGATGGTCATCCTTGGACTCTTCGCTTTTATAATTCCGGGGCTATTTATTTTTGCAAGATTATCATTAGCAGAATTCTGCGTGGTGCTTGATAGACTCAGCCCTGTGGAGGCCTTATTGCACAGCAACAAGATGAGTAGGAATTTTACATGGCAAATCATTACCAGTGTCCTGCTTCTTTCAGTAATACTATTAGGATTCCAGCTCCTCATCCATCTTGCAATAGTAACCCTTTCTTTAGAGAATATATTTACATTCATGATTACTGAATTATTGATTATTATTTTGTGGTCAACCTTTACTATACTATTTTTTCGTTTTTATGATTTAGCTAATAAAGCTTTACGGCAATCGCATGAGAAGGAGATCCAGAAGACGTCTATAAGCAACGACAGCTGATCCCAACCTTTAGGTGGCCAACCGATTACTGAAAGGAGAGATACGAATTGTGTTGAACGAAGAACATTATCGAAAATTAGAGCGCATGTATGCCTCTGCACCGTGCAACAAATACTATGAACCGACATTACGCGTGGGTGATGGACGCACAGAGCTGGTTATTCCTGTACGAAGCGATTTTTTCCATTCAGCGGGCGCTGTGCATGGTGCAGCCTATTTTAAGGCGCTCGATGATGCAGCTTTTTTCGCTGTAAGCTCATTGGTGGAGGATGTCTTTGTATTAACTGTTTCATTCAACATATATCTCACTCGCCCCATCTCAGAAGGAAAAATGAAATCGATTGGCCGAGTTGTTCACCGCTCACAACGTGTCTTTGTAGCTGTCTCCGAGGTAGTTGATTCCAATGGACGGGAAATCGCTCGAGGAAGTGGAACTTTTATGCGAAGCACAATTCCGCTTTCGCCGGAGGTTAACTATAATTCCATTCAATAAGTAGATGTTTGCGTGAGAAATGAAAATTCCTATTTATCAAATTGATGCATTTTCAAACCACATTTTTTCGGGTAATCCTGCTGCTGTATGCCCTCTTAAAGAATGGTTGGAAGATTCTCTATTGCAGGCAATTGCTCAGGAGAATAACCTTTCTGAAACAGCCTTCTTTGTTCCTGAAGGAAATGGCTACCATATTCGCTGGTTTACCCCTGTTGCTGAGGTTGATTTATGTGGACATGCTACCTTGGCCACAGCGTTCGTGATTTTTAACTATTTTGATACATCAAACGGTCACGTGAGCTTTCACTCAAAGAGCGGAAGGCTTACTGTCGTTAAAGAGGAAGAATTGCTGTCGATGGATTTTCCATCACAGCCACCTGTACTATGCGAAGCGCCCAAGGAGTTACTTGATGGTATTGGTAAAGAGCCATTAGAGGTGTTGTGTTCAGAAGACTATGTCGCTGTGTTTTCAAATGAGAATGACATTATAGAGCTGAATCCAGATATGGCAGTACTCAAAAAGTTAGATTTGCGAGGGGTTATTGTAACTGCTCAAGGGAAAAATGTGGATTTTGTATCACGCTTTTTTGCACCAAAATTTGGTGTCAATGAAGATCCTGTTACAGGATCTGCTCACTGTGCTTTAAGCCCATATTGGGCCAATAAGCTGAATAAGAAAGATTTGCATGCGTATCAGGTGTCACAACGGGGTGGAGAATTATTTTGCAAAGATTGTGGTAACAGAGTTATCATATCTGGCAGAGCTGTTCAGTTTATGGAAGGAAGTATTACTATAAACACTTAATAAGCAGAGCATCTTATTGTTTGCGTCGGACATAGCCGAGAAGAATCTATGATGGCCATGAAGTCTCTTATCTGTCGTTCCAAGGCTTTCGGCCTGGTCTTTTCTACGACTTATCTGCAGGGGAGTTTTGCCCCCTCCGCATTCCCCTGATAAATCAGGGGCTGCGGTTTCCCCCACTGATAAGTCGTGAAAAGAACAGCGGCCTTCCACCAGTCACTTCAGAAAAGACCTCATGACCATTCCGATATTACAAACTATTTGATGTTCTCATTAGTAAGGTTGTGCTGAAGATAATCAATCATTTTGTTTGTGTTACCTGAGCGGTGTCGAATAGGCTTTTAATAATACGAGGATACATAGGAAATGGCAAAACATATCGGAATTGTAGCATGCAGTGCTGAGGGAGCAGCTCTCTGTTATAGAACTATTTGTGCAGAGGCGCCAAGTGAAATGGGTGAACATAGACATCCAGAGATCACTATGCACACTCACCCGCTTTCTGAATATATGGTACATATACGTGCACGAAAGTGGGATACGGTTGCACAACTTATGCTTTCCTCGGCCCGGAAAGTTGCACAAGCAGGGGCTGACTTTGCAATTTGTCCTGATAACACCATTCACCAGGCCTTTGATCTTGTAACACCCAAATCACCAATCCCTTGGCTACATATTGCAGAAACAGTTGGAGAACAAGCCAAAAAGAAGGGATTTACACACCTTGGAATATTAGGAACAAAGTATCTTATGACCGGTCCTGTGTACCCTGATGCCCTTAAGAAGTTTGGTATTATCACTGAGATACCAGAAGGACAAGATCGGGAGGAAATTGACACAATAATATTTAAGGAACTTGTAAATGGTATTTTTCCTGAAAAATCTCGACTCTATTTCAACAGCGTAATTCAAGCGCTCAAACATCGCGATTGCAATGCAGTTGTTCTTGGATGTACAGAAATCCCCTTGATTGTAGACCCGAATGATTGTCCATTGCCAACATTGGATTCCACGCGTTTACTTGCACGGGCAGCTTTAAGAAAAGCACTTGGGAAAGCGTAATTGATTTCTCTATTTGGCCAATATTTCGCTACACTCCATACCTAAAGATTAGTTTTTTCCTTGGGGTAAAGTTATTTTTCAATACTTTGAGGAGGTGGGAATATGGTACGTGTGATCCTTTTTTCACTGATAATGGTGGCAACAGCGCTGACTTTCGGATGTTTCGATAGTTCTGAAAAGGTTGCTCAAGAACCATCTCAAATACTTGGAGGGGTGGAGCTTTATACTTTTTCACCTGACCAGCAGTATCTCTTAAGCGATGCTCAGCCATTTCGATTATCTCCCCATATATCGCTTAAAGATGCACTCAACAGTCTTGGTCAACATCTGGCTAAGACATATTTTCAAAAAACATATACAGACAAGGTGACAAAAATCCGGTTTGAGGTCGTAGGAGTAAATCAGGTAGCTATCTCTTCTCGTTCCCTACGCATTGCCACGGTAAATATGGTCGATCCTGATAGGGATGCAATGCGGTATTTTTTTCAAGGCTCTGCCGGTGGACAGACCACGTTTTATATGATTGGTGCAACCTTTATGCAGCCCCATTTGAATCCACCTTTATTAGATGGATTAGTGTTTCTTTACAATGGTGAGATGCTTCCTGAGCTTGATCACATTAACGTAGAAGGAATCCTGATTCCACGGTTAGTTCGGCGCGTTACAAAACGAGCAGTCAATGGTGTCAAGAGATAAGTTTTTATTTCTCTGGCCGGAAAAGGAGGGTCGGTAAGTGGCAATGGCGAACAATCCTTTCTGCCACGCTACCCAATAACCACTTGCCCAATCCTGTCCTCCCATGGGTGGACATAGCCACAACATCGATACCAGGCTCGTGGCAGAAATCAAGGATCTCATCAGCATCCTTACCATAGCGCACATGGGATTCAACTTCGAAGCCTTTCTTTTTAAGGTCTTCCTCAATGGCCTTGAGGTATTCCTCGGCTTCCCGAATCGCTACGGCCTCGCCTTCGATGTCAGTTTTTCCAGGCATGGTATAAATCTGGACCACCCTGAGTAACACTATCGTTGACTTGTGGGCAGTTGCCGATTTTTCAACAAAGGGGATGATTGATTCGGCAACTTCGGAGCCATCTAACGGCACCAGAATTTTCTCATACATTTTCTCTTCCATTGTCTCACCTATTCTTAAAATTATTATTGAGTGCGGCGTGATACGATTACTTATAACTTTAAATATAAAAATTAGAAATAATGTTGTCAAGCCATAGCAACCTTCACAATAATCCACAAAAATCTCACGCCTAAAAAAGATACTGATATTTTGGTTATTGGCGAGGATTTTTCAAAACTTTTAAAAAAAGATTCGGATATTCCTGCAACCCTATGAAAATACTACCGATTGGCTATTTTTAATTGCACCCATCCCTCAATAAACGATTTTGCTTCCTTATCTTTCCCTTTTTAGCTTACCCGTTGGGAACAGGCTGAAGCATTGCTATTTTCTTGTGGACATCAATGAACAACTCCATTGCCGGATTGTTTTTGAAAGTGTCAGGCCTTGTCATTTCACATTAATTCGCTGTAAAGGGGATAATACTTTGCCCGTTGACATTTTTTCAATGTGCGAAGTCGAGGATAAAAGGCCAGAGAGAATTCTGCTTACTTACCTTGGGGTAAGGACTGTCCATATTAAACTACTTTTCTGAGCGGAGGTGCCATGGGTACATGAGGTTGTTTTATGTGGCAAATGTCCAGACCTGACAAGATTATCCTTGATAGAGGAAAATAGGATGCCGATAAATCATTTTTTTTGGTCGCATCTAATCCTGTTGTCGCGCTCAAAGCAAAAGCTCATACTCCGAATGTCAAATCGGTTAAAAAGTTAACAATCTGGGGAAACAATGCAATCAAAATCAACGCGGCTATCTGTAATCCAATGAACGGAATTGATGACTTATAAACATCACCTAGTGTGACCCCTGGCAATTTGAGAGATTTCATAAAAAACAGTGCATAGCCAAATGGCGGTGACAGGAAGGAAACCTGTAAATTAACTGCCACAAGCATACCAAACCAAAAGGGGTCCAAACCATATATTCGCTGAGCTATTGGAAAAAATATAGGAATAAGAAGCATCAAAATGGCTGTCCAGTCAATGATCATTCCCATTAAGTATATAAGGATCATTGTCATCGCAAAGAACAACCACTTATTTCCCAGCCCTATAAAAAGAGTCCCCAGCGTTCTCCCGCACCCCATGGCCATGAATACGGCTGAGAATACGTTCACGCCTACAATAATGAATAAAACCATACAGGATGTTTTGACTGTTGCCGTTGTCGCATAATATAGATTTCTCATGTTGAATTTACCATAACAGATCGCCAAAATGACCGCAGAAAAGGCTCCTATCGCTCCTGCTTCAGAGGGCGTGGCAATACCAAAGAAAATAGACCCCAGTACAACGAACATCAGAAGAGCCGGAGGCGTCACACTTGTGATTCCTTTTACAAGTCGGGTACGCAGTGGCTTGATCTCCTCTTTAGGAACCGGTGGACCCAGCTTTGGATTAATGCGGCACACTACGTAAATATAGATCATATACAGCAACGATAACAAAAGCCCTGGTCCAATAGCTCCGATAAAGAGCTTTCCCACTGAAATGCCGGCTACAGCCCCCATCACAATCAACAACAAGCTGGGAGGGATAATAATTCCGAGCGTTCCCCCCGCCATGATCGTGCCCACGGTCAACTTTTTGTCATACCCATGCTCCAGCAAATAGGGGGCTGCCAGCACGCCCATACTAACTATGGAAGCACCAATAATGCCGGTACTGGCAGCAAATACCGTGCACACTATGTTCACGGCAATCGCCAGGCCTCCGGGAAGGCCAGCCGTCAATTCACGTATTCCATCGAACATGATTTCCGCAATGCCCGATTTCTCAAGGATGTAGGCCATGAAAATAAAGAGGGGAATAGCCATAAGAGGAAAACTCACCATTATAGAATAGGTCTTCGTTACAGCGATGGGCAGGGTTGCAGGGCCGATGAAAAGCAATCCCATAATAATCCCAAGGCCACCAAAGGTCAGGGCCACTGGGTGTCCCAAGAAAAGAGCACCGATAGTTAATGCTCCAATTAGAGTGAGAAATAGATTGTCATTCATAGTTTAATCCCTTTAATGGCAGCAGCGTGTTTGATAATCGATGATATTCCGTGCAGAAAGATAAACATAAATGAAACAGGGATTGCAGTCCTGAAATGAGCAATGGGCGGGCGCCACACGCTATGGCCTTGTTCCATTGCTTTCCAAGAACTCACCGCAATGGGTACACCTCCCTTTATCATGCCCATAGCGAATACGCAGGTGAATACGACAAAACATGCTATTGCGAGCGCATGTCTCCGTTTTAGAGAAAGCCGCTCGGAAAACAGGTCAATGCCTACATGGCCGCCATGTAAAAAGGTGTAGACAGAGCCAAACAACATATAGTAGCCATAAATGAAATATGATGTCTCAGTGAACCATATCTGTGGGGCCGAAAATACCTTTCTTAAAATCGACTCGATTATAAATACTACCACTAATGGAACTATAGCCCATTGAATGATTTTGCCTATCCATTCATTGCAGGCATCAATTTTATGTACAATGAACCGCAATATTTCCATATCGATCCCCTTCTGCCATGAAACGAGCTTAAACATCATACCTCTTACACATCGAAAGCGGTACATGTGCCGGCTTGATTGAAAAAGAACCTGTCTCCAAACTCCTGAGACAAGACACCGCCTGCATATGGCCCTGTACAGTGTGATACCCCTATCCTTTGAACATTAAGCCGTTTAAATTCCTCGATTGTGCGCTGCAGACGTTCATCCGATGCCCCAAAAAGATGAATACCACCTATTACCGAGTAGATATCTTCACATCCCATTAATTTTTGAGCATGCAACAAGGTATTAATAATACCACGGTGGGCACAACCAGCAACGACTATAAGGCCTTTATCAGATTTTATAAAGACTGACAGATCGTCTCGCAGCGGATCTTGTGAAAACCCGGTATCGGTTTTAACACATGCACTGGTGTCAATCGTTTCGTAATCGGTTATCATTGGTATTTCACCACTCGTCACGATCTGTTCAGTGATCCATACCGGCTCTTCACTCAACCGAAAGGATGCGCCCAGGCTTTCTGCCAGCTCACGCGCGTATGGTATGCCAATGTAGTCATATTTGCCCTCATCAGATGCTTGCCAATATTTCTCAGCCCATACATCTGGATGTGCAATAATCTCAATCGGTGTTTTTCGGAGCTTAAGAAGATTCACCAGACCGCCTGTGTGATCCTCATGGCCATGGCTAAACACGATTGTATTAATTTTCCGGAGATCGATATCCATAAGGAGTGCGTTATGAGCTGCAACGATGCTCCTCCCTGTGTCCAGGAGAACTGAGGTATCATCTACCTCTACAAGAACACTAATTCCCCATTCAGCAAGGAATCCCAGCCAGCTTGCTGAATTTTCAGCAATTGTTGAAATGTGTATGTGCATTTTATTCTTCCTTTCGATTGTGGTTGATTAAACCTAGGCCGCCTGCGTTTTGAAACCCTTACTCGCACATTTATGGTTATATGGCTCTCGGTAAGCCCAGGGCATGAAAAGCAGGTCGTTAGACACCAATAATCTCATGTGCTTCCCTCCTTCACCTCCCTACAGCCATTTTGGCTTCAAAGAAAGAATAAAGAGGGGAGTCTTAAGAAATAACTTCGCTGGGATTACAGGCGAGAACATCTTCTTTGTCCTCACCCATTAAAGGGTGAAGACAAAGAAATGCATGTTTCCGGCCACTGCCTTTACACCCTGCGCTGTTCGAAGCGGTTCCTCCGGACGGAGTCAGGAAAGGCATGGTGTAAAAAATGTTGAGCGCGAATTTCATATTTTCCCACGAAAGACTCGGCGGTGTTTGATTATTTTTTCCCTTTTTCAAAGATAGCGTAGTACTTGGCGTCGCGTTTGTCAGTAATCCAGGGAAAACTCGGATTTTCATCAACGAACTTCGGGAAATACTTGTGAACCTTCCCCTGGCCATAGGGTTTTGCCATGGCTCGCCATTCTTTGTAGCCTTTCAAAAAGTTGTACTGAGATTTTGAAACCTTCAAAAAATCGGGATTTTTTGCAGCTTCCTGCTCTGCAAGGCGGACAGTGAGCTTTTCAAGTTCCTCTATTGTCTTGTTATCTAGCTTGGTTATCTGCGTTCCTTCTTTTCTAAACTTTTTTACCGCCTCGATATTCGAATATTCCCACTTAGCGTAGGAGATGATATAGGCCGCCTTTGTGGCATACTCCACCAGAGGCTTCAATTCATCGGGCAGCTTATTCCATGAATTCATGTTGACTCCAAGAAGTGTAATCATGTAGGTCTGCCACCACGCCGGCACAATCAGATAGTCGGCAACTTCATAGAGAGAGATTGATTGATCACCACACGGAAAAGTGAACTCAGCAGCATCCACAACCTTTCTATCCACTGCAAGGTATATCTCATCGGGGCTTATTGCCATAGTTCTTGCACCGAGCATGGTGAGAATGTCCTCACTGAAACCGGGGCACCTGATTTTCAAGCCTTTGAAATCCTCGAGCTTTGTCACCTTGTGGTGTGACCAAAGCCCGCCTTCAATACTGCCACCACCAGCAGCAAAGGGTTTCATATTATACTTCCCGTAAATCTCATCTGCCAGTTCCTTTCCGCCTCCGTAATAGTACCAGATTGCATAATCCTGAGGAGTTAGCGAGCAAGGGAAGGATCCGAACAAAGTAAGCGCACTGTTGAGACCCTTCAAGAAGCCAGGCCAACCAATGGCTGCGTCGAGTGCGCCGGTTCTTGCTGCCTCAAAAGTCTCCCCCATGGGGAACAGTTCTGCGCCATAATGATAGTCAAGCACCAGTCTATAGTTGGGCGTCTGAACGATATCATTAATCGCTCGAGTGAGGATCTCCCCACTCCATGAGAGTGCAATGCCCGCGGCGAATGTATCCTGAACTCGCCATTTAATTACCTTTTGTTTTGCTGCACATGGAACCGCTGACCACCCAATTACAGCCAGGCTCAAAACCAATACTGTCACTAATACCGGAAAAAATCCTTTCTTTCTCATAGCTTGTCCCTCCTTGATGCACGTTTAATGGTTATTGATTATGTCCTTGCACTTTATTTACAAGGGCGCAAAAGACCGAACATCCTGCTCTTTGATTTCTGATGAGAGCAGGTTCCGAGACAATTTTTCAAAAAGATTCCGCAAAATCGGGCACTCAATTTGCCCCGGTACAGGAACTGCGAGCTGCACGTGGACAGCTGAGCTATGCCCAGTAGCGCTTTCTTATCAAACTCATTAAAATTATACTTTCTCCTAGTCTGCGGACTCTAAAAATGTTGTCTCTCACAATAACTTCAAAAGGGCCTTTTCTAATCCAGGAAATTCAAACCCTGCTTTTTCAGCAGCTGAATTGAACGAAGCATATGTTCCCGCATAGAGGTTCGTGCGCCATCCTCATCGTGCTTGGCAAGGAAGCTCAAAAGTTGAGCATGTTCCTGAACCGCTGACTCATTTCTGCCCTCTACGCGCAATGCAGCCTTCCATCCATGGAATGAAATCCTGGCAAGAGAGTTCATGAGCATAGTTATGGTCTCGTTCTTTGCAGCTTCGGCCACAAGGCGATGAAATTCTATGTCGGCACTAATGATGGACACGACTTCGGTTTCGGGGTGACTTTTTTGAATGAGTATATTTTGCTCAATGCGCTTTATATATTTTTTAGATATCCTTCGCGCAGCCAAGGCAGCTATTTCAGGCTCAAGGATCAAACGGGCTTCAAAGTGTTTGTATATCTCCTCTTTGTTCCTTGTGACCCATGATGAAAGCGGAACAACCAGGTCACCAGTAAGGCTCCTGACGAATATTCCTTTCCCGGGCATGACGTCGACCAGCCCGGTAATTTCCAGCATACGCAAGGCCTCCCTTAGGGAACCTTTGCTTATCTGTAGCTTTTCTACAAGCTCTCTTTCAGAAGGCAGCTTGCTTCCTTCTCTAAGATTGTTGTTGGTAATAAATTTCCTTAGCTCATCAATTGCGTATTCTGAAAGACGCCGTTTTTTTATAGGCTCTAAGTCCATAATGATCCTACCATCTACTCATTTACCTAGCAACTCATCCACTAGGTGGAACAGAGCTATCACACTAAAAATTGAAAGTCAACCCTTTTTTCTAATTTTTTGAGTTATGTCAGATAAGAATCAAAAGTGCACTGTCCAAAAACTTAAGACTGAGAGTTGGGGTTTGATAAAGTGAGAGTGAAGTAAACCACATCAGAATATGGAAACTGCCCAGAACACTGGAGGAGTTATCCAGGGAACATCAGGGATAATAAGTTCACAGAATAAAAAATTGAGCTATGATTTTACTTTATCCTACATTTAAGAAAAAGTGTCAGGCCTTGTCATTTCACATTGCTTATTGCCAAACTGTACGGAAGTGTTATATACATTTCTTGTTCCACCACTGTATCTTTTTTGACTTTTCGATATCAACTCTCACCATGGAATGAGATTATAATTTAATCAAATTATGGCTTAGATATATCTCATGACGAACCTTTTGAACGATACTAAGATTTTATATTATGTTGAGTAATTATTACCAGGGTTTGCAAGGCATTAGACATGAAAAAAATAATTCGTAAAAGGATGTAGGATCATGATTATCACTACCTGGAATGGGAAATCCTTTGATACAGATAAAGATTTGACTGAAGCTGAACGGCATATAGTCCAAAAGCTGTTTGCCTGGGAATCGCTGGTTACAAGCCTTGAACAATTTAGGGAGAAGAAAAAAGATTTCCTGCTAAAGGGTTGGAATAGCTTGGGGCCGGTCACTGAAAGCACTGCTTTAAGGACTATCATGCAAGACATAGAGAAGAAGGTTGCGACACGCTTGAAAACAGAGCAAGTCTAGATAAAGGTTCTATCGAATCTTTGCCTCAAACCGACGATTTGATGGAGTAAATATCACATTACTTGAGGCGAATCAATGTTGGTTTAGTCTAATGTTCTACGGTTACGCTGCTGGTTTTCCCAACATGTCGGGATTAACAGTTAACTGATTCGAGACTTCGACGAGCTCAGTCGATTCGCTGCGTAACCCTGGCCCAGACCTGACTAAGAGAGACTGATTTTTCCAGATTTCGCCTATGTTTGTATTACAGAACCAACAGGCTTTTTCGACCAAATCGCTCCTCCCGATCCCGTCCCGGTCTCGGGACGGGGAGGGCGGGCCGATAAGCGTTTTACTCAACCTAATCATCATTTAATACTGAACGCCAAGAAAATTTGAGATAAATCCGCCATAAGCCTGCCCGCCCCGATTGTATCGGGACAGGCGGGTCTGGCGGATAAATGTAAAATTGTTGACTGAAAGAAAAGGCTCTGATAGAAGGGAAAATCAGTACTGAGGGGCTTCGCCCCAATGAGAGTACCTGCCCGACATCGCTCTCGCTCAGGCCCTGCCCGACGGACGGCAGGCGGGGAGGCGGGCGGGTTGGTGTTATGGAATGCTGGCCTGCCCTGGTGCGACTTGTTTGGTATACGCTGTTGCCATTTGAGTATTTCAGGAACTATTTATTTTGCATCAGAGTATGATAAATCAGGTCTGGGCCAGGGAATAATGGTTTTTGAGGAAGGCAAAGCTCAAATTCTATGAATAGTTTTTTTGTTATCTCTCAAATGACAACGAACAATGTGCAACGGACATTATTAGAAGGGAGACCCTT
>Ga0315545_1003083_pt1 | contig 14462 bp, 13 predicted proteins | sample SalMarSW160210MG_FD_203096 | JGI IMG/M metagenome (GOLD analysis project Ga0315545, IMG submission 203096) | Salt marsh sediment microbial communities from the Plum Island Ecosystem LTER, Massachusetts, United States - Salt Marsh Sediment SW1602-10 ... | reverse complement strand
ACAGCCGGGTGGTACTCGAGCAAATGACCCACCATCAATTTCAGCCCCTTTTCCTTCGCAAGCTCGACCAGAACCTTTGCATCACTGGCTTTTGAGGTCATGGGCTTTTCCACAAAAGTATGTTTTCCGGCCTTTAGGGCCTTTTGAGCAACCTCGAAGTGCCTGGGAACATCGGTAGCAATAATAATTGCATCAACGTCACTATCGTTCAAAGCCTCATCAATACAGGTAGTGGTCTCGATGAAAGGAAATTTCTTTTTCTCAACCGCCAGCAGTTTTTCATTTAAGTCGCAAACATATTTCAGAGTGCATCCATTAGCTGTTGCAAAATTGCGGACAAGATTCTTCCCCCAATAGCCCGCACCAATAACAGCAATATTTAGAATATCTTTACTCATGTTTTTTATTAACCCACCAAATTATCAAGAGCACACATACATTATTATTTCGAAAAAAATTGTTTTTTTAACTTACATACCAAACTTAGTAAAAAATTATTTTTACTAATAATATTATCTCTAAATTCGGAAGCATGTTGTCTCATCCAAATCCTCATATTCTGTCTAATGTCTCGATTTATCTCTAAACATGGGATGTTATCCTCGTAAACTAATTCTATCTGGACAGTTTCTCCAGGTCCGATTTCTATAATTAAAATAATTCTATTGTTTTGACTTTTATATGATGACTTTTTCCCGTTGACAAGTAAATGTTTTATCGGAATGTTGCCCATTTCATCTTTAGCGATTATATATGTCTTAGAACGCTCATATTGGTTTTTTATAAATACTGTGTTGCCATATATCTTACAATGGATTGTTCCATCCACATCCTCTCTTTCTAAATAAGTTTTTTTTATTACGGTACCAATCCCAGTCCACTGAATATCCTTTGATACTGAATTTATTTTATCAATAAGGTCAGTTATATTGTGATATCCCTCTTTAAAATTATTATGATGCGTTACAATAAAGGCAGGCTTCCCTATAAACAGATCAAAAATGAAATCCAAAAAATTCTCTGGGTATCTTCTAAGGAATAAGGGGAAACTCTCATATATCGTTATAGCAGATTCGAAGAAACAAGATATTTCCAAGCCTTCTGATTTATTAACAGGGGTGGCATTACTATTCAGAGCTGCCAAATAATTATTAGTTTTTAATACTTGCATCGCCATGGTGGAGAATATCCCTTGAGGAAATATCATAACCTTGTCAAATTTCAAACCATTGCTATTTTCATGAGCAATCATCCTCTCAGTGGCTAATTTAATCCTGCTATTCAACTTCTCACTGTCTGTTGTGCCAAACTCACTTCCTATATGATCACAACCATGAACACAGATCGTAAACCTATCAGGCCTTTCTTTAAACAAATCTGCAACTCTCTTACTCGTCCTTTTGAAATTCCATGGAATGAACGCAACCGACGTTGAGAAGTTATGTTCATCCATCTCATGTAACAGCTTTCGATAGTTTAGAAATCCGTAATTCTCCTTCAGCAATAGGTCATCTATAATTAAACTTGCATAATTTGTATTAGAGTGCCAGCACTTATCCTTAAAAACATACTTAATGAACATCATCTCAGGTACGATTTGAGAAAAGAATTCGTGAGTGTTACTCACACCGGATGACTTTGCGTTAATATCCAAGACACGATTGCTAGCTATAAGAAAAAGAGCACATTTTCTGATGTTCATTTGCGCAAAAAAGGGATGGCTATCTATTGATATAAGATTAAAAGCTCCTTCTGAGTCACTTTTCATACCGAAGTTATAATCAGTTTCATTGTTGATCGGTCCAAAAGTCAATCCTGAAAATTGCCTGCTAATGTCATTATAATCTTTGTTGACTTCGTATTGATAATTGCAGGTTTTAAAACTTGACACTGATTCAATTATTCCACCTGTAAGATAATTAAGTGCTTTGATATTCGAATCATTCGGAGAGATATCATATACTAACACGTAGGAAACATTGTCAAGTAAAACGCTCCTTAAAGTGTCATCAGCTCCGTTACGTTGTAATGTGGCAATGACCTTACAATTTAATAATATGCATGGGTCGTCATCTTTAAAGTGTTGCCTTAATTGACCAGGCCTTAAAGTATCAATACCTAAATAAATGAATCTATGTTTGACTCCAAAAAAATCTAAGAGCTTGGCTAAATTTATATCATTACCTTCTGGTTCTTTCGAACACAATATGATAGCTTCCGACGGCATAATAATAGATTATCCCCTGATGCCCTATTTTTTGATTGGCCGTAGTCCTTTCTTGAAATCTTCATAACTAACTGTACCTTCTATTGGAACTGTTACTTCGGCAATAGGTTTAGCTGGCACTCCTCCAACAAAAGTATAAGGTGGAACATCTTTCGTAACAACACAAGATGCTCCAAGAACGGCTCCTTCACCTAAAGTTATGCTCTGACCATGACTAGCAGATATTACGCAGTTTGGTCCTATCCAGACTTTTTTTCCAATTATGACTTTGCCCGGACCTCTGAAATGTGCCATAATAATAGTACGGAGAGCAATTATAGCTCCATCATATATTTCAACGCATTCAGGATGGTCATTTTCTATAATAACATCCTCTCCAATAAAAATATTACCATGAATTTTTACCCCTCTCAACTTATGCAAAAAAGGCCGCACCGTGGTAGAGCCCGGCAAAAAACGAGCTAATAATTGGACAATCCGATTAAACGTTCCTCTAAATAGATTCCTATTCATGAATTAAACCCTTTCATAATGTCATAAGAATAATCTAAACTTGATAATTTTTCTGGCTTGCCACAAGGTGTACAACATACGAATATCTATTTATTAAGGTCTTAAATACCTAACTTTCCAACACCATTTGCCACATTGGTATGCTTCCCACTCACGGTGTCCCGCTGTTTGTCGACCGAGCAAGAGAATTCTGGCAGCTATATCAATGCCCTGCCTTGCTAATTCTATAGGCATTACACACCCTATATCTCTCTTGAGCCACCAGTAATTAATGCAACTTATTCGTCTCCTATTACTTTATCTTACTCAAATCGGGTACAAAGCGATTGATTTCTCCGGCCGGTCCGTCAACACACTTTATTTCTCCGCTTGTACCAACCGAAAGCTCCTTGACGTACTTTTGGTCGATTTGGACCATACACCGCTGAGCAGCTTCATTTTCAACAATTCCAATTATGTACTCTGAGCAATATGGTGGAAGTGGCATTTTTATTTCCGAGTAACTAATTAGTACCCAAGTCATTTATATCTCCTCGAAAAAATACTTACTACAGCAGTAGCTCCAGAACCTCCCACATTACAACATAATCCAGTTTCTGCATTAGCAACTTGTCTTGCACCGCATTCGCATCTTAATTGTTTCACAATTTCTACAACTTGGCTTATGCCAGTTGCTCCAATAGGATGGCCTTTTGCTTTTAATCCACCACTTGGATTGATTGTAATATCACCATTAATCTCAGTCCTGCCCTCATCAATCATTTCTTTGCCCAAGCCCTTAGCACAAAATCCAAGGTCTTCCATTTCAATTATTTCAGCAATAGTAAAGCAATCGTGGATTTCGGCAACATCAATGTCCCTTGGGTTAAGATTGCACATCTTGAACGCCTTTTGGGCTGCATGAGTTACCGCTGGCATAGTAGTTATGTTTTCCCGCTCAAACAATCCAATGCGGTCTGAATCATGTCCAATACCCATGATGTATACCGGCAAATCTGTGAATTGTGATGCAACTTCTTCATTACATAATAGAACCGCTGCCGCCCCGTCGGAAACCGGTGAACAATCAAAAAGTTTTAATGGAGATGCGATTACTCTTGAGTTTAATACATCCTCAACTGTTATTTCCTTTTTGAATTGTGCAACTGGATTATTTAAGGCGTTCTTATGGTTTTTTACAGCAATTTTTGCAAGGTGCTCCTCAGTCGTGCCATAGTCATGAAAGTGGCGTTGCGCCATTAGTGCATATAAGGCAGGAAATATGGTGCCGTGCCTAATTTCAGTTTTTTCCGCTGCTCTTGCTAAAATACCTGTCGTTTCCTCAATCGGAGTTTCGCTCATTTTCTCTACGCCTACAACAAGAGCTGTTTTATACAATCCTGATAAAATCGCAAGTACCGCCTCTTTCAAAGCTAAACCACCTGCAGCACACGCCGACTCTATACGAGTAATCTCCTTGTTTACGCCTAACTTCGATGCCAGAACAGCTGGCAGGTGACACTGACCGCAGAAACCGCTGGAAAAGTTTGCAATATAAATTACATCTACTATACTTATTTCAGCACCCACACCATCTAAGGCCTGTTTACATGCACTTAGCATCAGGTCCCCAATATCAGCACTTGCATTACCAAACTTTGTGTGCCCGGTACTAACAACAGCTATTTCCATTTACAATCTCCTCATAAACTGGATAATACTCAGCCAGAACCAATCACTCATTCTATTAGAATTTTATTACCTAATAGGTAGACTACTAAAACTATTTACTTATACCCCTACCCATTGTCAAGACAGAAAACTGGGATTTCTAAGATAGATTTATCGCCGTGTATTAAAGCAGTTGAAACAGAGGGAGCCTGGAGGGTGACCGGAGTGCCAACTGCTGCGCCGTACACCTCGGCGGGGGGTACGGTAGCCCAACGCCTTATGCAATCTGTCATTATTATAAAACTCAAAATATCGGCCAAGGTTAAACCTGGCTTCGGTTACCGTCTGACAGTCTCGCAGATAAATCTCCTAAACTTTTACCGTACGCCATAAACGCTCCGAAAAAATATTATCGAATATTCGACCTCTGCCTTCCATGCTGATTTGGACATCTGCATCCAGTAATACCTTTGTAAATTCCGTTGAGGTAAACTGGCAGCCCCGGTCCGTATTGAAAACCTGTGGCCTGTTAAAACTCAAAGCCTGGTTCAATTGCTTTTCGCTTTTGCTCAAGCGTCAAATCCAGATTTTTTTTGAGCCAGCCTAGTTCAACTTTCAACTGGCCTATCTGTTGATACAGATGTTCGGTTAACTCATCCTGCCGGATGTCTGGTTCTGGTGCTTATTGTCTGGGAAAGTAAGGACTGCTTCAGGGCTTTTATGTGTACTGACTTGAGACTGCCTCTGCCGTGGAAATTCTTGAAGCAGTTGCTGATAGATGTGCCATTGAGCAGAATTTTAGTGACATTAAAGAAATTGAAGGAGCAGGCCAGCAGCAGGTTCGAACTATTTGCAGTAACATTGGAGCTTTTCAACAGTTTTATAAACTGCTAAAGCTCGTCGCTTAGCGTTTTACTTTTTGGAAAGTACAGATAACTAATGAGTGAATCGATTAACTTGGTATAGCGCTCTCGCATAATTGACCATCGTATCTTCTGATATCGCTGGAAGGCTTCTTCTGCCTGTATTAGACGTTTCTGTGGATTGACATACAGCTCAAAAATCCTCGAAGCAAGCTCATCTACGTTTAGAGATTCAAAATAAGAAACAGCATTCTCAGGAAAATACTCTAAAGTGGACTTTAACCTCGTAGCCACCACAGGCGTCTTCGTACATATATATTCTGCTAATTTATTCGAGAAAGAATAATCAATGAATACGTCCCTAATTGTCGGCAATATTCCTACATCAGTCTGATGGATGTATCGAGGGATTTCTTCCCTCGGCACCCGCCCCATAAAAATAACATTACCGCAAACACCAAGCTGTTCTGCTAATTTTCTCAAATCATCTGCTTCTAAGCCGTTCCCAAAGATATGAAGCTTCAAATGAGGAATTTTATCCTTTAGTTTGGCTACTGCTTGAATGGCCAATTCCAGCCCGTAAAGCGGAGTGAGAGTGCCATGGTACATTAGACTAAAGTCCTCAGACTCGCCAGATGACAGAGGATAATCCGGGCTGAATAGTCTGTCATCGGCACAATTCATGATAACTGTGGGGGCCGATTTGAATTTGCACCTTTGAAGTAATAGGCGTTTGATTGGCTCATTAATTACAATTACTGCATCAGCAAAGTGAACACTGATTTTTTCAAGCAATATTAGCACCTTAATCAAGGAATGAGACCTGCTGACGTTGAATTTTGACATATAAAACTCCGGCATAATCTCATGCATGTCTAAGACAAGCTTCGCACCAAAGATTTTGGGAATTATGCCTGCAAAAATAATAAAGTCGGGGAGAGTATGGAATTGTATTACGTCATAGCGTCGTTTAAAGTAAAATTTAGTTACTGTCAAAAATACCAGCAGGAAAAACAAAATGTAAGCTAACATATATTTAAAAGTACTATACCCTCGGTATTTAAACAAAGGCAGACGGTATATATTAACACCATTTACCACGTCCGACCTTGCGTATCCCTTTTCTCTTAGGCAGATGCAATCCACCCTCATGCCTTGCTGCACAAGCGATTCAGCTTCTCTGCAAACCCTTGAATCATGAAGGTAATTGGTGTAAGCTACCATGCAAACTTTTTTCATTAGCCTTATTCTCAAATATATTGTTTAATCAAGCAAGAATTTGATAAGTTATTTCCTGACAAAGGTTTTTGTTCTTCAAGATATCTCGTTTGCTTTTTTTCTCAAGTTTAATCTTTTTAAGGTCTTTATCAGATAATATTGGGGTCATTCTTCCCAGTTTAATCAAACTTTTATCTACAGCAGGCAATTTGCCGGCAAAAATTGTATATGCTGGAGTACCTAACACGGCAGCTTCCCTGTTCATAGTACCTCCGGCACTTATGACCAGGTCTGAATAAAACACAAGATTGTTTCCGTCTAACGGGAGCTTCGGGATATGTAAATTTGGAAACTTTGCTTTAATTTCCCTCCGCTGCTTAGATGTCCGTGGCAATACTATTGTGGTCACTTCCGAATTCCTGTTAAATTGCCCCAACAATGGCCCAAACAACGGATTCTTAAAGTGATGATATGCAGCCATTGTCGGATCTGTTCGGATCGTTACCAGAAATGTTTTTGTAATATCCCAATTGGGACTGAGATCGCATTTTTCTATAATCTCTTTAAAAAACGATTCATTTGGAACAAAATTAGAGAGATAGACCTGTTCCTTATATCCTTTGTACTTGTAAACCTTGCTAAAACGCGCTCCAGATTTTTTGAGCGATTCGTCTGGAAAATATTCAGGCACTATTATCTTATCAGCCAATCTAAATGCAAGGTGATTAGCTGGCTGGCCTTCATAGTCCATAATCGTAACTGTTTTGCACCCCTTTAGCCTTCCTGCTATTATTTGGGCATAAGAATTATGGCTGACTGCTATATCGACTTTGTCGCCATGATTATGCCTGGCCAATCTTATTGACCGAGTAAAGGTGCAAATGACTTTTTTTGTCCTATTCCGGCCGCTATGTTTGCCAATAACATACCCATGAATTCCATATCTTTCTGCTAACCCAACAGTCTCGCTAAAGTCCCTGAGAGTTACGAGCAGTTTATGACCATTATGAGCTAATTGCTTCATAATCGGGTCGAAAAAAAGAACATGTGGTGAATTTGCAAGGTCAATCCAAATGTTCACGACACCTACCCCAACAAATCATATCTATCCCCGTATTTTAAACTTGACCATTTCATAGGATAGCTGGTGTTAGAAATTGGCAATGTTATAAAAGTTCTCGTCTCTCATTGAATCATTGAGATAATCTTGACTATGCGCTTAGCTGATTTTCCATCCCAAAGCTCCGGAATGCTCCCATTTTTAGATTTTCCATTTATTATCTTTTTAACGAAGCTCAGCACTTTTGTCTTGCTCCTGCCCACCAGATAATTTGTACCTTCTTCTATAGTCACCGGTCTTTCGGTATTTTCTCGCATTGTAAGACATGGAACTCCCAAAGAAGTTGTTTCCTCTTGTATTCCGCCGGAATCGGTAATAACAAACTTAGATTCCTTAACCAATTTAATAAAATCAATATAGCTCAAAGGGTTGATAAGTAAGAGATTGCCAAGCTCTTCAAATTTGCTCGAAAATTTATGTTTCCTTATCATCTTTCTTGTCCGAGGATGGATTGGATAAACCATCTTAACCACTCGAGAAACAGCGCGTAGAATATCAAAAACCTCCGCGATTGTTTCCGCCGAATCTACATTACTCGGTCTGTGCAAAGTCACTACTGAATATTCGTTGCAAGTCAATCTCAATCTGCTCAAAATGTCTGACTCATTAATAATTGAGAGATTGGCTGACAGAGTATCTATCATCACATTGCCTACAAAATAGATTTTATTTGGATCTATTCCCTCCCTTTTCAAATTTCTTAGTCCATTTTTCTCGCTGACAAATAAATAATCGGACAAAGAATCCGTAACCATTCGATTAATTTCTTCCGGCATCGTTCTGTCAAAACTTCTTAAACCTGCTTCTACATGGGCGATCCTGATGTTCAGTTTTGATGCAACTAAAGAACAAGCTAAAGTGGAATTAACGTCGCCAACTACAATAACTAAATCTGGTTTTTGCTCCAAAATTGCGTGCTCAAAAGCAATCATTATTTTAGCAGTCTGAACCGCATGTGAGACTGAACCAACATTTAAATGAATGTCTGGTTTTGTTATTTTCAAATTTTGGAAAAATACATCTGACATTTCAAAATCATAGTGCTGACCGGTATGAACAAGCACAACTTCAAAAAGCCTCTTATGCCTGCCGAACTCATACATAAGTGGAGCTATTTTGACAAAATTGGGTCTGGCTCCAGCAACAATCAAAATACGTTTCTTCATATCTCTTGAATGCTACCTGCCATCTTTATTATTTTTTCCTGCTGCAGAATTTTGCAGATTTGTTTCGCTGCGTTGCCATTGCCATATATTGACTCCGGATTCTCATCCGGCTGTGTATGATAGTGTCTGACACTATCAATAATGCGGCATTTGTCGGCTCCAGCCAAGGTATTCCATCCTGATTCTACTGTCTCGACCCATTCGGTTTCATCACGAAGTGTGACACAGGGCACGCTGAGCCAGTAAGCTTCTTTTTGGACTCCGCCAGAATCCGTTAGTATGAGCCGAGCATTATTCTCAAGAGCTACCATTTCGAGATAGGATACGGGCTGTATGACTTTAACACAGTTGGCAAATTCCAAGCCGTGGTTTCGGGCATATTTGACTGTTCGTGGATGCAAGGGCAGTACCACAGGACAGTCTGTAGCTGCTATTTCGCTAAGTGCTTTAAAAATATGAGCGAGCCGAGCACCATCATCGGTATTCTCTGCACGATGTACCGTCGCCAAATAATACGATTTAGACCTGATACCAACCTTCTCCAGTATTTGCTTCTCAATAGACTTTGTCTTTTTTATATAAAAAAGGATGCAATCATACATTACATCACCGACCTGGTGAACACCCGCTGAAATTCCTTCCTTTGCCAGATTATCGACGGAGGTCTGTGTCGGGCAAAATAGCAGTTCTGAGACATGGTCTGTTACTACGCGATTGATCTCTTCAGGCATTCTACGCTTGAAGGACCGTAAGCCCGCCTCAACATGCGCAACAGGAATGTGAAGCTTAGCCGCTGCCAGAGCACCGGCGAGTGTTGAGTTGGTGTCTCCATAGACAACACACAAGTTGGGCCTTTCTTTTAGCAGGACTGCTTCGATCCTCGCAAGCATTTTGCCTGTCTGCTGACCGTGAGAGCCGCTACCGACTCCAAGATTATAATTCGGCTCTGGAATATCAAGCTCCTTGAAAAACACCTGGGACATATTCTCATCATAGTGTTGGCCGGTATGAGCAATAATTTCGATGATTGTACGGTTAGGATGCTTTTTATTGTGCTTAGCAATCGCTCGGCTCACCGCTGCCGCTTTTATGATTTGAGGTCTGGCTCCAATGACACTGATAAGCTTCAAGTTCTTCATCCTATTGAACATCTGATTAGGAGAAAAGTTTATTCCGTTCCCTCAGCCATGAATTTATGTCTCCGAGATTGGTAACCCATATTTCGTTATCGCCAGATAAAAACTCCAAAAGCTTAATATAAGTTTTCCCCCAGTTCAGGTACTCAGAATTCTTAGGAAATGATGCTCTAACATGCCAATCTAAAATTCCCAAACCTCCAGATTGTTTTATAACACCGATATAATCTTTCAATTTCTCGATGGCATCGCAAATTTCAATTGGACGATAAAACAGATTTCCATCCATACAAAAAACTGGCAACTGAATTACGTTAATCATACACTTATTAATTTCGTCCCAAGGGTAATAAGGAAGCGCTATATTTCTTCTAAAACCTATATGGTCATTAAAAGCTATTGATGAATCGTACTCTAAACCGGCCTTCTCATGCATCCTCAACGTTTTAAATTGATCTTTACCAATGTGCCAGCGATGATGTCTCAAGCCGACAATTTCTACTCCAGCTATCTTTTCAAGTTTCTCCTTTTCATTACGAAGATAATCTTCATTATGATACGCGTTATAGCTTGCGTGCAGCCCAATTTCAAAGCCCCGCTCCGTAATATTTCTAAAGACCTCTATAAACTTTCGGCTATATATGTCATACGCAACATCAAAAACAGTCCCCCATTCGTCGAACTGATTTACAGATGTAAAAAAAAATGTAGATTTGAATCCATACTTTTCTTCTTCCCGCATAATGTCTTTAAAAAGCCAAAAGTCATCAGAGGCTTTGCCCATTGTGTATTCAATAACAGCTTTCGCTTTTTTTAAATTTGTAACAATGCGCCATTTCAAATCTTTGTTTTTACAAAAAAGGGGGGCTTTCAAGATAGCGTACCTATCAGGTACATCCACATCATGAGACAATCCAATAGCACATTTTTTCCCTTTAGGCCAAAGAGGAGTTCCCTTTATGGAAAGCTTCTGCTCAAGTAACGCTCGAAAAAAATTAACATACGAATTCACAAGTGGCACATTTGCAATATTTGCTTTTGATTGAAAACTTCTGCTAAATATTAGACGTTCGTGAGTATCATAAGCATTATCTGACAAATTCTTGTTTACTTCATCGGTGATAAGATGTGATATTGCGTTCACGATATCAAATTTCACCATTCTATTGTTATCACTTTCTGAAATCTTTCCTTCTATTAATTGCTTCCATATAATATCTGTTACCTTTTCTAACATAACAATCTTACAATTTTTAGATGGATTATTACCATAATAAATGTTTAATTGGTCACGATTTGAAAAAGTATTACACTTCTCACCTTGAATTCCTATTATATTAAAAAGAAAATCGAAAATATATTGTTTCAACGGTGACTGTTTTTCTATCCTATATTTCACAGAACTGCGCATTTCTTTAACATTCCAGGTTCTTCCAGCAATCGTTAAATTTTCGACTATTTATTGTGTAATATTCACCATTACAAAATACGGCTAGGTCCCAAAAATCAAGCAAAATTTCATTGCGAGCTTTTCTCAACTCTATTGACTTTTGATAATAAGTGCGTCAATGCACAGAACATAGTAGCTTGTCCCCAGTGCAGCATCGGAATCTTCACTTTTTTACACCTGAGCACTCTATAATAAAAAAAGCCGCTTTTGTCCTGCATGTTTTTAATAGTCCAATCTGCAACTTTTAAGGCCAATTTAAGTGAAGAATTATCATACTCAGCAAAATACGATAAGGTATCAATCGACTGAGATGCACATTGAATGTTTATTGGATACAAGCTGTTGTCGTAGTATTTTGGCTTTCCCTCACCTTCAAAAAAAGTGTCTTTGAAATATCTAAAACCACGAGCAAGGTTCTCCTCAAAAGTTTTGTCATTTGTGCTGTCAATATAACATTTCAGGCTATCCAGGTTATAGCCTGTGTGGAAATTGTCAATCCAATGATACTTTGTTTCCTCCCCATAATACCAGGCCCCATTTGAGAGCTGCTTTGAACAGCTATATTCCATTGCCTCTTTAGCGACTTTTACTGCCTCAGTATCACCCGTAAATTTTGCGGTTCTTGCCAACATTGCTGCACTAAGCATATTTGCATTGTGGACAGGTGACCCGTCAGAAGGGGGGTTGTAACTTATATAGGTTCCTATCTCTGTATTTTTGCATAAAAGGTCTTTTAGGATAAAAGTACATATACTGCGTGCAACATCCAAATACTCTTGCTCTCTCAGAATCTCATAAGCATCGAGAAAGGCCTGTCCTATTAGGCTGCTCCAAACTACAGTAGGTATGTCTTTTGCCTGTCGGCCTCCTCTGGATGCATGATCAAACTTATTGCCCCAGCAGAAACCTGAATAGCCAGCTGAATGATTATCGATTAGCCAGCCCAGACAATAAACGGCTTTATTTTTATATTCTATGTCTCCTGTTATAATCCACATCTTGAGATAACCGCGTGCCAAATATCCCATTCCTTGAGGGGGCTTGCGCGGTCCTATACCAATTAATGGCCGGATATTAACCGGACATCGTAAAACACTTTGTTCCAATACCCTCTCTGCAAAGCAGTTTCCGAAAGTCAAGGGTCTCAAATAAGACAAAAGGCCGTCAAAAGGCTCATATCCTTCATAATTCGCAGCCTGTAACCACTTTTCCAATGCGACGACACTTTTCTGTATTTCTTGGGTCATATCTATCTCTACCATAAGAATATTGCTGATTTTGTTTTATCTGATTACTTATTACTTACCTTCATTATCTACGCTGTTTATTTAATTTATTACTCAGCACTGTTTTATATATCGTCTCCAACCGTGATACAGCATCAGATGCCAAAAAGTGCGATTGTGCATACTGATAATTGTACAAAGAGATCCTTTCGTATAACTTCTTATCCAAAAACAATTTCTCAATTAAATTTGCAAAGAATGACTTAACGATTTCCATTCAATGAAAAAACATATCTAACAGACTTGATGAAACCCTGATACATCTGTTCAATTGATGCTTCCCTATTATATGTATCTTTTGCACATTCAGCCATTTTGTGACGAAGCTCATCATCGTTGAGCAGCATCATAAGGGCACCGGCTAAGAGGTCTGATCTACCTTTTGGGACAACAATTCCATTTTCACCATTCTTCAAATACATTATTTCAGGACCATGATATTCCACATCCTCAGTCACAAAAGGCAGCCCGCACGCCATAGCATCTACGAGGTTTAATCCTACCGCTCCCGGGCAACAGTATACATCACAAGCCATCATAAGTTTTAGAAGTTCCTCACCATAAAGAGCACGAATGTATGTAACTTCTGGAGGAAGTTGCTCAGGTAGCACATTATCCGTATTTGGGCCTACTAATATAACGCCAACATCTTCCTTCCTGATAGTCTTAGCGGCTTCAAGAAGGTCTAAAATACGTTTGCGTTTCTGTATTCTCCCCGTGAATATGACATTCTTTGCGGTAGATATGTTATGACTGGCCAGAATAGACAAACGTTCACTTTGGGAGAGCGAAAAAGGCAGATTGCATAGACACAGTGTGTTGTTGGCAATGAAAACCTTATACCAGTTCTTTTTGTCAATGTACTGTCTGAGGTGCTCTGAATATAGGATGATTGCATGGCAAGAAGAATGGAGGAAGCTATAAAGTGAACGGTGAGCTTGCTTATTTGACAAGTCAATTCCATGCCCCCAATAGATGACGCGAATGTTCATAGTGCGAAGAATCCACACGAAAGGTAGTAAGAAAAGATGTCGTAAACCTGAGAACAGGATGACGGCATCCGGGCGTACCGCACGCACGACTTGGAGCCATGCTACCAGACTCATATGTATTTTGTAGAAAGGGAAATCTACAGGTGATGGACTGTCGGATTGAATCGCCGAACCCGCTATCGAAAAATCGATGCCTGTGTCTCTGAAACGAGATAATAAGTAGTTGTAGATAGGAACACGGTAATGCGAAATCAGTCCGCCGTGCAACAAAAGAACTCGTTTATCGAGCCTATGTTTTTCCATTTTATTCTCGACTATTACCGGTAGGTAGACTGATATTGCAGACCTCACTCGTAAATGTCAGTGTTTCCCCATAATATATTTCTGGTGAGGTTCATCTATCATAACCGCATCGAACATCGAGAGCTTTTTCAACAGCTTACCGAGCTCGAGCCGAAAATCCCTCTCCACACATTAAGATACTTTTCTGAAACTGGTTTTTCGATGTCGTGCTATAAGTCTATTTTGGCTATTCAGAATATATTGTGATAAACTACGAAATTTACCCTTCAAAACAACTGCTATTGGGAGCCATCGGTAAGCTCCCATAAGCTTTAATTTAAATTCAATAAGCCAGTCATCAGGTGATGTAAAAACCCTTCCAATCATAAATGTGTCAATATTAGAAATGAGAAATGTGGGAACATTCCAAAAGACACGATTGTAACCAGCCTTTCTGGAAAACTCTAAAACTGTCTTATTATATTGTCCGTAGGGAAAAGCTAATAGATCAACCTCCCTGTTAAGAATTCTTTCTAAATCATTTTTTGATTCAACAAGC
>Ga0315545_1003082_pt1 | contig 14463 bp, 17 predicted proteins | sample SalMarSW160210MG_FD_203096 | JGI IMG/M metagenome (GOLD analysis project Ga0315545, IMG submission 203096) | Salt marsh sediment microbial communities from the Plum Island Ecosystem LTER, Massachusetts, United States - Salt Marsh Sediment SW1602-10 ... | reverse complement strand
CACTGGGCTGTGCTTTTTTTGTATGGCTGTTCTATATATCTTATAGTTCTTAGGGTCTAATTGTCGGAAACCGTTTCCGAAAATTAGTTTGATGTGATTCAGTAGAAAAGAGTGAAAAAAGTTAAAGCCTAATGTAACCTGTTCCGTCACATCTTTCGCAAGGTTAGAATATATGCTAAAAAGTATATAAAACACCAACATCTAAAGATTTAATGTAGACTGTTAACAGTCATTTCAATTGGTTCAGCATTTTTTGTCTACAGCCAGAGACCTAGAAATTTAAGCATATGTAACAGTCTGAAAAGCGCATTAATATGAAAAGGAGGTGAAAAGATGGATAAAACAAAAATATTGAACGATGAAAGCCAAACGTGGAAGATTGAATTTGACAAAATAGACAAGTTGCACGACCCTCAACGTTTCGTTTCAGCTACCTTTGATAAAGAATATGTTACATTTTTCAAAGTGGAAAAACCAGTCGATGAACCTGAAGTTATTGCCAAAACAGATTGTATTCGGAGCTTGTTGGCTTGGGTTGACAACCCATTGGCTACAAGAGTATACGGTTTTGACTGCACAAGAGATAATCGGGCTAATGTTTTCTCGGTAACTTGGGCTGAACGCTGGGTAGTGTTACATTTCACAGATAAGAATCGAGTTGTGCACCATGCATTTCTTTCCATTAAATCACTACGAAAATTAGTCAAAGAGCTGAAAAATTAGATAAAAACTCTAATTATAAGGCTTATTTTAACGAAAGAAGCGTGGAAAAGACTGCTTTTCTCCGAGCAATAAAGCCTTTATATATGGTAGGACTAGAAAGTTAATAGAAAGTAAGTAGAATGTAAAAGGAGTTGTAATCTGTGCCAAAGGGTTTCCCTTACAGAAAATCTGGCGGAAATGTAATTTGGACTCTCAGCGATGGAGAAGAAATTGCTCTGAGTTGGGAAGAATTCAAAGTGATGGTCAAAACCAGAGATATGATTGCCATCCCGAGGAAAGAGTTTGAGGAGCACTACAAGCGAATGAAGCTGCCCAAATCTGCTAGAGAGTATCACAAGAAATACAAGAATAAAACCAAATAGGTTGTGTAGCAATGGTAGATTCATTAAGACCTCAATATGTAAACACTGATGACAGCGTTGGCATGCCAGAACTTGAGAGAACAAATTACAATATCAGAAACTATAATCACCTAAAAACAATAATACGCAAAGATGGTTTCAAAAAACAATATGCCATACGTGCAATCTTCAATAAACGCCTGAAAAAATATGAAGTGTTTGACGGAAATCACAGACTCAAAGTCGCTAAAGAATTAGAAATCAAACAGATTCCGCTGATAGATGAAACGGCATATTTGACACGTTCTCAAGCCATAGCAGAAGGAATTAAAGCCAACACATCCCATGCGTATTATAACGCTCTGGACTTGGCAAAGAATGCTAAGCAATTAATTTTATCAATTTCGTCTGAAACAGAACACAAGTCTGTAGGCAGACCTCCAACTGGAATAGCAGATGTAGCTGAAATTCTTGGTATTTCAGAGAGACAAATGAGAAATTACCTCAATTTGCTAGAACTCCCCGAAGATGTGCAAACCTTGGTAGGACAGGGTAAAATTACAATGACTGGTGCTCTGGTCTTGCTTAAACTACGTGGCACGCCCTACTTCGGTAAGGTTTCAGAGATTGCACTTGACGCTGTATCTAAAGGAACCAGCAGAAAGGAATTGGAAAAGATTGTTGCATCTGTCCTGAAGAAGGGATATCGTGGCGAAGATGTCCGAATGTGTGTCGGTTGTCACAATGTGTATTCTAGGGACAGAGTAAGTTTCCCCTGTCTCTGTCCTGAATGTGTCGCAAAATTGCGTTCTGGCAATCATACGGGCTTGAATCAAGACAGAAAAAAGGCTCTGCAAACATATCTGAAACTAAGGAACTGGGTCGAGAAACGACACAAAGAAGGTCGAGAAATACCAGAGTATGCGTTCACCAGATTAGATGAACTTCACGCAATGTGGAAGGCGAATTGATATGGATACGATTCCGCACAGAAAATTTATTGAAATATTCGACCGAGTGTCAGTATATTTTGACGTGAAAGGGTGCAAGACGCCTGAGGACATTGAACGCAGGATGATGAGGTGTGAAAGATTAATGGAGAATGCTTATCGCGGGGCAAAAAAGGAGAGCACAAGGAAAAAGTGGGGAGGCAGGTCGAAGTTGCTTCGGGTATTGATGGAAGAGGGCACAAGAATTAAGACAGCTTTGACGAGAAGGAGAAAAAGAGAACTTGGATTGCCCAACCGAAGGACTAGCTTTGCGACAGCAGTTATAGAAGATGCGATTTTACATCCTTATGGGATTGCAAACTATACCTTGCGGTATGGTTACAGGGAAGGAAAGAAGAAAAAGCTTGAGCATACCCGAAGAAGGCTGGGCATCTTGACCATACACCGAAGGGGGATTCATAGCCAGAAAAGGTGATTGGCAATGTGGAGTTAGGCAATCATAGAATAAAGCTTGACAAGCCTGCTGTTGAGATTAACATCGTAAATTCTGAGATAGCGAAATGCAAACAGGATAAACTAGGCAGGGTCTACATATGGCTGTTACCTTAGGAGGAGTTTGGAAAAAGGTCTCTAACGACCACCGTAACCCTGACGACATTCAATGCAGAGTTTGTGGCAAAGAGATTGAACCAGGCGAAACTTGTTATTCAAAAATTTCTGGCAATGGTAGAGGTCATCCTAAGAAATTTTACTATTGTGAAGTTTGTTTTCAGAGGTTGTGGATATGAGCAGGAAAAAAGAGTTCAGAACTAGGACAAGAGGGACAATAGGTCAGATAGGCAAGAAGTTTCCCCTGTCTCCACGTGGGGACAAGGGCAACCTTCCCAGAGGTCTTAGGCAAGTAACCTATTCTGAGCCGTTAAGGAAGATGGAAGCAGAAACAGAAACTGAGGAAGAAATGCAAGAACTCTACGATGACATTCAGTATTCGATACGGATGGAAGAATACAACAGGGCTGAGGAGATGGCTAAGCGGTATCAAAAGCTGAAAAAGATTCTTGAACAGCCAGAGGGCGTCCCGTTGTCCAGCATTGATAGGTTGAAAATAGCTTTGAAAAAGGTTAAGAAGCAACTTGATGAGATGGCAGAGAAACACCCTATCCCTGACATTAACCTAGAGGACGCAAAAGGTGCTGGGGCAGAAGTTGTCTGATAGTAAGCGAAAGGCATTGAAATTTTTGGAAGAAATCCAAGTCCTGCAAGAACAGTAGGGCAAACTTGTCCCTACGGGACGCAGAAGCGCTAGAAAAGGAGGTATTTGAGATAAAGAAAAGAAACTCTAAGTGGAGAACAAGAACTAGGGGGTCACCGAACCAAATAGGCAACAGGTTCCAGCTATCTGGCAGAGCATCTACGTCTAGCCTTCCCAAAGACTTGAAGACAGTAACTACACCGTCAGGAAGAAAGGAGTGGGTGAAGCCCAGAGGCTATACTTTCACTTTCGTCTACAATGACGGCACGTCTGAGACATTGAAGGTCACAGAGGACGACCCAACAGAGGCTATGCAGTTGGCTATGAGCAGACGGAAATATGCTGACAAGATACCAGTCAAATCAATTATGAACAACCAGCTTGAGGCTGTGCTACCGCTTTTGATTTCTGAGATGAACAAGGAGGGTGACTCTGAGGGAGCAACGGCAATGATGGGTCTCCAAAAATTCATCAAGGACAAGGAAAGGCAGAAGCTACCAAGAATTGAGAGGACATTGAGAGAGCGTGCCGGGCAGAGGATAATCCAGAGGAAGATTGATGCGAACATTGTGAAGTGGAAGGCTGAGACGGGTCACACGACAGCACCATACCCACTGAACCACCCAGAGGTATATCAAGCGGTTGCGACCGAGCGTGAGATTGATGCGGAGATGAAACGGTCAGGCGATTACGACTGGCTCAAAGCAAAGAAGCGAAGCCTTGGGATAAAAGGTGAAGGCGGTGAGGTCGATTACGCAAGGATTACAGACAACACAATGGTAGGTGTATTGAGGGCAGTAAAAGAGCTGGAAGCACTGGACTCCAAGCAGAGTGCTAGGTCAAAGAAGGATATTGCCGAGAGTGCGCCTCGGTGGTCGAACCTGCGACAAGGGCAAAAGGCTGGTTCTAGCAAAAAGCCAACTACGGTATCACCTGTTGTTTCAAGTCCTACAACCACAACGGTGAAAGGGGATTTGCAAGATTTTCCTAGCATCCCCAAAGATATTGTTCCCAAGATAAAGGAAACAAAGAAGTAAGATTCCATCTACGATGGAATAATCCTCTAGGAAAGGAGATGAACTGATGGGAAAGAATAAACTGCATTCAGGGAATAGACCGTTCCCTAAATACAAGAAGGCAAAGAGAGGCACTAAACTCTCTTGCTGACATAGAAGCGCCAGACAGGTGAGACTTGAAGTCTTTCAGAAGGTTTTTGCCTTCTTGTTGCCGAAGGTCATCTATCTTTTCTCCAGCCTTCTGTGACAAGAAATCTATGATCCTGTTCTGGATAATGTATGTTTCTTCTAATAAAGATACGATTAACTAAAATGTTATAGCTATAATAGAAACATTCAATCAAAGGGAGAAAAGAAGTTCTGAATGAAGGCGATTTGATTGTGATAAACGAAAAAACCGTTATTCGGAAGAAGTCACCAGAAGAAATTCTTAGAGAAAGTGATGAACACACACTATCCCAACGGGCATTACGATTAAGAAAAATTGAATCTTTTAGAAAAATTCCTCAAGTAGCTACTCTGCGGGTTTTTGACCATCTGAGCGAAGCTAAATCCTCGTTCATTAATGCATGTTACAGAAGTTGCATTATTTGTTTATCAAATGCTATTGAACAAACGTTTATACATGAATTGGTTAATAGGTCTGAAGATTGGGAACGGAAATATTGGGAAATTGAAATCAAGCAAATGAACTTTTATGACATAATCAAGGAGATAAAAAGGGAAAAAGACCTTGCAAGATTTGCGAAGCATGCTGATTGGCTTAGAAAAGTTAGAAACATCGTAGTTGCTCACCCCAGTTACGTTTCACATCCTGATGAAACTGATAAACCTGATAAAACTATTTGGCAAAACAAAATAATGCTTAGAGACCTCAAACAACTTCTAAGTTTTTTCCCCAAAACCAAAAGAATGCGACTAGAAAACACAAAACTTACTGCCAGAAGAAGTGATGGAACAATAATTGATGAGTCCGAATCGTTGAGGGATTTCATTAACAATCCTGAAGTAATTGAACACTATAAACTAATGGACTGGTGGGCTTTCCAAAAAGGTCTGCTTTATGAACTTGCATTAGAAGCATACGAGAAGGCATCTAGGATATTAAAAGAAATGTATCCTGTGAAGAAACCAACTAAACTATGAGATATACATTTGCAACAAAAATTTTGTTGTATTGCTTATTAGTAACAAATCATCATTTTATTTACCAATGTCCAACTATCAATTCCGAAGTCGTTTCAGAAGGGAAGAACTCAGAGGTCTTTTTTCTTTAGGGCTATTAGCAGTTGTTGCCTCCATACGAATTCAAAGTAGCGAAATAATGTTTACCTTTGGCGGAGTTTCGGTTAATGTAACTGATTTTCTTGACATCGTGTTAATAACTTGGTCGATTTATGCATTTTTTATGGTGTTGGGGCTTTCTGAGGATATTATTGGAATAAAGGCATCAGAGTTATTTCTAAAAATATCTACACAATACCTTTACCTTAGCTTTATTTTCATGGGCATATTCGCTGTAATATATTTTATTGAGCTGTTTCCTCAACGCGCAATTTGGATATTAGCCTATGGTGGAATAATAATTGGCTATTTCTTGATAAAGTGGGTATGGTCTTTTTCGAAGAAAGCTCGACAATTACACAGACCTACTATGTCTGAAATTTCACTATTCAAAAAGAAGTTAATTCCTAAGTTAGAAAAATCTCTTCATTCGATGTTAGGGGGTATTTTTGTGGGCACTTTTTTCGTTATTTTATTTGGAGTTTATGAAGACCTCGTAATTCCCTTTTTTATTTTTGGCTCTATTTGTTTGTTGGTTTTCCTAATTATTAGAGACTTGACAAAAGAAGAGGAAGGCTTGGATTATTAAGGGAATTTAGACTTTTTAGCAAGACAATAAATCTCCTTGAATGTTGGTCTATTCTTTCCTACATAGATACAAGTTTCTGGTGTGCATTTGTCCTGTTGGGCTAGGTTCGGGCAATTCTTCGGGCATTCTGATACCCTTCTCAATGTTTTGTAGAAAGAAGGGGGAGCTAAAGTTTGGAGCTCAGTAAGAGGTATCCTCTTATGCCGAGAGGCATCCCGTAAGGGACTGGGTTTCTCCTGCTCCCCCTGAGCTTTCAGTATCCGCTTTATCAGAGTATCCTTCTTGCCCTTCCTAGACACGCCTAGATTCCTTGCTAGCTTCCAAAGCTCCGCCATAGACATATCCGCCAAGCCTTCTTCAGAATATTTCAGCAGTGCTTTGCGTTTCTTGTGTTTCTTGAGCTCTTTCCGCCAAGCCTTTTCGTGCTCGTCAGTCCACCCTTCTATTAGTTGGTCATCAGGCTCCACACCATGTTCGTCCTTCAGATGCTCAACGATTTCTCCTGTGTCAAAGATTAAGCCCTCAGAGCAACCCTTATAGTTGCACACAAAGCCATCCTCTTTCTCATTGTAAATTGCATCGGGTTCTTCTGGTTCTTCCCGCTCATCCTTGGTTATTTCGTTCATTAGCTTCTCTGTTCCGAGCAAAGGGTTCAGTTCCTTCTTCACAAATTCGTCTATGTTATTGGCAGTCTCTACCAGCACACTTCTGTAACCCAATAGGGTAGCAAAGGGCACCTCTACCTTGCCTAGCAAGGCATTTCCTTTTCTTTGCATTTTTTTCACTTACACCTCCTCATTTTTACCTTAGAGTTAAGCTCTAAGTATAACTTATCAGTATATACTAGGAGTTTATAAGTTTTCCTCTCAGATAAACCTTAAATAAAACTAACAGTATATACTAAGTAAGGAGTATAGAGAAATGAAAGAGGGCAAAAGCTCTGTTTTGAAGTATGGAAATAAAATGTTCATCTACATTCCTCTTTTAGTAAGCTCTGACAGTGCTTTCCCTTTCAAGAAGGGTGAGAAGGTTAACGTCAAGATTGTAGACGACAGCCTTTTGGTTGAGAAGATTTAGAAAACCAAGACTCTGAAAAAGGTGTGATTCTGATGCGCGGTGTTAGGACACGTAAGATTATCTTAAACAAGAGTGGGCATTTCATCTCTAGGAAAAAAGGCTGTCTTGTGGTTAGTGAAACAAGAACAAAGAGAGAGATAGCCAAGTATCCCATATTGGAGAAGGAGTTAGGTGAGGTTCAAGTTATTAGTGGTAACTTAATCTCTACAGGGGCATTAGTCACTCTAGCTTTCAACCGTATTCCTGTAATCATTAAGACGGCTCTTGGTAGCCCTGTAGGTATTTTCAAGTGTATAGACGATTACAGTCACGTTGAGACTAGGTGTAGTCAGTATGCTTGTTATAATAAGACCCAAGCCCTGACCATACCCAAAGAGATTGTGTTAGCTAAGATTATGGGACAGAATCAAGTCCTGAAGAAGTATGGTCTGAGGCAGATAGACTATTACGCATTCAAGAAGGTTAATGAAGCGTATGACGAAGCATTAGCCAAGTTCAATGGAGAAAGCAAACTCTCTGAATATGTCCTCAACAGGTTCAAGTCTCAACTGAGATATTTTGAAGGCAGTGCTTCTATGCAATATTTCAAAGAGATATTTGGTCTCTTTCCAGAATCATTTAGACCTGAAAAGCGTAAGGGCTTCAAGGCTTATGATGGACTGAATAACACCTTCAATTTGGCTTACAGGATATTGTCGAATAAGGTTATGACAGCCTTGATTAAGGCTAAATTGGAGCCATATCTTGGCTTTCTTCACTCTGTTCAATATGGTAAGCCTAGCCTTGTTTGTGACTTTATGGAGCTTTACCGTTATCTTGTGGATGACTTTCTGATAGAGTATTGCAGAAGGTTAGACACTGAAGACTTTGTTTGGAAAGACGACATACACGCAGGAAGGAAAGGCAAGAGGGCATTCTTGAATAAGGAAAGGAACAAAGAGTTTCTTGACAGACTTGAAGATTACTTCCGAATAAGGGTTAATGTTCCCAGAATTAAGATAGGAAAAAAGCAAGAGCTAGAGACAGTGATTAATGAAGAAGCCATGCTTCTAGCCAGTTTCATCAGAGGAAAAAGATTGTGGGAACCAAGATTGGTGCCCTTACCTGCCATCACAATCTCAAGACTCAAGAACGCTCCAAAAAAGGTTACGAATTCATTTGAACCCCTATTTCCCAGAATGTCTTAACTAAATAAGACTTAAATATTCATTATATTAACATTTAATATAATTCAGGGGCAGAAAACGTTATCCTTTGAGAACATTCTCAACATTCAATTGGATTGTGGGCGAAAAAAGCGATGGATAACATAAATAATATTCCACCAGAAGTAAGAGTCAGTCCACTCGGAGATATGATGCTGAATTTTCTTATTGAAAGGGATAAGGAAGAACCATTTCTGGATTTTAAAGAAACTCTTGATGTTTCAAAAGGCTCCCACTTTGCAAATATTGCAAAAGATATTTTTGCATTCTCTAATTATGGTGGTGGATTCTTACTAATCGGTTTTAAAGAAAGACCAAAAGAAAATGAACAGAACGAAGAATCTCAAGAGAAGCCAAGGAAGAAGATGAGAGCATTCCTAAAAACAGGATTGCCTAATTCATTTCATATAGATTCAGCAAATTTACAAACGAAATTCGAATCATATTCAAATTGTCCTATCGAACTTGATTATCACGAATTTTATAGGATTGAAAATGGAGAAAACAGGAAATTTGCTGCAATATATATCCCTCCTTCAACTTGCGTTTTAAAACCGATAAAAAAAGGTAAATACAGATACCAATCTGGAAAACGTAAAGGAAAAGAGAAGATTGTATTTGAACCAGGGACGATATTTTTTCGTAGAGGAACACGAAGTATAATCGCCTCAGAAAAAGAAGTCGAATGGATTGAACAAAGGGCAGAAAAGGAAGGCTATAAGTTAAGTGTTCTAAGTGGTCAACCAGACATAGTGTATGAAAAATTATTCTCGAATCTTTTTAAGGTGCTCGAGCTTCCAGAAAAAATCTTTTCAGCCTATCCTAGAGAACAATTTTATGAAAACTTGGAATTTAGATTAATCCCAAGAAACTCAGTGTTTTTGTTTTGGAAAAAGTGTATTTACACTTTTGAAGATTTAACGAATCCTGAAAATTTTCTATCAAACCTTGTTCACAAGGAATCAATTGTAGTAGAAAAGACTAAAGACTGGTTAGAGGACAAAGACAAAAAAAGAATTCTTATTCAGCTATTGAACAAAGAATTCTCGTTCTTATCTGTGTCATTAAAATTGAGACAGGAAATTAAGAAGAAACATAATCGAACAATACGGACACACACGTTTTATTTCCCTTGTTACGAAGAAAACCGATTTGAAACCTGGAAACCTAGATACAAAGAAATTTCTAAAAGGTTAGTAGCACAAAGAATTTGGGCAAAGCAACTAAATCAATTTGTTTTCTGGCATTCAGCATTAAAAGCTCAGTTTTTTTCTTTGGATAACCAGCTTTTTTTAAGATTAAATCCTTCAGTTATCGTTACAGATGATGGTTTACATCCCATACCAGGAGGCACAGTTGTAACGAGGCTAATTTATAATCGCTATAATATCAGTTATCTGAATTCGCTATTATTTTGGGTATATTACCTTTCAAATGGAGATGACAAAATATTTCTCTCAAATAAACAAATAAAAATATCTGGAAAACCCTCTACTGCAGAGCTTAATTTCGGAATAGTTTTCGATAGACCTTCTAGGGAAATAATCAGTAAAGTCCCTGAAGTAAATTTAGTGAGGTGAGAATATGTCTACATTATTTAGAACTTTTTTCATCGATGAACCTGACTTGATTTTTGGTCACCAAGGCGAAGAAAAAGACCCTCGTATTGGGTTGAGATTTCATGGTCCCTTTCATTACTCTTCAGAAAAAGAGCCTACTCCCAATCAGGTTAGAATAGGAATAATAGGAAGTGGCAAAACAGTTAGTTTAGCTAAACAAGTAATTGAATACCTGAAATGCGAGATTAAAAGCTCTGGAAATAATAGATGGCTTTATCCTAACTATCCAGGATTTTCCAAAGAAACCTCAATAAAATGTGATTTTATATATGCTGAAAACTGGGAAGCAAAAATAACCGAATATGAAATCAAAAAAGTTCTTAGTATATCAGATAGCGTGAATAGGCGAATTACAGCTGGAGTGAACCTCTTTGTTGAAGGAGTGAACAAAATTTGTTTGGATGATAATCCACCAGATGTAATTTTATGTTTAATTCCCTTTGAAATTGAAGAGTATTGTGGTATATCAGAAAGAACCCGTGGGGCATGTCGACCAAAATTTACTGCTGTAGAAAAACATCGAGCAGCGTTAAAGGAAGAGGGACAAACTTTTCTTGATGAGTGGGGGTTTGGAATCGAACCTGAAGCGGAAGATGAACCACTTGACCTAAATTTTCGCAGAGCATTAAAAGGAAAAATTATGAAATATGGAATACCCATCCAAATCTTGAGAGAGAGTTCAGCTAAAGGATTCCTATATTATGGAGAACCCGAGGTAAAAGTCATTCAAGAACCCGCTACTGTTGCTTGGAATCTTGCTACTGCATTATATTACAAAGCTAATGGTAAGCCTTGGCGTTTAGCTAAGTTACGGCAAGACACCTGTTTTGTTGGTATTTCCTTCTTCCATAACTTGCGAAATCCCGATTTAGATGTTCAAACATCAATGGCTCAGGTTTTCACTCACAATGGAGAGGGAATAGTATTAAGGGGAACAGATGTCATTATTGACAAAAAAACAAAACAGGCTTACATGTCAAAAAACCAAGCTTTGGAACTCCTGAATGAAGCATTAAAAACATATTCAGATAGAGCAGGGAGATTGCCAGCAAGAGTGGTGATTCATAAAACCACTCAATTTTCAAGAGATGAAAAAGAAGGTTTCAATGAAGCAATTGGAGAAAAAGAAACAGATTTTGTTAGTATAAATACAAACCATGATTTTAGATTTCTCAGAAATGGCGATTATCCAGTTCTGAGGGGAACTGTAATCCAACTCAAGGAAAATAAATGTCTACTTTTTACATCAGGCTATATCCCTAGAATTAGAACTTATCCAGGACATAGAATTCCAAAACCATTATTGATAACACACTTTGGAGATTCAGAACTTATTGTTGTTTGTAAAGAAATTATGGGTTTGACAAAATTAAATTGGAATACAACAGCCTTTTCGACATATTATCCCATTACGTTAGAATTTTCACGAAAAGTTGGAAGAATTCTGTCAGAATTACCAGAAGGGCGTTTGCTTCAGAATCATTATCGTTTCTATATGTAGATTGAGCATACCCCTTTTCTTCCAAGGATATACAGATTTTACGAGTATATCCTTTTTCTAAGAAGGATATACCTAATTTTCGGAAACGGTTTCCGACAATTAGACCCTAAGAACTATAAGATATATAGAACAGCCATACAAAAAAAGCACAGCCCAGTGGAAGGTCAAGCTGACTTCCTCACAGTGAAATGCCTTTGCCCTCATCGCGCGCTCATCGCTTCGTCAGATTGACCTCAACCTATCAGCTTCACAGCAATGCTGAAGGTCAAGCGGCAAAGGCATTACAGGGTCAAGCCACTTCCACATTAACGTGATTTTTTTTGGTTTTTTTTTTGGTTAAATTTTAACCTTAATCATTTTAGTTTTTTGCATTCTGTTTATTTGATTAGTTTTTCTTTTTGCTCGATTTTTTTGCCTCCCGCAACTATGCGAGGATATTTATTTTCCTCTTGAAAAGTGATAACTTTGACTCTAGAGTAAAAGAATCAGCGGATACTTAGTGGACACTATCCTGTTTTCTCTGTGGCTCTTGTTGAGTTTATGGTCACTGTTAAATTGTATATCGTTGCTAGTAGTGTTTGGTTGTCGGTTTTGAGGTTCATAACTGATGGTATGCTGGGCAAATTAAGCCGTTGGCTTCGTATGCTGGGGCATGATGTCAATTATTTCCGGTCTGCTGATGATGAAAAGCTTGTTGAATTGGCGGAATCTGAGAAACGGGTTCTGCTTACCCGCGACCGTAAACTGTATCAGCAGGCTGTGGCTCGTGGATTGGATGCGGTTTTGGTTGAGGCAACGGATGAAGCTGGGAAACTTGCTGATCTGTCTGGGCGGTTCGGTTTTATGCTGGAGATTGATTTGAGTGTTTCTCGTTGTCCCAAATGTAATGTCAGGATTGAGGCTGTGTCTAAGGGGGTGGTGGTTGATGAGGTTCCTGAGGCAACGTCGATGTATTATGATGATTTTTGGAAGTGTCCGGGGTGTGGTCAGGTGTATTGGCGGGGGGCGCACTGGAAGAGGATAGAAAAAACTTTGGAAGAAGCAAAGAGCAAGCTAGGGCGGGTGTAGGTTTTTCTGCGTAATGCTTATTTGAATCTTTTATGTGATTTCTCGAGGACATTGATGTTGAAGCACAAAGGATGGGGAGGTGAAAATGTTTGATGGAGGAAGAAGACTGGGAAGAAGATGAAGATGAGGATGAAGAAGAGGATGAAGATGAGGAATGGTGAAACAGGCCCAAAACAAAACAACTTGATCTACTTTTTATGATTTAACTCCCTTCTAAACACAACACCGTCTAAAAAAGCGACTTTTCAGCAAGATGGCTACGGTTTTTCAGAAAAAAGCTAGTTTTCAACAATGAAGTATTATTGGGCTCCTAATATGTTCCATTTTCCGGATGTTTGGTCCTGTTGTGTTTGTAATGAATGTGTCTATTTGGTTGTGTTTGTTGTTTTAGGATTGCGGCTAAGTTTTTGTCTTTGATTTTTAATGCGATTACTGGTCAAATTTAGTTGCATGACTTATTTTGGCTGGTCTGAGGTAATTTTCGATAGCTAAATGAACATTCATTCATCTATGAAATCAATAATAGAAATGTGTTCAATAAAAAGGAAATGTTTATATACAAACAGTCAATATTCAGCAGATTAGTTGAATAAGAGGTGGTTGGTATGGCAATGCAGAAAACATCAAACATCGAATGGATCGACATAGGAGTGGCTGGACTGAACGAATTCATTCCTGGACTACCAAAGGGCGACGCAATACTGGTGCGAGGTGAACCAGGCACAGGCAAAACTATCTGTTGTTTGCAATTCCTTTACAAGGGCGCAAAGTGCGGCGAAAAGTGCTTGTACATCACAACAGAAGAAACCCCTGAATCGGTAATGCGAACTGGAGGAGAACTCTGGTCCGACTTCCCCAACCTAATCAAAAATGGCGCAATAAAAGTTATCAACATGTCTATAAGCGCAAAATACGCCAGCGAATACGGTATACTCGACAAGGCAGAGGCAATGAGCATTGCTGAAAAGGGATTTGCTGCACAACCCGGAGCAACAAGAATCGTAATCGACTCACTGTCTTCGCTGGAGAGGCGCCTATCTAACTACGACGAATTCCGAGAAGTCTTCATGAGGCTACTGCTGGAAACCAAACGCAAAGGAGCAACCGTACTACTCACCGCCGAAGGTATTCCCCTCTCTCCAGACATCACCGAATACCTTGTAGACCACTTGATATACCTTGACTACCAGAAACAAGACACAATGTGGACACGCGTTTTCATTTTCCGAAAGTCGCGAAGCGTACCCCTAAAGCCTCAGATACTTAAACTGAACATCGAACCAGGCGGGCTGTCAGTAGAAGAAACGCCATTCGCGCTAAATCCTGTGTGGTTCCAAAGCAAAATCTAGTCATCGATTGTTGCGTCTCACATTAACTGTGAGGTCCACCTTTTCTTCTTTTTTATAAAACAAATAGAGTGATTTGGGTTAAAATTTAAACCCTAAACACACAACGGCAGAAGTAATAGTCAAAAGAGCATCTCAGAGATTACTGCGCAAGCAATTGTTCTTGGAAGTTTTATGGTGGCGTCCGAAACAGGTCAATCATCCAAAAGTGGTGCGGATGTAGAACGAAACCTCATATTGTGTGTCTCCAATTAAGGTATCCCAGCCATAGTATGGAATGACTGACGGGTTATCAACTTTCGCTGCGGTTTCGTAGTTTCCCGGGTCAAGTGTTATTGTTTTCGTACCACCCGCGCTTATGACTACAGACCGTGTGGAGGGTCCGCTTAACAGAACTGTCAATGTGTACGGCGTATCATTTGTTATTGTATATTCTACCTTTCCCTCAAGCTGTTGTGAACTCAGTGGGGACGCCGGAGGTAGATTACCATG
>Ga0315545_1003081_pt1 | contig 14470 bp, 12 predicted proteins | sample SalMarSW160210MG_FD_203096 | JGI IMG/M metagenome (GOLD analysis project Ga0315545, IMG submission 203096) | Salt marsh sediment microbial communities from the Plum Island Ecosystem LTER, Massachusetts, United States - Salt Marsh Sediment SW1602-10 ... | reverse complement strand
TCTTGCGACAATAATTCTTCAGGCTCAAACGGCAAAGATTCAAACCATTCTATGGTTTTTTTTATTCCTTCCTCAATCCGAGTTTCAGGCTTTAATTTATAAAAACTATAAAACCTGGAATTATCTCCCAGATGTCTTAACACGTCTCCCGGTCTGGGAGGCTGCTTCATAATATATTTCCCGGGATCCAAATTAAAATGGCTGCAAATAATATTTGCTATTTCCATAACTGAAACCTCTGCCCCTGAACATAGATTGATTACTGTACCGACTCTTTTTGGTTTTTTAAATATCAGAGATATGCCCTGGGCCGCATCTCCGACATATAAAAAGTCCCTCGTCTGTTCCCCCTCGCCAAAAATAAATAACGGTTTTTTGTTCATGGCTCTCACAATCATTTTTGGAATCAGCTCACCTCTTGCACCCTGCCAGTGGGAATTCGGACCGTACATATTAAAAGGACGAATCGTTAACCATGGAAGCCCATATGTCCTTCCATAACTGCTGACATACATATCCTGGGCCACTTTTGCAGCAGCATAAGGCGTTTCCGGATTTAGAGGATGACTTTCATCCATTGGAACATATTTGGCGGTTCCATATGTTTCCGATGACGAACAGTTTAAAAATAGCCCTATTTTTTTCCGCAAAGCCATGTCAAGAATATTAATAGTCCCGTTTACAATGACCTCATTGACCCGATGAGGATCCTTTATGGATTGGCGGAGCCCCAAAACAGCAAGATGAATAATGGCACTTAAATTTCCGGTTGATTCTTCGAGATTTTCCATATCCCGTTTTTTGGTTAAATCGCCTTTAATAACCTGTAACTTTTTATTATTTTTAAAATTTTTTAAATGGATAATTTTCCCATTTGAGAAGTCATCAAAAACTATAACCTTATAGCCAATATTTAACATTAATCCAACAACATGGGAACCAAGAAAACCAGCTCCGCCTGTAATTAAAATTTCTTCTGTCATATTCATATTATTTCCAGTTTCGTTTTTTTATTATCTCTTTTTTTCTAATTTAAAATCAAGAAAATTTCTCAATTAATTTTTTTAATTTTAAAATAACCAATCATACGACTGCTATACGGACTGGACATTACCATTTATAAACATTTTATACTAAAGTACCTTAAGTTAAAACAACTGATGAAACGCACGATACGATAAAAGACAGGTTCTTTATGATCCAGTTTTAAAATTCATATCAAATTAATATAATGTTATAATTGAAAAAATTTTAAAAAAAGAGAAGAAATCATAAAATTAATATTTTACTAAAAAAGGGCTTACGGAAATTTAAAAATTGAGCAATATGAATCTAAAACAGGCAGGAAAATAATTATAATTTCCTTAACAAATTATTTATAAATCCGGGAGGTTTAAAAAACATCAATAATTCAACCTTAAAACTGATAAAAAAAAGAGGAAATGAATTTTATAAAAGAATAAAAAAAATAAAAGTTGATGACCTTGAAGCTTCTTCTTATTTTAAACACTACTTAAAAAACCACATTAACAGCATAAATTATTCCTTTGATAAATTTTATTATATTTTATCCAGAGCCATTCCTAAAAATATTGATTTCAATAATATCAAATTGCTTGATTTCGGGGGCGGTATAGGTCTAATAAGTCTAATTTCCAAATCCATCGGTATTAAAAAAGTAACATACCTCGATATCAGTAGAGAAATGACCCAGGGCGCACGAAACCTGGCAAATACGTTCAATATAAAAATAGATAATTATGTAACAGGGACACATACCCTGTTACCCGACTCCGAATACAATATAATAATCTCATATGATGTCATAGAACATATCTATAACATTGAAGAAACTTTAAATTCACTTTATGCCAAATTATCCCCAGGCGGAGTAATGTTAATGGCAAGCGGCGCAAATCCGTTGAATCCCAGACTAAGAAAAATTTTAATTAGTATCCACAAAAACACGGAATTTAAGGACAGGCCCAAAAAAAAGGAAAGAGACTGCAACAAGGCCTACTATCACGAACGCTTGAGAGTCGGAAGAAAAAAAGCAAAAGAGCTAGGTCTAAAACTGACAGAAGAAGATTTAAGAAAGATTGCATCGCAATCCAGAGGCAAGATTAAACAGGAAATTGAAAAACTCATAGTAAATATAAAGGACAATGGTATAAAAAATATAACGGGGATTCCTGAGATAAAGGAATTTGAGAAAGCTTCATATTTAAATACATGCGATCCTTATACAGGAAATTGGAATGAACGATTAATGCATCCCTATCTTCTGGTAAAAAAAATGTCGGATTATAAATCAAGCACATTTATCGAAGCAGGTCTTTACCATAGAAGTAATTCAATGTTTAAAAGATATCTGGGATCAGTCTTAAACTTTATGATTAAATTATTACCCCGGTTTAATCTTTACTTTGCACCTTACTACATAATTAAAATTTTTAAATAACTATATATTTTAAATATAAGGTTCCCACAAGTAGGGTCTATTAAAAAAACCTTTCTCGCATTTCAGCTCACTTATTTTCTTCACGAATCTGGCCGGGTTCCCCACATAAACCGAATCAGGAGGTATGTCTCCTATAACCACTGAACCGGCTCCTATTAAAGAATTTCTTCCTATCTTTACCCCTGGTAATATAGTACAGTTAGCCCCGATCTTTACCAAATCCTCAAGAATAGGTCCGCCCTTGCATTCTTTATAATACGGACACTTCATGGGATGAGGGTCATCGGTAAAAACAACATTAGGTCCTACAAAAACATTCTTTCCCAGTTTTGTCATTTCCAAAAAACAACCGGAATGAATATGTGTTCCATTCCCAATAAGATTTTCAAACTCTATTGTGGAAGAGGAACCAATAATGACATTATTTCCAATGACATTATTTTCTCTTATGGAAACATTTTGACCGGTTGTAAAATTATTACCGATTTTATTTCCGCTATAAATGGTCGTAAATGACCTTATTATTGCATTATTGCCAATTTCAAGCTTTAGCTCACCATCCTGCTTATTAAGGGGCGGTTTACCCAAAATAACAAAATGGCCAATGCTGCAATTCTTTCCAAGATGGACATTTTTATGAACTATTACTTTATCCAGGTTATACCTAATCATTTACTATGATTACCTCACCATCTCTCTCGGAAGACCTTTCTGCTGCCTCTACTGCTTTAACCACTCTTAAACCACAATACCCATCGGTTTTAGGCTCCAGATTATCATTAACACAATCAATAAAATGGCTTATTTCTATATTTAGCGGTTCTGTTGCTTCCAATACAGGCGACATTATATCACCGGTTCTATAAGTCAATTGGTACTCTCCGAAACTGGCCGGATCTTTTAATACATCCACACCCTTATCAAATATTTTAATCTTTTCATCACTTTTGGTATCATCATATATAAGCATTTTTTTGCTCCCCACAATTATCGTTTCTCTTATTTTTTTAGGAGAAAGCCAGCTGACATTAATATTTACAATAGTTCCGCTACGATACTTCAAATTAATAAAGGCAACATCTTTCAATCCCTTCTTAATAAATGAATTCGAAACGGCAGATATTCTATGGGGCATTTCATTAATCAACCTGAATAATATGGACAAATCATGAGTGGCTAGATCCCAAATGACGCTAACATCCTTTCTATGGATACCCAGATTAATTCTGGTCATTGAAATGAAGTAAATATCCCCCAGGATACCTTTCTCAATAACCTCTTTTATTTTCTCCACCGCAGGGCTGTATTCAAAAGTATGACCTACCATCAGTTTAAGCGACCTTTTTTTTGAAATCTTTATCAGTTCCTCTGCTTCCTCTACATTTACAGTCATAGGTTTTTCTATTAAAACATTTTTCCCATGCAACAATGCATCTCTGGCAAGTTTGTAATGTGTTTGAGGAGGAGTACATATAAAGACACAATTTATATTATCATTGCTTAATATATCGTTATATTTTTTAACCGGGTTTATGGAAAGGTATCTTTTTTTATTCTTTTCCAGTTGAGATTGCTTTACATCATAGCAATAAATATCCTTAAAACTATCCACATCTATTAAATTTCTCAACACATTTGGTCCCCAATAACCCAGACCAACAATACCCGCCGAGGAATTCTTCATTAATAACCTCCTATTCCAAAAATTACTACTTTAATGGTATCAATGGCAATCTTTAAATCAAGACTTAATGAACAATTTGAATAATAGTAGTAATCAAGTATGGACATGTCTTCAAAATTAACTCTAGAACGACCATACGCTTGCCACAGACCGGCCATACCGGGTTGTACCTTAAATCTATACTTCTTCCATTCCTTAAAATACCCTAACTCATAGTCCATACAGGGCCTGGGCCCGATAATACTCATATTCCCGCATATAATATTGATAAACTGCGGTAACTCATCCAGACTATGCTTCCTTAAAAACCTGCCTATATTAGTAACTCTTCCGGCGCTATTTTTTTTCTTTATTTCTCCACTCTTTTTCCCAGTATAAAATGGCTCGACACTGGCTTTATGATATTCTATATTCTCAAAAACATTATGTCTCATTGACCTGAATTTAAATATCTTAAATTTCTTCTGACCAATCCCTATTCTTTCGCCAATAAATAACGCTGGACCCTTCGAAGTTAATTTAACCAGTATCATAAGAGTTAAAAAAAGAGGCGATATAAGAATCAGGAAAATAATTGCAAAAAGATAATCAAGTATAGCTTTCAAATACTTCTTATAATAAAATCTATTCAAGCTAAAATCTATGAACTTATGTCCAGTTCCATACATGTCGAAAAGATTTATCTTAAATAATTCTTCCAGATTACCAGTACCTAAATGCAGTAAAAAATTATAATTTCTTAATTTTTCAATTATTTTAATAATACTATCCTTTGATAAATTATCGCTAACTATAAAAATATCTTTAAAATTATACTTATATGACAATTTGACAATATTACTGATATTACCAAAAATATTATATTTTTTACTTTTTTCCGCATCGGACTTGTTAAGTCTAACAAAACCTATAATTTTCAGACCATTATTTACTCTTATATCCTCCCTATTACCGTATAACTTCTCCGATTCATCATCCACCCCCAGTATAACCGCATTTCTATTAAATGCCTTTATTTTGTTTAAGCTTTTAAAAACCAATTCAAAAATCACTATTCTGATAATAAAAGAGGACGCCAGAAAAACTAGAAAATAAAACTTAAATATATTAATAAAGAATAGTTTATTACCCAGAGGAGTGATAAAAATAAATACAGCTATTATTCCGAAGATTATTACATTTATTAGAATATTACTTACCAGGAATTCCTTTACAAGTTTAATACTCTTATACTTATAATTATCAAAATAGATATAAAACATTATGGTCATAAAATAAATAGCAATTATATAACCGTAATTACTGCTCCAGCTATAATTATTCAGTAAAAGAGAAATATAAAAGGATCCGGTGATAAGTACAGTATCTAATATGAAAAGGTAAATTTTATAATTAAGATTCGTATTATTCCTACTCAGCATATTGAATCAACCAATGACCTCTCTTATTGAATCACATACATATTTTATCTGATTTTCAGACAGTTCGGGAAACATGGGCAGGGATAAAATCTCTCTGGCTACCATTTCGGAAACAGGAAAATCACCCTCTTTATACCCCAGGAACCTATAGGCACTTTGCAGATGAATGGGTGTGGGATAGTGAATACCAGTAGCAATTCCTCTATCGAACAGTTCCCCTCTAACCTTATCTCTATTTTTTACCCTGATAACGAAAAGGTGATAAACATGTTCTCTCCCTTCTAATTCCTGCGGAATAACTGCTTTTATTCCAGTTAGATATTTCCTATAAATTGAAGCATTATATCTTCTCCTGTTATTCCATTCTTTAAGATGCTTTAACTTGATTCTTAATATTCCTGCTTGAAGATTATCCAGTCTATTGGTACTTCCTATAATTTCGTGTTTATTTTTTTTAATTTCTCCATGGCTTCTCATTGAAAACATTTTCCTGAACAATACCTCATCGTTAGTAATAACAGCGCCGCCGTCTCCATAAGCTCCTAAATTTTTAGCAGGATAAAAACTAAAACAACCTACATTACCGAAAGTACCTACTTTCTTGCCCTCGAATGTGGCACCGTGCGCCTGACAGGCATCTTCAACAACAAATAAGTTATTACCGGAAGCGATATTTATAACACCTCTTATATTCGCCGGCTGTCCGAATAAGTGAACAGGAATTATTGCTTTTGTCCTGTCGGTTATTTTCTCTTTTATTAAATTTACATTAATATTATAGTCTTCCTCATTTATGTCCACAAATACTGGTCTGGCACCGGCCAGTGAAATAGCTTCGGCAGTAGCAATAAAGGTATTTGGCGTGGTTATTACTTCATCTCCGTAACCTATATTTAAAGCTCTTAGAGCAATTATTAATGCATCTATTCCGGAGGATACGCCCACTGAATATCTTGCTTCGCAAAATTCCCCAAATTCCATTTCGAATTTTTCCAGCTCACTACCCAGAATGAATGCAGAATCATTAATCAAAACGGAGATTTTATTATCAATTTCATCTTTTAAATTTCCGTATTGTTTTTTTAAATCCATAAAAGGTACGTTAATTTTCAAAATTCTCTCCTTTGAACAATTGATTCATTTCAAATTAATATCTTATCATCTAATGTTAAAAATTAATGATTTAATCAAATTAATGTACTTTTTCTTTTCATTACTCCACTTAAATTTCTTACTTAATTTTATGGAAGTATTCTTTAGTTCATTATATCTTTTCTTATCAGTGTACAAACCAATTAATTTTTCTGCAAAAGAATCTGGATCATTCTTCTTATAAAACTCCAGATTATAGTCCCTGTAAAACCTGTAAATTTCATCATTATACTCAATTAAGGCAGGGATTCCCATAGAAATGTACTCTAAAAGCTTATTGGGATATATGGCAATTATAGCAGGGCATGAAACAATACCCAGATCAGCATCTTTGATTTCTTCTGGTATCTTTTCATGCGGGATCACGTAATTTTTAAAATCAATCTTATTCTTAAGATTTAATTCCTCGATTAATTTTAATATTTCATCTTCATAATCTCCTTCACCAATCAATTTGAACTTTAAATTGGAAATTTTTTTACTTGCTTTGCTTATTCCCTTTATTACATTGTCCAACCCATAAATCCTGGAAATAGTCCCGTGAAAAACCAGGGTAAAGTTCTCTATTGTCTTAGTTCTTTTTAGGGGAGATTTGAAAAGATTTTCATCGGGGAAATTTGAAATAACTATAATTTTATTAAGGCCTATACCATGCTTTGAAATCACATTTCTATGATATTCATCTACTGAAATAACATAATCCGAAAACTTCGAAGATAAATATTCCTGTAAAATTAAAATCCTATTTAAAATTTTGTTATATCCGAGAGGATTTTTACTGATATAAATTTCCGACATTACATCATGTATATCCAGTATTATTTTTGCCCCGAATATTTTGGGAATCAAAGAAGTAAAAACCAGCAGGTCGGGCATATTGTTTACATGGATAATCCTATAATTTTTCTTAAGATACAGAAAAGAAACCTTAAAAAAAACCCTGATAAAAAAATTAATATACGAAAGCATATATTTAATACTGGATTTACCCTTAAAGTGCCGGCAGTTTATTCTAAAAATATTCACCTCGTTAATTTTTTGAAAACCCGCTTCGCCTGCTCTTCTCAGAGATAGAAAATCTACATTAAAACCGGCTTCGGTCAGTGCTTCGGCTTCTTTTTTTACGCGAGGATCGCTTTCATAATAAGTATAGGCAATCATCGCAATGTTTTTATTTAATCTTTTAAGCATACAATAAATTTAATTCACTCTGTGCAAACGTTAATACTTATAAAAGTATTTTAATATGTTCACACCATTAAGTCATAATGATATTGATATACTTTTTCCAAAACACTTTTCATGGTAAATTCCTTAATGGAATTTACACAATTTCTTGAATTAAATTTCCTGTTATTATTCAGCACCTTTATAACAGCTTCTGCAATATCCTCCTTGTTCTGTCCTGAAACCAACAAACCGGAAAATCCGCTTCTCACCACTTTACCTACTTCACCAACATCAGTGGAAATAACCGGCAGCCCGGAGGCAAGAGCTTCCAAAACACTCACAGGCATACCTTCATAAGCAGATGTCATTAAGAAAATATCGCTTGATTTTAACAGTTTTGATACTTCTTCACTTGAAATGGCGCCCAATAATTTGATTTCTTCTTCCAAACCGTATTCCTTTATTTTTTTAATCATTATTTTTTCAAAGCTGCCTGTTCCGACTATCAAAAGTATTACATCCGAATAACGTTTTTTTAAGGAAAAAAAAGATTCAATAAGTAACAGAGGATTTTTTGAGCTCTCTAACCTTCCCACGAAAATAATTATTTTATTCTTTTCGGAAAAGCCGTAATTACTTTTTAATTCCAATGATTTTGCCCTCTTTACCTTAACTGTGGAAAAAGGATAAAATTTGTCAACATCCACAAATGTGGGCATAAACGTAAAGTTATTAACCATAAAAGGATATTTCTCCCTGTAATATTTTAAACCTCCGCTACTCACCACGAATATCTTATCCATTTGATGCATTACCCTTTTTTCAACTTCGGGGTAAGCCCACGGCAACTTGCTCCACCTACCGTCAGAGTACGGACCGAGAATATTTTCTACATTCCCATGAATATAAAGTATTTTTTTATTGGCGGCACCTCTAAAGGGAAGTGCATTTTCCATACGGTGAAATTCTAAAATTTTATCTTCCAGGGATATTTTAAACTTATATTTAAATAAAGATAGCACATAACGCAAAGTAAGGGGTAATTTCGTTTTTATGTTTTCGCTTCTTGTAAAAAGGACAGGTAAAAAGTTTAAACTTTTATTACCTATATTTATTTTCTGCCACTTTCCTATAGGCCTTTCCTCTTTATTTATACTAATGCCAACCCATTCAATGGCAAAATCATCAGGTGCATTTTCTACAAAACCTTTAACGAAAGATTTTGTCCCGCCAATTCCATCACCCAGAGGGTCCAGGTGCGATAAAATCAAAATATTAATTTTTTTCTTGCCGTATTTCATTGATTAAAAATTTTCTTTTTTAACATTCGTTTAAAATAGAAAACTCTTATTTCTTATTAATTAACTTTAATGACAACTCAGTGTAAATGCCCCATATTAGTTTTAAATAGTAATCCCAGTTCATCTCTTCACTCACAAGTCTGCTAATCACTTTTTTATATTCGTCGCTTCTTAAGAAATCTAATTTATTTTTCAAATTTAAAGCAATTTCCTTAACTTCTGCATTATTAAAACAATCATTTATCTCAAATCCGAAATCATGTTTTTTAACCGATTTTGAAATGTCATGCAAGCTGCCATTTATCAGTACCGGTACCCCGCTCCTTAAATATTCCGCAAATTTTATAGGCCTGGCAACATTGCTGTTCTTATCATCAGATAAAATTATTAATCCTATATCACCGGCGATCAAATAATCATTAAGAATACTATAAGGTTTATTTAAAATAATATAATCATTCCGGTCCAGATTTGATTCTGAAAATAATTTTTCTGCATATTTTTCACTATTGGTTAAAACAAGAAAAACACTGTCACCTATAGTATTTTTTATGATTTTATAAATTTCAATCATTCTTCTTGGCAATTGCTTGTTTTCCTGAAGGGAACCACTGTATATGATTACGAATTTATTATCAATGCCCATTTTCTCCCTTGATGATTTCCTTTTACGGGGATCGTAATAAAATTTATAAACATCAACACAGTTAGGCGTTACTGTTATATTCAATGTTTTATTCTTATGCTTATGTAATATATAACTTTTAAAGGTATGAGAAACACAGGATAAATAATCCGATTTATTTTCAATAAAATCTTCGATTTCTTCCAGTTTCTTTGCAAGTTTAACCCTGTTTTTTTCTACAGGATAATAATGCAGTGCTTCTACTGAAGCTATGCTTCTGATATCTGAAAACACCGCGGCATTCCGGTAAAAAATTCTTTTAAGTTTTAAAAGTATATAACCTGCTGCCTGTCCCCGGCCATGAAAGATTAATTTTTCGCTTTTTTTTATCTTAAGAATGAAAAATAATACAAAAAAACAAATTAATGAATTTAGAAATAACGATGTCTTCATTAATTGCGGAAATCTATATAAAAAAGGAAACCTGTAGCTAAAAAAACAATGGTTTAACAGAATTTTTTTTATATTGTCCCTTTTTAACCAATACCTCTTTTTTAATATATGACCGGCAGGACTGAAAATAACTAACCTGAAATTAAATTCCGGTTTATTATCATTAATTAACCTGCTGGATAAAGTTAAAACCTGGGAATCAAAGGCATTGCTGAAAAGCCCCTCAAATGTAAAATATATTACTTCGGTTTTCTTCATATAATTGATATAAGCCATTATTACTGCGCATCCGGGCAGTATCTGCAGCAATCCGGTAAATCTCTGCGTGCGCGGAATTTCTTGCGCATGTTAATAAAATAGGAATTATTAAAGACATCTCCGTCAATTCGAAAGTTTCCGTTTCCCGATGCCGGACTCATTATTTTACCGCAGCCGCTGACCTGCCCCAGGCCATCAACCCGCAGGTAGTTAAAAAAAGACCTGCAGGCCCAGTTTAATTCCCTATCGTTTCTCTTTATAATAATGGGGGGATTAATCTTTAGCTTATCTGAGTACTCATTTATAAATCCTTTTAGAAAATTAATGTAATCAAATTCATCATCAAAAATACACTCATGACTGGATTCCGGCCCCAGGGGGAGGAAATTCTGTAAATCCAATATGGGGATTCTATTATCCACACAAAAAGCAGCGGCTTTCTTTAGCTGTTCAAGGTTGTTTTTAATAACAACCACCGTGGCTCTAATAATAAGTTTTGTATTAAGTTTGGTTTCCTCATTAACCAAATAATGCACATTACTGACAAATTGTTTAAATACTTTACTTTCTACTCCCGCCACATTCTGCAGTTCCCTACTATCCGTACCGTGAAGGCTGATTGACACCGTATCGAAATACGGACCTATTTTACCCCAATAATTATGCATCAGACTTCCATTTGTAACAACAAGATTGGATTTTGCCCTATCTCTGGAAAGCATGGCCATGGGAATCAAATCCCTGCACAGAAACGGTTCGCCAATACCAACATAGGAAACTGATTTTATAGATGGGTACCTGTCCAGTAGAAGACGCAGATCGTCCAGATGGAATTCACTTTTATCATCATACCGGTAATCGGCACCCGGTAACCCATCCCGTATATTACGGCTGCAGTACCAGCATGAAAAGTTACATCTGTTAGTGGTAAAAATATTTAAAACTTCCGGTCTGGCAGGTATAAATCCAAATTGATATAATCTGCTTTTTATCTTTTTTAAAATAGTTCTTGTAGATTTCATGATAAACTACGGTAACAGCACCGCCTGTAAAATTTTAAAGCCCGGTTATGCTCTTATTTACTGCCAACCGACCCTCAAACCCAGACGGTTCCTAATACCCTTAAACAAATAGTATAACCACTTCTCGGTTCCGTATTTCCAATGCGGAATTTCGGGTTTTTTTATATATTCGTCTAATTTCTCTCTGGTCCATTTCATCTTCTTTAGAAAATACTCAATGTCTTCCTCCAATAAATCCCGTGATGGATACGGAATGGTCTGCAAAATCTTCAGGGCCTCTTTACGGCTCATCTGGCCGCTGCATATCAAACTTGAAAGATGTGCCTTTCTCTTATCTATTCCGAATTTTTCAGGTAAAATATATCCCTGATAGAAACGGGTGAATATGGATTCATAATGTTTATAAGGATATGGTTTATAATTAAACTTTTTTTCCAGTAAATTTAGGGCTTCATTCTTTTTATAATCAAAATAATCAAGAAAAGAAATCCATTTTATTTTTTTTGCAAATCTGTAATAGAGCAAACCTATAACTCCTATTATAGGCATGGTGCTTATTCTTTTTTTCCCGAATTTATTCTGTATATTCTTAATATTTCTCTTGTCAAATTTTAACCAATTCCAGTTCTGAGGTATCCTCAATCCTTCGGTAGAGGTATTGGTACCCACCAATATATATTTAACACCGAACCTATTTGCCTGCTGGTAATTGGCGGCAAGCATGGCATTATCGTAAAGAATTTCTACATCAATCACATTAGCTTTAAAAAGAGACTCCATTAAGTCTTTATATTCCTCCCAATCTATAACATGGGTATAAAGGTCAATGTACAGCCCCTTTACAAGGTTTGCAATATTATTTGCTGCCAGCTCATTATCCCATCCATTATCCATATGAACGGCAAGAATTCTCAATCCAAGTCCTTTGGCAAGATAAAGTCCGTAACTGCTGTCTATCCCGCCGCTGATGCCAAAGACACAATCGTATTCTTTGCCTTCACCATCTCTTTTAATCTTTTCAACAAGTTTCCCGATTTCCCCCTGTTTGTTTTCCGAAGCCAGTTTTTGAAGTCTTTCTATAAATTCAGCGCAGAAATTACATTCACCTTTTTCATTAAAATAAATATCCCCCGCAGTGGTATCCATTACACACCTGCTGCACATCTGATATTTGACTTTTTGCATTTCTATCTCCTTATGTGGCATTAAAAATTTCAACCAGTTGTTCATACCCGGGATAGGTAATCAGCACGGCTTTATGCTTACCTTCAAAAACAAACATACTTCCTGCCGCAGCTGCATCAGCTCCGGCCTTTACCGTTTCTTTAATATGCTCCAGGGTCCATGCTCCCCCGCATACAATAACCGGAACCGATGTATATTTTACTACATAAGCAATTAATTCAATATCGTATCCCTGCTGTGTTCCGTCTCTGTCGATACTATTTAAAAAAATCTCACCTGCACCCATGTTTTGAATCAGTTCAAGAAATTTTGCCAGCTCAATCTTACAGGGTCTGGTACCGGAATGGCTGTAAAGTTTATATGTCCCCAAAAAACCTTTCTTTACGTCAACGGAAATAACCACGCTCTGTGAACCGGAAAAGTCAGCTATTTCCCTTATAAGTCCGGGATCATCAATGGCTGCCGTTCCCAGGACAATCTTTTCAACTCCCTGAGAGAAAAGTTTTTTTGCCTGTTCCAATTTATGTATACCCCCGCCATAACCAAAGGGCATAAAGGCCTCGGTAGATATTCTTTCCAGTAAGGGATAATCGGGTTCCTTACCCTGCAGACTGGCCGTAATATCCAAGAAAACTATTTCATCAACCTCTTTTTCATTAAATATTCTTACCGTATTTATAGGATCTCCCACATATCGATGATTCTTAAATTGTACACCTTTAACTAAACCCTCATTTTTTAAAAGCAATACGGGTATGACACGGGGATGTTTCATTTATAACTCCGCAAAATTTTTTAAAAGCTGCATACCGAATTTATGGCTCTTTTCAGGGTGAAATTGTACCCCAAAAATATTTTCCACTTCAAAAGCCGAAACAAACGGAAAACCGTAAACCGTGGTAGCAAGAATATCTTCTTTATTTTCACAAACTACATAGTAAGAATGGACAAAGTAAAATCTGCTGTTTCTGTCCATTTTCTTAAATAATTTACTTTCTTTTTTTATTTCCACAAAATTCCAGCCCATATTGGGAACTTTTAAATTATTTTTTTCAAACTTAAATCTTACAGTTCTGGCTCTTATGAAACCCAATCCCTTAAGGTTCCCTTCTTCACTACTTTCCGTCAGAAGCTGCATCCCCAGACACACACCTAAAATAGGTATTCTATCCTCAATAATTCTTTCCTGCAATAATTCTATCAGCCCTCTTTCATTCAAACTTCTGATACCATTATCAAATGCACCGACTCCCGGCAATATCAGTTTATCGGCCGCTCTGATATCTTCAATTCCTGATGAAACTGCAGCAGCTACCCTTATTTTTTTTAACATATTTAAAATGGAACCCACATTTCCCATTCCATAATCAATTACTGTTATCATCAGACAAATGCTCCTTTTTTATTTTCATATAAATTATGACTTTACACCCTTCTTTTGTTTAATTAAATTTACCAGACCTTTAATTTTGTCATCATAACATATCTGCCGTTTCCTTTTACTGGATTTTAATATACCTTTTCTTTTTAACTGGTACTCTATGGCCTTAATAATATCCTGCGGCGTATATGCAGATACGCCCCAGCCGGAAGATATTTGATGGGAAAAATACTGAGTACCTATTTTATGTGTTATAACCGACGGAACATTAAATTTTTCCGCTTCTATAACTGAAGTGGAAAAATTTGTTATGTGAACATCCATATGTCTCAGTAATGCGTAAAGCGGTAAATCCGT
>Ga0315545_1003080_pt1 | contig 14478 bp, 13 predicted proteins | sample SalMarSW160210MG_FD_203096 | JGI IMG/M metagenome (GOLD analysis project Ga0315545, IMG submission 203096) | Salt marsh sediment microbial communities from the Plum Island Ecosystem LTER, Massachusetts, United States - Salt Marsh Sediment SW1602-10 ... | reverse complement strand
CCTACTATATCAAATTCTGAGGCTGCATTAAAGAATTATCTTGGGGCGGCACTTATTACAGAAATGCGCCTCCTTCAAGTCGGTATCGGCCAGGCTGTTGGAAAAGTGCATGACACACTTGTTATTGGGGCAATGTCCGAGTCCGAAGGTATGCCCCAGTTCATGAACTATCTCCTTGGTGGCCCTTTCCAGAAATAAAGCTTCGTCTGGAGCCAAGCCATAGTATTCTGGCCTCAGCCGGCAGAGGGATATGATTGCTGTTGCGGAGACGATATCGGCTTCACCAAATACGAAGTTAAGCCTGGGAACATAAAGGTCAACATCAGCTATACCTACAACCCTTTCCTCTCTTTCCGCCTTTTTAAGAGAGGCTAGCAATTTTGAGGAAAGGTATTGCTTCCTCTCTGGATTATAAGCCTGAGCCAAATCGCTAAAACCTGCTTTTATTTCTACTGGACAATGGAAAATGCCACCAACCCTATCCTTAAGCTCCTCCATTATTTCGTCAGCGATATTGCCTAACGGTTTAAGCGTGATCTTCACTCAATTTTTTGCTTGCGCTCTTCTCCCAAACGGTCTCCTGAGATTTTACCACAGAGTGTACAAGGCATGATACCTAAGTAGTATAATTGTTGGACATCGAGGCGAGGAATTGAATTACAGCCAAGCAGAAGAGTATCTCAATAGTTTTATTAATTATGAGCAGATTCTGGGCATACCTTATGCCCAACGTGGTTATGGCTTAGGGCATGTAGAAGAGCTATTAAGACGTATGGGCGATCCTCAGTTGGCAGCCAGGACGATTCACGTCGCAGGCACTAAGGGAAAGGGGAGTGTGGCAGCTATGATCGCCCAGGTTTTGAGTGCTTCAGGATATAGAACAGGGCTATATACCTCCCCCCACCTTCATACTCTAAGGGAACGTATCAAGGTAGATGACAGTTTGATTTCTGAAGCTGAGTTTGCTGCTACCATGGCGGAAATCAAGCCTTTTATTGAAGTAATGCGACAGGACACTGCCTTTAGGCAACCAACTTATTTTGAAGTATTAACTGTGCTGGCATTTGCTTACTTTAAGAAAAAGCGGGTGGACTTTCAAGTGCTGGAAGTAGGTCTAGGCGGCAGGCTTGATGCTACTAATGTGGCCAGGCCTGTAGTTTGCATTATTACCCCTATCAGCCTGGACCATACTCAGATTCTGGGTAATAGCTTGGAGAAAATAGCCCGAGAAAAAGCAGGCATTATCAAGCCTGGCTGCTGGGTGGTGCTTTCCCCCCAGCCAGAAGAAGCAGCTTCGGTAATCAGCGATATTTGTCGGAAAAAGGAAGCAAAGGTGGTTCAGGTAGGGAAGGATATCACCTGGCATAAGATAGGCGGTGACCTCTGCTATCAATCGCTAGTGGTCAAGAGTAGAACAAGTAAATACCAAGTTAGCATTCCTCTTTTAGGCGACTTCCAGATTGAGAATGCTGCCGTTGCCGTAGCTGCTTTAGAGATATTGGCTTCTGCAGGCTTTTCCATCTCAACCACTAATATTGCCCAAGGGCTTTCCCGAGTAAAATGGCCTGGCCGATTTCATATCCTGCAGCAGAACCCCACGGTGTTGGTTGATGGAGCCCATAATGTAGCGTCGATGAGAAGGTTGGTGAGTAATATCAAAGCATACTTCGTTCACAAACGGATTTTTCTTGTTTTCGGGACATCTTCTGACAAGGACATACCAGGGATAATAAATGAGTTAGTTCCCCTTTCCCCTCAAGTTATAGTTACACGGACAGCACATTCCCGTGCTGCTTCCCCTCCAACCCTGGCTGCCGAGTTCAACAAGCGAGGCATTGAGCCTGAAATTAGAGAACCTATAAGCGAAGCTATATCCCGAGCTTTGTCCCTGGCAGACAGGACAGATATTATCTGCGTTACCGGCTCTCTGTTTGTCGTGGCGGAAGCGTTAGATTATTTCTCAGGGGGCTGAGTTTCAGTTTCAATAGGAGAGGCAAGAGCTTCCTTAGGTAACATGTTGCCTAGAATTTGCTGGAGTGCCATGATATGGCTACATGTCTCCCATTGAGAATAGAAATGGCAGGTACAATGCCATTTCCCATTGGCGTAGCTTAGCTTATGGTCATCGTTTTCCCCATGGAAAACAGCGGTTAAACCTGAGAAAGTGACACGGCCTGGTTCTTGAGCATATCTTTTGGCTTTTTCAATCTTCCCGATAAGGCTGGACCGCATCTTAATCTCTTAATTTAAGTATACAACAGGGCACAGGAAAAGTCCAACCACCGCAACATCCGTAACCAGATGCAATTATGTTATCATAGTAACCAGTTTGGGAAAGATGTGATGGCCTTTCAGCCGCAACTCAAAATTCTGATCAGCCGTGACGAGATAGCTAAAGCTGTAGCCAGGCTGGCTTCTGAAATCAGGAGTGATTATCAAGGTAAACAGCCTTTGCTCATCGGCGTTCTTAAAGGGTCCTTTATGTTTATGGCTGACCTTATTCGCCATCTTGATTTGCCCCTGGAGATCGATTTTATCAGGCTCTCCAGCTACGGCGCTGCCAGGGAGAGTTCGGGCAAAGTGAGAGTAGTTCAGGGGGTCAAGACTCCTGTAAAAGGCAGAGATGTCCTGGTGATTGAGGATATCGTGGATACTGGAATTACTATCTCTTTTTTACTCGATTATTTAAAGAAGAAGCAGCCTGCTTCGTTGAAGCTCTGTGCTCTAACAGACAAGCCATCTCGGCGCAGGGTTCCTGTACCCATTGACTATCGTGGCTTCACCGTGCCCAATAAATTTATCGTGGGATATGGATTGGACCTCAATCAGAGGTTCCGCAATTTGCCTTACATATGTGTCCTGGAGGATTAAGAGATGAATTTAAAGGAGCTTATTTCGGTGGCCAGAGGGGAAATACCCGCTGACTTGCTCCTGAAAAATGCACAGATAGTAAATACTTTTATTGGAGAAATAGAGCAAGCCGACGTGGCTGTCTATGGCGATAGGATTGCTGGAGTAGGAGATTATGGCAAAGCCAAGGAAATTATCGATTTACAGGGCAGGTTTTTAGCTCCCGGGCTGATTAACGGACATACGCATATAGAAAGCTCTATGCTTCACCCGGCAAGGTATGCTCAGGCTGTGCTTCCCAGAGGTACTCTCGCTGTGGTCACTGACTTACATGAAATCGCCAATGTTTGTGGATCTGAAGGAATAAAGTTCGTCACGGATTTAGCGCGAAAGCTCCCACTGGATATGCTATTCATGGCCCCGTCATGCGTGCCAGCAACCCACCTGGAGACATCAGGCGCCCAAATCAGCTCTAAGGAAGTAAAGAAAATTCTAGCTCACCCTAAGATAATCGGCTTAGGAGAGATGATGAACTTTCCCGGCGTGGTCAGTGGGGATGAAGAGGTTTTGAAGAAAATCAGCGCCTCTAAGGGCAAGGTTATCGATGGGCACGCTCCGGGACTCGCTGGCAAGGAGCTAAATGCCTATTTGTCCGCTGGCATTCTTTCTGACCACGAATCCACTACCTTGGAAGAAGGAAAGGAGAAGTTGCGCCGGGGTATGTACCTCATGATTCGGGAGGGCTCTTCCGAGAAGAACCTGGATGCCCTTCTACCTTTGGTTACCGATAATACCTATAAAAGATGCTTCTTTGTGGTGGACGACCGTAATTGTTCTGATTTACTTCGGGAAGGCGATATTGACGCTGTGGTACGAAAGGCTATTGGCAGAGGTCTGGAGCCGGTTCGCGCAATTCAGATGGCGACGATTAATGCTGCTGAGTATTTCAGGCTTCATGATAGAGGGGGCATTGGCCCGGGTTATATAGCCAATCTTATAACCATCACCGACCTGGCTAAATTAGAGATAGACATGGTCTTCTACCAGGGCAAGCTGGTGGCAAGGCAAGGCAAGCCCTTGTTCCCCTTGCCACCTGTTACTCTGGAGCTAAGAGACACGGTACGCATTAAGCCTCCCACAGCAAAATCGCTAAAAATTCCTCTCCCTCGACGGGAGAGGCTAGGTGAGGGTGAACCTTCTGAGGAAAGCTACCCGGTTATCAAAATAATCCCCGGACAGATAGTTACCAGGAAGGTGATGGAAAAGATAAAAGTCGTGGATGGGGCGGTGATGCCCGAATTAAAAAGAGATATTCTGAAGTTGGTGGTAGTGGAAAGACACAAAGCTAGCGGCAACATCGGAGTAGGCTTAGTCAAGGGATTCGGCTTAAAGAAAGGAGCGTTAGCCTCATCAGTGGCTCACGACTCTCACAACATAATAGCGGTGGGCGCCAACGACCTCGACATCCTCAAGGCAATCGAGGAAATTAATAGGCTGCAAGGCGGGCTGGTTGTTTGCGCCAACCTGGAAATTCTCGCTTCTTTGCCCCTGCCCATCGCCGGCTTGCTTTCCCCTGAGCCGCTGGATGTAGTCGTGTCCCAGCATGAAATAGTAGAGAAGGCTGCCGCCAGCCTGGGTAACTTGCCTCCAGCACCCTTTGCTATCCTTTCCTTCCTGGCCCTGCCCGTGATTCCCGAGCTCAGGCTGACCGATTTAGGCCTGGTGGACGTGGCGGAGTTTAAGTTGCTCAAGTAGAATTAATTTGACTATCCCCTCATCCCGGTTTTCTGAATTCCAGACAATACCCGTGATACTGACCATGCATTTTCCAAATACCGTCTACATATATCTCTTTCATTGCTTCTGGAACCAGATGAACAGGAATGGAGATATCTACTTTACTATCCTGAGTTGAACGCGACAAACGGAGGAAACGAGCCACGGTTCGGGCTACCTGTTCCGATTCATCAGCAATTACTATTTTAGTTCCCGGTCGGGCAACACGGATCATCTCATCAATGGCCTTCTTCTTTTCAGAAAAAAAGTTAATCCCACCAATGTGAAAAACACTGTCAAATGAATCTGATTTAAAAGGCAACTCTTCTGCCCTCCCCAGGAAAAGCTCTACTGGCCATCCTCGGCTTGTGACCAACCTGCGACAATTAGTCAGCTGTGCCGCTGAGATGTCCAGGCCATATATGTCACCCACTTTTGGAGACTCAAATAGGTAAGGAAGATTACCACCAGCCCCTATTGAAACCTCCAGGACCCGTCCATTGTTTAGTTCCAATCTGTGCAAAATCTCCGTGCGTGCCTTGCGTTCTCCACCCATAGGCAAAAACGATAACCACTCAAAAATTGCTTCGAAGCGTGAAAATCTATTATAGAATCGAGCGAACCGTTGGTTAAGACCCTCCAGTTCCTGTAAATCGATAAAGTGCACAATGCCGTTTTTAATGATATAGCTTCTTTCACAGTGCGAGCAGAACAACTCTCCCTCATCCCCACTCTTATTGCCTGATTCATCACGAAGTGTAAGTTCAGTTCGACAACTAGGACAACACAGCAACTCTAATGTTGAGCGCTTCATTATATCTTCGCAGTTCTCAACGTTGGCCGGAATTTTCGAATTGGATGAGTGAAGGAATTCAAGCAACGATGTCGAATTCATGTTGTATCGCTTTGGGTTTGAGCACACCTGATAACTTGAATTTACTTTCAAGCAAGTTACGGTCTTCAATGTCACATCTTTGAAGGAGATTTGGGATATCATTAAGTGTATCTAGTACCAGGAAATCTCGTTGAGGGGAAATGTAGACCAGCGTTCGCTTGTTACTTTTCAAGAGGTTGAGGATGTTCTTAAAAGTTCCTTTGCTCTTTGCATCCCATAGCATGAATCCGTAGTCAGCTTCTCTGGCCATTTCTGCGTCCTTGACTGAATAATACTCGAAGCCGTTTTTCCCACTATAAACTTGTATCCGTCTTTCTTCCCATTGCCCAAGATTGTTTCTACATCCATTAGCCATGCAAAAGACGATGACATTGCTATAGTGCCGATCAAGAAGGTGTTTTTGGACGGTTTTATCCGTGCCATTTGCGTCACCAACGAGTATGACATACTCCCTCTGTATCATAGCTTCGAGCTTGGCTTTGACGTTGACATTCATCCTCGTTAGTCTTCTCGACCCCCCGACAAATATTTTCGTCATAATTTACTCCTTGTCTTTGTCAAAGCTAGAACATAGATTGTCTTCGCATTCCCTTGTTGGCGCAGCACTTGAGACGCAATATTCAAAGTGGCTCCCGATCTATAGAGATCATCAAGAAGTAGCAAAGTCTTTCCCTGCGTAACGGACTTCGTTGTCTTGAAGGCACCCTCGAGAATGTCAATCCTCTGTTGATAGGCGTGAATATCCTTGAGTTGAGGTGTCTCTTTGATTTTCACTAAGGCATCTTCTGCTAATCTGATCCCCGTTTTAGAGCTAATTCCTCTTGCCAAATCAATCACTGGTTGGCTAGGTCTGCTAGTATTCGAAGGTGGCATCGGCACAACCAGATTCAAGGAATCGATGATCTTCCATTTCTTCTGCAGAAATTCTATCACACAATAAAGTATATCATTCAGGACTGACCTGTCACCTTTATATTTCAACTTGTACAGCAACTCACCTAACTCACTTCTCTTGGTGTCAAAAACTTCATGTCCAAATTCATCGTAGCCCAATAACGTGCTGCTTTTCGTATGGAGATCCAGTACAAATCCCATGTCCCAAACACCGGCTATCTTTTGTGGACTTATGCTGACCATTTCATGCCTCCTTTTCCGTCTAACATCTATATTTTATACCTATTTTCTATACTTACTCTATGAGAATTTCGGAGACACCATACTTAATTCCAAAGATTATGTCGCCTCCCCATCTACATCAAGAGATATGCATGATGTTCCCTTAATTGCATTACCTTTCAATATCATCGTGCTTACGCATTCTTTCAAGACGCTTCTTCGTTGCCTCCCGCATCAAAGGCCAAAGCTCAAGAAAATGGCGTTCAGTTTCTGGCTCTGCAAGCCAATCATCAATCTCATAAATATCAAGGCTGTAGAATCCTTTACGAATACCGACGGCAAGTTCAATGATGTAATCATTCACCATCGTGATGAAATCTTCTGTACGATTTCTTGAGGTTAGCTTAGGAGAGGTGAGACGCTTATCGAAATTGATGTTTTTGCCTTTGCGAGGCATGCCGACATACGTTGCCTTTTGTTTGATGTTTTCTAGCTCGCCTGTTTGTAGAATTCTAATTAACTGCTTCGATACAAATGGGCTGTCAACATGACTTGCAAACCAGCTCTGTTTTGACGTATGCGAGTAGCCACCACGAAGAAACTGCTGCATATCTTCTAGTGACCAAATACCATCTATCCTGTTATGCCACCAAACATCCTCAAACATGAAATACTTACCGATTTCTTCCATTGATAAAGCGGACATCAGCAGGGCAGAGGGTATACGACCTCTATTAAATAAAAGGACGGCATCTTCGTGCAGACGCACAGCATTTTTAAATGAAGCGGTGGCGATACGTTGGATTTTTCGTAAAACTGATTCTCTCTTATCCATTGAGGACTGCCAACATCTATATTTTATACCCATTTTCCATATTTATTCTATGAGAATTTCGGGGGACATCGTGCTTAATTCTAAAGATTATGTCACCTCCTCATCTACATCAAGAGATATGTATGATGTCCCCTTAATTGCTTGCCGTCGCCTTGTCAAGTCAGGTGCAGCCGTTGTTAGGCCGTTTCCTGTCCTTTTATTCATAATCTCAATTCAACTCTTGTCAAGTTCTATATACCTGATAACCAGATTAACAATGTCTTCATAATGGTCGTAGCAATAAGCATCTGGATCGGAAATGCGCTGAGATTTCATAAACATGTCTTCGTCAATATGAGCGAGAAACTCATTTCTGGCTTCATAAAGCTCAAGATACCAATCGACTTTCTCGTCGTCGAACTTTAGGTCTTCGAAAAGTAATTGTTTAATGGCCTCCTTCTTATTCTGGATTCCGCTGACCTCCAAATAATCCTTAATAACTGCCTCGCTCGTGAGATTCAGATTAATTGCTGCATCTACAGTAAAAAAACTCGACAAAAGTCTCGCAGCATTGATTAGGTAATAAAGGGCAATATGGATGGTGCGCGAACAACCTAAAAACAGGCGGTAATAGCTTTCAACAGATATAGCATTCGCTTCAAATTTTGAAAAATCAAAACTTCTCGAAAGAAGGCTTATCAAATCTGCGAAGGGAATTTGCCGTGAATGGAATAAATCAATATATTCTTTCTGTCCCCTGATTTCTTCAATAATGCTCCGTGCCTCACCGAACTTGTGTGTCTTATATGGATCGTATAGAAGGGGTATTTTTTCATTGCCATCAACGATATTCCTAATCTTTATAATCAAATCTTTAGGTGCAATTTCGTCATCAGACTTTATGTAAACGTCGGCGTATGATATTGGCGAAAATACGAAAACGGGGAAATGCTTCGTTGAAAAAAGCAATGCCGCCTGCAATAACTCGCGCATCGGCAGAAATGAGGAGAATACTTGATCTTTTCCGTGAATGTTCGATTGAATCTCAAAATAAAATGGGATTTGCTTATGAACGAAATAACCTATTTGGTTGCCAATAATGATACTTTCCCTCGGATAATGCCCGAGATACCTTGGGTCAAAAATCTCGACTTCTGCGACAGCCATATTTCATCTAAAAGGAGGTAGGCCTAACATCTATTTTTATACCTATTTTCTATGCTTATTCTATAGACAAGTCCTGTATGATGGGGCACAGTAAAGTGCAGAATTCTTACTTCTCCCTTGTGGCCCATAATGGCGAGGCGTCGAAAGCTTCTCCTTTAAGTTTGGCTTCCAAGATTTTTCCTAGTTCTCCTATGGGCACTCGAATTTGCGCCAGGCTGTCCCTCTCCCGAATGGTAACCTGCTTATCCTCTAGAGACTCGAAATCTATGGTAACGCAGAACGGGGTGCCGATTTCGTCCTGACGCCTGTATCTCCGCCCTATGCTTTGCGAATCATCGTAATCGGTCACGAAATTCGGACACAGTTTGTTGAAAACCTCTTTAGCCAGAGGGGTCAATTTTTCATTCCTGCTTAAGGGCAAAACAGCTACCTTAACAGGAGCCAGAGAACGGTGCAGGTGTAGAACTGTTCTCTTTTCTCCTTCGATTTCCTCTTCATCATAGGCATCAATGAGGAAAGCCAGGACAGAGCGGTCGACACCAGCCGAAGGCTCAATAACGTAGGGAACGAACTTCTCACCAGCCTCAGCATCGTAGTAACCGAGCTCTTTGCCGCTACATTTGGCATGCTGAATAAGGTCAAAATCGCCCCTGTTGGCTATACCCTCCAGTTCCGACCAGCCCATAGGGAAGAGATACTCGATGTCATAGCAGTCCCTGGCATAGTGGGCGAGCTCGTCTTTGCCGTGCTGGCGCAGGCGAAGATTTTCCTTCCTGACACCCAGTTTGACATACCAGTCAAACCTCTCCTTGACCCAGTAATCGAGCCACTTTTCATCAGTCCCGGGCTTAACGAAGTACTCCAGCTCCATGTGCTCAAACTCCCTGGTTCTGAATGTGAAGTTGCCTGTGGTGATTTCATTGCGGAAAGATTTGCCTATCTGGGCGATGCCCAAAGGCAACTTTTTTCTGGAAGTGGTGATTACATTATCAAAGTTAACGAATATGCCCTGGGCAGTTTCGGGGCGGAGGTAGATTGTGCTTGCCTCCTCCTCCACGGGACCCATAGAAGTTTTAAACATCAGGTTGAACATGCGAGGCTCGGTTAGCTCACCACCACATTTGGGACATCTCTGCCCTTCTATTTCGCCAGCACGCCACCTCAGGTGACAAGATTTACACTCTACCAGGGGGTCTGTGAAGCTATCAATGTGGCCACTAGCAGCCCAGACTCCCGGGTGCATCATGATAGATGTATCCAGACCTACTACATCGTCCCGCTCATGGACTATTGCCTTCCACCAGGCGTCTCTAACATTGCGCTTAAGCTCCACCCCCATAGGGCCATAATCCCAGCAGCTAGCTAAACCGCCATATATTTCGCTGCTGGGGAAAATAAGCCCCCTCCGCTTACACAGAGAAACGATTTTATCCATATCCACTTTAGCGGGCATACTCAGGCCTCCCTTCTCTGATGAATCGGAGCTTAGCTTACCAGCTTTATTCACAGGCGTCAAAGGGGGATGTCTTCATTAAGTACATGAGTGACACTTCCTTTCTGTCGTTGCGAGGAGCCTTGATGAATCGGAGCGACGAAGCAATCTCCAAGCGAGATTCCTCAGTCCAACCGTAGCAGTCTTCAGTTTTGCAATGAGATTGCCACGCCCCGACTTGTCGGGGCTCGCAATGACACGGGAGGTTATCGCCAACATTACAAACATATAAAGTATCACCCACCTATCTGAACTGGGTAAAGGAAATGACAGAAACATGAGGGCTCAGGTGGCAAAGGAAAAAGGTTCTGGAGGAGAGCGAGTTGCTGAACAATCCTATTTAGCTTTTGCCTTAGCAGTTTTCAGAGCAGCGAAGCTCAGGTTATCCTCCTGCAAGCTAACAGCTATGGTATCTCCTTCTTTGAACTCACCCTGCAATATCTTTGTCGATATGGGATTTTCTACATACCTTTGAATAGCCCGGCGTAAGGGGCGAGCTCCGTATACAGGATCGTAGCCTTTCTGAGCTAACCAAGCTTTGGCTTCCTCATTGACTTCAAGCTTAATACCACGCTCAGCCAACCTCCGTTCTACTTCATGGATAAGCAGGTCGACGATGCTCTTCAAATGCTCCTCAGTTAGAGAGTGGAATATAATGACATCATCTATCCTGTTGAGTAGCTCAGGGCGGAAGGTTCGTTTTAAGGCGCTTTCTATAGCGGTTTTCATTCTTTGCTCATCGCCTTCTTCTTTGCGGGAAAAACCGATACCCCCACGCTGATATTCCTCAGTGCCCAGGTTACTGGTCATGATTATCACTGTGTTTTTGAAGTCCACAGTCCGGCCATGCCCATCGGTAAGCCTGCCGTCTTCCAGCATCTGCAATAGTATGTTGAAAACGTCGGGATGAGCTTTTTCTACCTCGTCGAACAGGATGACCCGGTAGGGACGGCGGCGCACTGCCTCGGTCAACTGTCCGCCTTCCTCATACCCCACGTATCCCGGTGGCGACCCGATAAGACGGGATACGGTGTGTTTTTCCATATATTCCGACATGTCCAGTCTTATCATGGTGTCTTCATCGTCGAAGAGGAACTCGGCTAAAGCGCGAGCCAACTCCGTTTTCCCCACGCCGGTAGGGCCGAGGAAGACGAAGCTGCCAATAGGGCGTTTAGGGTCCTTGAGCCCGGCTCGGCCTCGCTTGATGGCCTCGGAGACAGCAGCCACTGCCTCTTCCTGATCCACTATTCTCTGGTGAATCCTTTCCTCCATATGAACCAATTTATCAGTTTCCGTTTCCAGCATCCGGGAAACGGGTATGCCCGTCCACTGGGCAACAAGTCCGGCGATATCCTCCTCGTCTACCACACTGTCGATTTTCTTCTCCTTCTGCCATTGTAGTTTGGCCTTATTGTATTCTTGTTCCAAGCGTATCCTTTCCGCTTTCAATTCAGCAGCTTTCTGGTAGTCCCCCCGTTGCGAAGCCGCCTCTTCCTCATCAATCAGGTGCTTCATCTTCCGGTCCAGTGTTTTAACTTCTTCGGGAGCGCTTTCCATATCGATGCGTAGCTTGCTGGCTGCTTCGTCGATCAAGTCAATTGCCTTGTCAGGCAAGAATCTATCGGATATATATCTCTGGCTCAGCTTGGCAGCAGCTACCAGGGCGGAATCCTCGATTTTTATTTTGTGATGTGCTTCATATCTGGGACGAAGTCCTCGGAGCATCTCTATGGTGGCTTCTACGCTAGGTTCATCGAGATAAACAGGACTGAAACGTCTCTCCAGAGCTTTATCTTTTTCAATACGCTTTCTATATTCGTCGAGTGTAGTAGCCCCGATACATTGAATTTCACCACGAGCCAGTGCTGGCTTCAGCATATTACTGGCGTCGATTGCTCCTTCGGCAGCTCCGGCTCCTACCACGGTGTGAAGCTCATCAATGAACATAATAACTTCGCCGGCCGCCTGCCGGACTTCATCTAGAACTGCCTTCAACCTTTCCTCAAACTCCCCGCGGAATTTGCTTCCCGCTACCAGTGCTCCCATATCTAAAGCCACCACCTTTTTCCCTTTGAGGGAATCGGGAACATCTTCAGCGGCAATCTTCTGAGCTAATCCCTCAGCAATAGCTGTCTTGCCCACGCCGGCGTCACCGATAATCACGGGATTGTTCTTGGTGCGCCGGGAGAGTATTTGCGTCACACGTTTGATTTCGTTTTCCCTCCCAATTACAGGGTCGAGTTTGCCCTGACGGGCTAACTCCGTGAGGTCATGCCCGTATTTTTCCAGGGAGCGGTATTTGCTTTCCGCCTGACGGTCGGTAACTCGATGTCCGCCACGAATTTTCTGTAAGGCTTGATAAATCTTTTCCTGGTTAACGCCTGATTCAGCTAGAATTGTTGCGGCTTCACCTCTGGTTTCCCCGGCAATAGCAATAAGCAAATGCTCAGTGCTGACAAACTCGTCCTTAAGCCTGTCAGCCTCCCTGTTGGCATTTTCGAGAAGAGCGGAAATCCGCGGAGTAGCATAAATTTGCCCCGCCTCGTAAGCTACTTTGGGGAAACTCTCAAGCGTTGCTTCTACCCGCTGCTTTACCGCTTCGATATCCACACCTAGCATCTGTAATATGTCCCTGGTTACCCCTTTTTCCTGCTCCAGCAAAGCCAATAGAATATGCTCCACATCCCACTGGTTATGTCGATAGCGGCGAAGTAGTTCTTGCGAGGCTGCTAAAACCTCTTGTGCCTGCTCAGTAAATCTCTCTGGTTGCAACTCTCTACACCTCCTTCCATTCTGCGTCTTCTATTATGTCCTCTATTATGTCTTCTATTTCAGCTTCGGCAACTTTCTTAATTTTTCTCTCCATTTCCTCAAGTTGCTGCTGCATCTCTTTCATCCTCTGCATCAACCTCAACGCCACCTCCACTCCAGCCAAATTAACGCCACAATCGCTCATCAGAGCCTTAATATAGCGCAAGCGGTCAACGTCTTCCTCCGAATAGAGACGTATATTGCCACTCGAACGCTCTGGCTGTACCAAGCCCAGCCTTTCATAATACCGCAATGTGTGAGCTTCTATACCTATCATCCTGGCGGCTATGCTTATTACGTATCTTGGTTTGGATTCCCAGTACATCATCGTGGCACCTCGCTTTATGTTGGTCGCAGAGACCGCAATCTCTCAAATAGTTTTTTTTCCTCCCCGGTCAAATTGGTGGGCAGAACCACTTTTACCTTGGCAAACATATTGCCGTACTTGCTATTGCTTAGCTGGGGCATGCCCTTCCCTGCCATACGGAAAACCCTGCCGTTCTGAGTCTCCGGTGGAATTTTAAGAGATAGATTGCCATTCAAAGTGGGCAATCCGACCTCGCCACCCAGCATGACGGTTGCTAAAGGCACCGAGACTTCAGTGTAAAGGTCATCTCCTTTGCGCTCAAAGAGCTTATGGGGAAGAACCTTTGCTACTAGATAGAGGTCGCCCTTTTTGCCACCGGCACGGCCAGAGACACCTTCCCCCGCTATACGAATCCTCGAGCCATCTCTAACTCCCGCTGGAATCTTGACCTCCAGTCGCTTGGGAATTACTTTCCCACCAGCACCATTGCAAATAGTACAGAGTCGATTGCCCACCCTGCCCGTGCCACCACAAGCCGTACAGGGCTCCTCGGCCTGAAGCTGTATAACACGCGTAGAGCCATGGTAAGCCTCCTCAAGGGTTACCTCGATGGGGGACTCTATATCCTGAACACGTCGTGGTCCACGCCTCATCCTGGACCCTTTACCAGAATCGCCGAATAAGCTTGAAAAAATGTCTCCAAAGCCGCTCAAGTCGCCATATTCGAAAGTTGTGCCACCCCTGCCAAAATCCCACCTGACTCTCTCCTGCCCCCCGGATTTAGCAAATTGCTCAGCATATTCCCATTGTTCACCAAATTGGTCATACTTCTTTCTCTTTTCAGGATTAGAGAGAACTTCATAAGCCGCATTTATCTCCTTAAATTTTGCCTCAGCCGATTTGTCCCCGGGGTTGAGGTCAGGATGGTGTTTGCGAGCCAAACGGCGGTAGGCCTGCTTCATTTCCTTTTCCGAAGCATTCCTACTCACACCTAGAATTTGATAATAGTCCTTGCCTGCCATCTCTTTTCTCTAATGATTTTGTGTTAATTATAAAATCATTTAATATATTTGTCAACTTTACTTAAACAAACTATGAGAAGACTTGATACATTCATTTAACCTTCTTATAATAACAACTGAACTAAGAATTGAGAGTGGGGCTCAGTAAAAAATTAAAGAAAGGAGGTAATGCAGATGGCTATAGAGAAATGGCATCCCTTTACTGAACTTATGAGCCTGAGACAGGCA
>Ga0315545_1003073_pt1 | contig 14511 bp, 13 predicted proteins | sample SalMarSW160210MG_FD_203096 | JGI IMG/M metagenome (GOLD analysis project Ga0315545, IMG submission 203096) | Salt marsh sediment microbial communities from the Plum Island Ecosystem LTER, Massachusetts, United States - Salt Marsh Sediment SW1602-10 ... | reverse complement strand
CGGCAATGTGGAAGGCGCGAACGATATGAAAGATTGCAGTATCACTCAGGTTGGTGGTCTTTCCAATCCATTGAGGCTGGGAGCTATCTACAAAGCACTCCTGGCAATAGCAGAAAGGGCAGGCATTTCTGCAGGCATAGCATCTAATACATTTACTAATTTCATCGCTGAAACTCTGCCATCTCTCATCCTGAGATTTAGCTTCAAACTCCTTCACCTCGCTATACTCATCAATTGCCTGGTCTTCCGTGATCTTGTCTCCTATCAGGACATCATAGATTACTGGATTTCTATGGGTGCAGGTCTGGCAGGAGTCGTGAAGAAATTCCTCCTTTTTGATAGTCTCCTTGAGGCTGGGACCTTTAAGAATAATCGTGTCATCCTCCTCCTCAGCCTCTAGTATTTCCTTCCCGCCCAGTTTGGCTTCTATCTTTCTTCTATCAATCATGCCTTTACAGGGAATACCAATGATAAACACCTGTTCCCTGGTAACCTGTTTTTCTTTAATGAGACCGATGATTGAGCGGACATCGCAGCCTTTGGCAACGATGGCGACCCTTTCTTTTATCTTCGGTAGATACTTAGCGAGATTATTCTCACAATTTGCATTCCAGGTAAGCCTGTCTGTCTCTGAGGTACTCCTGACAAAACAAGGAGTGCTCCGCAGAGGGACGCTGCCTTTTTCGAACCCAATTATGAGGTCGACCTTCCTCTCATCAAGCAGTTTCTTGGCTATATCTCTTATGGCAATAGATGTATTCAACATAAACCTGTCTTAACCCTGTTTTCTAACCAATCTCGTTGCTGGCCCTAAAGTCCTTACATCTTCGGTAACCTTTTGGACAAGCTCGGCAAACCTTTTCCCTTCGGCTGCCGATATCCAGGCGAATTGCACTCGCCCTTTCTCAATACCTAAATATTCAAGAAAATTATTTAGAATAGCGAACTTTCTTCTGGCTACATAGTTGCCGCTGATATAATGACAATCGCCAGGGTGACACCCTGAAACAAGAACACCGTCAGCCCCATGCTGCAGGCATCTTAGAATTAGTAACGGACTGATCCTGCCCGAACAGGGAACACGGATAATCCGAGTATTAGGAGGATATTGAAGCCGGCTTACCCCGGCCAGGTCTGCCCCGGCATAACTACACCAGTTACAAAGAAAGGCGATTATCTTGGGTTCCCATTTGTTTACCTTTTCCTCAGGTTGTTGTATTTGATTTCCCATTATGTTGAGTTCCATGTCATAAGCTCATTGTGAAGACTAAGCGGCATCAATCGCAGCCAAAATCTGAGTATTGCTGAATCCCTTTATGTTTATAGCACCGCATATACAGGAGGAAACACATGCTCCGCATCCCTTGCATAGAGCCTCATTAATAACCGCTACCTTCTCCTCATCATCAATCTCTATTGCCTGGAAGGGACAGATCAATTGGCAAACACCGCAGCCACTGCACTTGTTCTTATTGACAAACGAAACTAATCCGCCTACTTCAATTACGTCTTTAGATAAGATAGTACCAGCCCGGGATGCCGCAGCCTTAGCTTGGGCAATACTCTCTTCAATAAACTTGGGGCTATGAGAGAGACCACACATAAACACGCCTTCGGTAGCGAAGTCCACAGGGCGTAGCTTCACATGGGCTTCTAACAAAAAGCCGTCCTCGTTTAACGGCACTTTGAATAATTGGGATAGTCTTTTGTTGTCGGCGGCAGGGATATTAGCCACCCCCAGGGCCAGTATGTCCGTATCTATGATTAAATCCTCGCCCGATAATGGGTCCTTCGCAGTAACCCTCAGCAGATTCTGATTGTCTTCTGTTATAGTTTCTACCCTGGGCTTATCATCTACTTCATAGCGAATGAATATCACCCCACGCTCCCTGGCTTCCCGGTAGTAATCTTCCTTAAATCCGTAGGTTCTCATGTCCCGATATAAGATATAGATATTCGTCTCCGGGTTAACATCTTTTATTTTCAAGGAACATTTTATCGACTCACTGCAGCACACCCTGCTGCAATAAGGTCGTCCCTCTTCCCTGGAACCCACGCATTGAATGAACACCAGGTTATTGCAGCCCCTAATCCTACCGTTGCCTTTAGCGATCTCAGCCTCCAATTCCAGCGAGGTCATTACCCTGGGGTCTTTGCCATAAAGGTATTCACTGGGTTTATACTCCTCGCCGCCACTGGCGATAATGACTACTCCATGCTTGAGTTCGTGGGAATCCCGGTTGGGACCAACCGCTATCTTGGTGGTGAAATTACCTACATAGCCGGTGGCTTCGACAATATCCGCATTGGTATATACTTGGATTAAGCGGTTTTCAGAAACCCTGCTGATAAGGTCCTGAAGATAGGTCTGGACATCGTTACCCTCAAGAGTATGTTGTATTCTTCTGGCTATCCCACCCAGTTGGTCGCTTTTCTCAACCAGGTAGACCTCAAATCCCTGTTCAGCCAGGTTCAAGGCAGCCACCATACCAGCTATTCCTCCTCCAATGACCAGGCCACTGTGAATTACCTTCAGGGGTGTCTGCTCGACAGGCTGGAGCAGCCTTGCTTTGGCTATCGCCATACTTACTAAATCCTTAGCTTTCTCGGTAGCCTCCGCCGGATACTCTTTATGCACCCAGGAGCATTGGTCACGGATGTTAGCCATCTCAAATAAATGTCTGTTTAAACCCGCTTCCCTGATTGTCTCTTGAAATAGAGGTTCGTGGGTCCGGGGAGTACAAGAAGCAACCACTACTCGATTGAGGTTATGCTCTCTAATCTTCTCTTTTATCCTTTCTTGGGTATCCTCGGAGCAGGAGTATAGATTGTCCTCGGCATAGACTACGTTAGGAAGTAAACTCGCATAATCCGTAACCTGGGGTACATCCACTACCCCACCAATGTTGATGCCGCAGTGACAAATAAAAACGCCAATCCTCGGTGGCTCTCCCTTTATATCTCTTTCTGGCGGGTATTCCTTTCTCTTTATCAAGCTATTACGCACTGAGGAAAGCGAAGCAGAGGCAGAAGCTGCGGCGGCACTTGCCTGCGTCACTGTCTCAGGGATGTCCTTTGGACCCTGGAAAACTCCGCAAGCAAATATGTCTGGCTTAGAGCTTTCAACCGGGGAAAAATTGTCAGTTTGACAAAATCCATATTTATTAAGCTCAATTCCCAGTATATCCGCCAGCTTCTCAGCTTCTTTGGGTGGTTCAAGCCCAACTGAGAGAACGACCAGGTCAAACTCCTCCTTGATTATCTTGTCATCCTCAGTTTCGTACTTTATTGTCAGATTCTTTGTCTCTGCTACTTCCTCTATTACTGATGGCCTGCACCTTATAAACCTCACCCCGTATTCGGTCATGGCCCTGTCATAATAGGCCTCAAACCCTTTGCCGAAAGTCCGTATATCTATAAAGAAGATAGTAGCCTCAACCGAATCATTATGTTCCTTAGCCACTATTGCTTCTTTGACAGCGTAGGTACAGCAGACTGAGGAGCAATAGCCACGCTCCGGAGCCGTTCCTCGTGAGCCGACGCATTGGATCCAGGCAATCTTTTGTGCCTTTTGCTTATCAGAAGGTCTTAGTAGCTCACCCTGATATGGTCCGGAGGCACTTAGAATCCTCTCAAACTCAATGCTGGTGATGACGTTAGGGAAGTTACCATACCCGTATTGCGAGACAGGGCGAGGATCAAATTCATTGAAGCCGGGGCATGCGACAATAGACCCTACTTTCAGCTCAATGACCTGATCGGTCTGCGTGAAATCAATAGCGTCCGCTTCGCAGAACTCTTCGCATATTTTGCATTTGCCGGTAGCAAAATGAACGCATTTCTCACGATCTATTGTAGCAACATTAGGAATTGCTTGAGGGAAAGGAATATAGACAGGGGCCCTTGAGTCCAAACCCATTTCGAATTCAGAAAGTATGGGTAGCGGTTTTTTATTTGTAATATCTTCGAGCTTGATTGCCTCCGTAGGACAAACGAAGGCACAAGCCCCACATGCTATGCAAGCATCAAAGTCTATGTCTAGGGTTCCCTGAAAAGGAGTTTGTACTTTACGCCCAATCCCCCGGCCAACAAAATTGATCGCGCTTACTCCAATCCTTTCTTCGCAAACCCGGGCACACAAACCACAGAGAATGCAGAGGTTTTCTGGGTCTTCTGTTTTAAACCTCGTTTTTTCAACACCATATCCTTTAGCTAAATCCTGAATTACCTTAGCCTTGGGGGCGCGAGCGAGCATAAGCTCAATTAGCATCTTGCGGTCTCTTATCACGGTGTCACTCTTGGTCTTGACCACCAGCCCCTCTTCCACAGGGTAAACGCAGGAAGTCACTATCCTCGAACTTCGCCCTCGAGAAATCTCCACGATGCAAAGCCGACAACCGCCATAAGGAGTCAGAGCCCGATGATAGCAAAGTGTAGGTATATTAATGCCAGCACTTGTAGCTGCCTCTAGTATTGTCGTCCCTTCCTTAGCCCTGACTTCCTTGCCATCGATCTCCAAAGTTACTTCATCCATTTTGGTCTTCCTATTCCTTGCCTCTTACCAGGACTCTTTCATCCTCCGGCAGGGATGGTGGCACAGGCTCACCCGAAATCCTTTTAACCGCATCGAAGCGAGGTGGACAGAGGTCAAAGCAGTTGCCGCACTTAGTACACTTAGACTGATCAATGACATGAATCTGGTTCTTACCACCGCTTATAGCCTCCGCAGGGCAGCTTCTCAGACAAATCATGCAAGCCTGGCACTTGGTCGGGTCAATATAGTACGCCACCAATTCTTTACAGGCATAAGCAGGACATCTTTTCTCTTTGATATGTGCTTCATATTCATCCCTGAAGTATTGAATGGTGGTCAAAACTGGGTTGGGCGCGGTTGCTCCCAAAGCACAGAGAGCCGTATCCTTGATTACTTCAGACAACTCCTCCAGAAGCTCAATGTCTCCTTCCCTACCTCTCCCTCCACAGATATCAGTCAAGATGTCCAACATCTGTTTGATGCCCTCTCGGCATGGGGTGCACTTCCCGCAAGATTCATCAGCGAGGAAGTCAAGGAAGTATCTGGCCGTGTCAACCATGCATGTATCCTCATCCATGACAATCATGCCCCCCGACCCCATCATGGAGCCCAGCTTGGCAAGCTCATCAAAATCTACGTGAGTATCGAGAAATTGCTCAGGAATACAACCCCCAGAGGGCCCGCCGGTTTGAACTGCCTTGAACTTCTTACCTCCTGGAATACCTCCTCCAATCTTATAGACTATATCCCGCAGAGTAATCCCCATAGGCACTTCAACCAGTCCCGTGTTGTTCACCTTGCCCACCAGCGAGAAGATCTTGGTCCCTTTGCTTCCCTCGGTGCCGATTGAGGCGTACCAAGTAGCTCCATTAGTGATTACGAGAGGTACGTTAGCCCACGTCTCTACATTGTTCAAACAACTGGGCCTGTCCCGAATGCCTTTCTCTGAGGTATGAATGTATTTCGGTCTAGGCTCCCCCACATTGCCTTCTATCGCTGTCATCAGTGCGCTAGACTCGCCGGAGACGAAAGCCCCTGCTCCCCGATGCACCTTGACCTTAAAATCGAATCCAGAGCCAAGGATATTTTCTCCCAAAAACCCATACTCCTTGGCTTGCTCAATGGCAGTGGTTAAGTTCTCAACTGCCAGGGGATATTCCTGGCGCACATAAATAAAACCTTCGTGGGAATCAATAGCATAGGCACCAATGGTCAACCCTTCAAGGACGCTGTGAGGGTTCCCTTCCATAAGGGACCTATCCATATAGGCCCCAGGGTCTCCCTCATCGCAGTTGACTATTACATACTTAGGCTCGCCGACGGCGTCACGCGTGGTCTGCCACTTCAACCCTGCAGGGAACCCGCCTCCACCCCTGCCTCTGAGACCAGACCTTTTCACCTCCTCCAGCACCGCTTCCGGAGTCATCTGAGATAGTGCCTTGGACAGGGCAGAGTAGCCGCCAAGAGCAATATAGTCATCAATGCTCCTGGGATCAATATGTCTGTTGTTGCCAAAGACAATTCGGTTTTGATGCTTGTAGAAGGGTATCTCTGATTCGTGTATTACCCTCTCACCAGTAGCAGGATCGACATAAAGCAGGCGGTCGATGACTTTGTTCTCTTTTGCGCTCCGAACGACCTCGGCAGCATCCTCAGGTTGTACATTAACGTAGCAAATTTCCTCAGGATAAATAACAACTAGAGTGCCTCTTTCGCAAAAGCCGTGACAGCCTGTTCTTCTGATATTTACTTCAGCCTTCAAGCCCTGCCTTTTGACCTCTTTCTCCAAAGCTGCGTTGACTTTTTCGCTGCCGTAAGCATGACAGCCAGTTCCAGAGCAAATCGTAATACAAGGTTTATTGGGGTCTCTTTTCGACAATATCTTTTGCCTGAGTTCCTCTAGCTCAGCAGGTGAACTTAACCCGGGCATAATACCCTCCTAATCATAGCTTTTTAGTATCTCCTCCGCCTTGGCTGGCATTATCTTGCCATGGTATTCACCATCGACTACTATCACTGGTCCCAAAGCGCAGCAGCCGAGGCAGTTGACCCTTTCCAGGGTGAACTTCATGTCCTGGGTCGTCTCCCCAGGGTTTATGCCAAGAACTTCTCTTACCCTATCCATGAGCCTGGGGCCACCCCGCACCTGGCAGGCAGTACCTAAACAGACGTTTACTAAATGCCTGCCCCTCGGCTTTAGGCTCATACTTTTATAGAAGCTGGCTACCCGATATATCTGACTCAGCGGAACCTGGAGTCTCTCGCTTATCCGCTGTACAACTTCCTTCGGAACCCAGTTCAATTCCCTCTGCACGTCCAGTAGTAACTGGATCAAAACCCCTTCCTCGCCTGCATATTTATCTATGAGTTGGTCAATCTTTTCCTGGTCCATTTTCTCTTTCTTTTACTTGTGGTATATACCTAACCGGGCAATTCTTGGTACAGTCTCCGCAACCAGTACAAAGGGTCTCGTCTACAAATCTTGCCCGCTTCTTTATCAATACAGTGAAGTTCCCTGGCTCCCCCTGGACATTTAAAACGTCGGCACAGGTTATGATCTCGATATTGCGATGCCTTCCACACTCCACCAATTTTGGGGAAAGGATACACATAGAGCAATCATTGGTAGGGAAAGTCTTGTCCAGTTGAGCCATCACCCCACCGATAGCCGGGGATTGTTCCACTAAATAGACATAATACCCAGACTCTGCTAGGTCCAGTGCTGCCTGTATGCCACCTACGCCCCCGCCAATAACGAGTACCGCTCCTGTTTTCTGCCCGGCATCTTGCTGGATATTTGATACCATGATTACCTCTCCTTTATTAAGCAGGAGGAGAGACATGCTCTCCTCCTGCTTGGAATTCTTGGCTACGAACGTACCGAAGACATTGGCAGACTTTCAGGCGGATTATAACACAGATGTCTCTTTGGGGAAAATGACTGTCTGACGAACTCCCAGCCAGCGGTCGGATTCGAACCGACGACCGGCGGTTTACAAAACCGCTGCTCTACCCCTGAGCTACGCTGGCATAGAAGCTAAATTTTAGTTCTTAGCCGAGCTTATGTCTACTTTTTGGCTTTGTGGTGGCGCTATTTTTCTGGTGCCGTCCCCCTAGCGGTAAAACCCTGCCCAGTAACCCCCATGGCATCCACGGTATTCCTTAAATCGAACAGGGTCGAGGTTAATTCCTCGACTCTATTTTTGCCACTGAAGTAACAATCCAAGCTTATGTTGCCCGAGCTAAACAATGTGGACTTTCGTGTAAAGAGTAAATGCCAAGTATGCAAGTCTCAGGAGCTTTATTCCCAGAGGTGGACTATTGGTGCACCCATGTAATGGTAAAGATGTGTGGGAGCACAGGCCGACACATAGTTGCTAATCTTCAGCAAGTGGGCTGAACTTGTAGAGCCTCTTTTCTTTCTCCACCAGAGTGAAGAGTCTAGCCTCTTCTGCGATACTCAGAAGTTTAGCCTCTTTCATCTCATCTTCATATATGGCTAGAATGCCATCTGCTTTCAAAATCCTCGCTGCCTCCTTTAAGGTGATTTTATCTGCAAACTCATGGAAGGCGTCGTTTACAAAGATAAGGTCAATGGCTTTATCTGCTAGCCGCGTTGTATGACAATCTGCATGCATGACACCTATGTTCTTGTGGCCTCCTATTGCTACCCTGGCTGTCACAATGGCTGTGTGTAAGGGATGAATATCTAAGGCATATACCTTGCCCTTTGGCCCTACTATCCTTGCGGCGAGAAATACGAAGCGACCAATACCACAGCCAAGGTCAACAATCACCTGCCCCTCTTTAACGCCAGCTTTCTTCAGTCTCTCTCTTCGCTTTCTAGGTGTCTCATATATGGCGAGTATCCACATCCAAAAGAAGAAAATGCAGAAAAGGTAGTTCCCGAGACTGGCCACCGGCTTACGATATGCGTATTTTAAAACTAGGTAGGAGATGATCGCCGCTACTACCAGTATTCCAAACCCGGCCAAAGCCCATTGCCAGGTCTCCATTAAATTAACCTTCTCATTCTAGGCTTATTTGCACGAATGCTGGGGGCACAGTACTCTAATATTCCCGCCAATTCCAATCGAATCCACCTTTGAACACATTTGCGTTCATCTCATTACTGATAAAGAGGTTGGCTTCAGGGAAGCGTTTAACCATAGCGTAATAAAAACCGGCAACATCGTTTGTTCTGGCCAGTTCCTCCTCGGTAGCGACAAGATAATCCCTGGTGAAATCGCAGGAACTGGAGTCGAAAGGCATTCCAGGTTTCTGGTGGCCGGGAATAATCACCTCGGCGTCCATTTTTTCCAGGCGCTCGATATCCCGTATCCACTGCTGGCGTTCTTCTGCGGTAAGCTCGCAGGTAAAGGGATGTGCCTGGTTAAAAAGAACGTCGCTGCCGTACAGAGTCCGTATTGAAGGAATCCAGACCACTGTGTTGTATTTCATGTCCCCCATCACTTCCGGGATAATCTCGATATGCTGCCCTTCCAGTTCGAAGTAGTTCTCGGTAAGAGGCTCGATATCGGCTGTTTTTCTGGGTACGTTTATAGCTCCTATTACTTTTTCCCAGTGCTCGATTTTGCCGAAAAACTGTTTATTGATGATACGGGCTTCCGAAGGGAGCGCTATAACCCTGGCTTGGGGGAAAGCCTCTGCGATGGTGCCGAGTCCGAAGTAATGGTCGGGATGCGCATGAGTAATATAGATCGTTTTAAGATATTTGCCTGTTTCCAGTATTTCTGCAATTACCCGATGGGCATTTGACAACGTCCACTGTGCATCGATAAGAGCGGCATCAGTCTTGCCTGTCACGATTACAGAAGCAACTTCGAAACCACTTTCGTCGCTGAAAAATACTTTCGTCGCCAGTGAGTTCCGCCCGTGTGCGTTTAATCTAGTCTCCATGAGCTATCTCCCTCCTGACAAGATTTTATTTAATTTAACAGGCAGTGTTCTAGATTGCAATGAGGCCTCAATACCTTAAGGCTGGCGAAGTTATTCCTCAAATCGAATAGGGTCGAGGTTAACCTCGACCCTGTTTTTTTGCTTCTTAAGCAACATCCCATGTCAAATGTTCAGCATCGGCACCTTAGCTGTAGTGGCTATTGACACCGTGGCAGTAAATATCCTACTATCTATCCCAAAAAGAGGAGGGTCAAATGCAAGCATACTGTATGAAGTGCCGTGCCAAAAGAGAAATGAAGGACGCTAAGAAGATAATTATGAAGAATGGCAGGCCAGCAACTCAGGGCGTGTGCCCTGTGTGCGGAACCAAGATGTTTAAAATTGGCTAGAGTTAGACTTGCTCCTTGCAGAGCCTAACGGAACGCAAGAGGGCTGGATTTTCCCGACGGAATCTCCATCCCTTCTATTTTACGAATCACTACCGTCCTATCAATAATATTCCAATCATCATCCCATAAGTCTTCACCTTCTACCTTTTTAGAGAGCGGCAAGCATTACTCCCATTCTTATTATAATCCCAGTTTTGGCTCTATGTCGCCCAATTCTTCTAGCACTGCTTCAATAGGACTAAAGACACCGTAATCAGTATCCTCAATTTCCACTGAACCCCAATGAATTCCCTCCATCATTGCATACACCGACCCATCATCGGCAAAGGCTGTATAAACAGGCCCTCCACTATCCCCTGGAGCACACTCGTAGCTCGTGACAACTTGATCCTCCATTACGCCATGTGCCGGATGAGGAACGTTCATGATGACCAGCACGTACCCAGATGTCGTATCAGTCGCACTGCCCGTCTTCCAAACTGGCCAATTTATAGGTGGGAGATCAACAAACCAGCCATCTATGGGTATGCGCTCTCCATCATGTCTAACACCAGGTAAGATACTCCAACGCCATCCACTCTTTACCCGAGAGGCGTCAGCCTCATCGCCACCCACCAACTCTACATATCCCAGGGAAGTATCATCATCATCATAGAACTTGGTTTCTATCGGAATAGGTATAGGTATAGGGTCGCCTGAGCCTGTACAATCAGCGAAGTGTCCTGTTGTAACAAACCTCTCATCATAAAAAAAGCCAAGCCTCTTAGCACGGAAACAAGCTGACATCCGAAGATAACCACATTCAGTTTCTGGGGAATAACCGTAGATGGCATCTCCCCCAGTAACGTCAGTACTTCCCCGAACCAGCTCAGTCTCAACTTCCTCGGCATCAATAGTCTTAACACTACAGGAAAGGGTTCCGACCCAGAATGCGATCGGGAAATCTTCTCCTCCAAGCTCCTGCAGTTGTTCTACTGTTCTATCAATGACATCCCAATTACCATTCCACCTATCTCTATCTAATAAAACAGAATAATAACCATCTGCCCCGTAGCCAGCTCCAACAATAGTAGGTCCTCCAGGAGAATCTACATAGTCTAACAACTCTATAACACGCTGCCCAAGAACCTCCTCCTCACTCTCATAGAAGCTCTTCACACGCTCGAGATCTGGTGTCCCTGTCTGGTAAACATACTCAGGCATTTGGGGCTCTGGAACTTCCATTGGCGGGGGTTCAGGAGGCCTCCTCGATGGCCCCCCCATATCTGGTTGTTCTGCCAACACCAAGAATGGAGTCAACACTAAGGCTAACCCTACTACTAACAGACATATAAGTTTCTTTGACATCGTAATCCTCCTTTCTTTCATATTTAGCAACCTATCACCTACATTTCCATCTTTACATGATTTTCACCTCCTTGTTTTTTCTTTAAGACTTCTTGCGTCCAGTTCATTCTTAATATTACCAGCTCACCTCCTTTGTCTATATAGTAGACTCAGTTCAGAAGGATTTCGGCTTCCATTCCCTTCAGTCCCGTCTCTATGGATGCAACAACTCCTGCCGCCAATTCGGGATCCAATATCCTAACAACCTCGCCTTCATCAATGTCAACGAAAACCAGCCACATTTGATTATCCACCACTATCACTGCCACGGGTAATATTCTGCCATTCTCTACCGTTATTTCCCCCTCCTCGTCGTCTAGCTTGAAACTTATCGCACCGTCGGCATCACCTATAGCGAGTGAAATTACCTTATAAATCGTGCCTCCTTTATCAAGAAGCTCCTGAACCTTGGGGTCTGCCCGGGCTATTTCTATGGCTCTAGCCTTCTCCTCATCGCTAAATTCGGGGAATTTATAAACACGGGTCACTTCCTTGGCTCCCAAGTTCACATCAGCTACGACATACCTTCCCCATTCTCCCCTAACTAGCACCCTTACATTGTCCCCGTCTTCCTCTATTAATTCCACCCTTACTAGCGCCACCGCTACTGAGTGCACATCTACTTGCCCCGCCTCTATGGGCTTCACCACAAGAGCAGCCCAAACCTCAGGGCTATTACGGACAATGGATGCAGCTAATGCTTCAGGCGATTGCCCGATAAGTAATGGTAATGCTATTGCTAGCCCAGTAATTAGCGCTACCGTTAATATACAGACCAGGGAAGTCTTCCACACCGGCTGTTGCGAAACCAAACCTCTCCTTATCGTGTCCATGCCTCTGCTTACCTTGGATTTAGCCAGAGCCAAAGTAGTAACCCTTGGTTGCTCGTTAAGAAGCTGGTCAGCATTTAGCACCGCTACCCTCAGCCGCCGTCGATGGCTTTCAAGCTCAATCAGGGGAAGCTCGACCTTTTCTAGCTTTTTGATTAACTCTTCTTCCTTCATAACTCCCCTCTAATTACTATAACCCCGCTTTCGCCAAAAAGGTTGCACTTTATTCCATCAAATTTCCTAGTTTTTTTAAGGCCCGGTGCAGTAAAGATTTCACCGTCCCCTCTCGCTTACCTAGGATTTCTGCAATTTCTTTGACTTGTTTATTTTCAAAGAACCTAAGCGTAATAACTTCCTGGTATTTAATCGGGAGCTTAGATATGTTTGCGTGTAAAGCAAGGTATTCCTCATGCCTTCTCAAATCCGCCTCAGCCTCAAGGAGCTCGGACTCAGCCGATGAATCGCCGATGCTGATCGAGTCGGAGACTTCTTCCAGAGAAAATTGCCCCGGTTTATTTTTGCTGAAGTAGTTGGCAATCTCATGGGTAGCGATGCAGTAAAGCCACGAGGAGAAAGGAACACCCCGCCAGTGGAATTGTCGCAGGTTCTTTAGAGCCTTGAAAACTACTTCTGCAGTTACATCCTGGGCGATTTCGATGCTGGCTGTCCTTCTTAGAACATAGCCAAAAAGCTGGGGGTAATAATGGTCATAGAGCTCAGCGAAAGCCTCGGTATTGCTCTTAGCTCTTTCGACTAATTCTTTTTCCCGCTCTAAATCCATTTCTTGCTGCCTAATTAATGACGCAATACCCCTATAGTATAACCCGCGATTTCTAAAAAGGTTGCACTTATTGCTTTGAGAAACAGACAAGGGTCTGTCGGGAGCCGCCAGAGAAAAGGGCGGGTCAAACAGTACTACTTGAGTTTCATGATTGCGGAGGGATTGCACAAAAGTCAGAAAAATGCAATCCCCTTTTGGGGATTAGGGCTTCGGAGACGACTTTTGGCTTGGTACCACGTAGTAATTAAGGCTGGCAAAGGTATTCCTCAAATCGAATAGGGTCGAGGTTGACTCCTCGACCCTATTCTTTACCTCTGGGCAGTAAAGGAAGTATTTACTTATGCACCGGGATTCATGACACGCCCGACAAAAAGAATGGCACCCGTCTCGATGTCGCGAATCAGGAAGATGAAGGGGCGGTCCATGGTGACTTCCACAGGAGGTTCAGGTACTGCTGTTAATTTCATAATCACTGCGGTGGCGGCAGCAGCTTCGGTGCCAGCTTCATCCACGGCAACGAATGCCTTGTGCACAACGTCTGATATGAACAGCTCAGGGTTACCAGTCATCCCGGAGAAATCCGCATCACTAGAAAAAGCAATCGGCATGCCCATCCCGGCGAGGGTATCCTTCAGGCTGAATTCCGAGTCAAATTCGAATTTGGGCATCGTCAGGGCGACCTCGGTAGGTTGCAGACCGCTTATAACGTCACTGACCTGCTGGGCTTGAAGTCCTTCTTCAAAAGCCTCGAAGTTGCCAGCTTCAGGCAGGAGGATGACCATGGAGAGTTCACCGCCATCATAGAGCAGCTCGACTGCCTGGTATCCTTCTCCCTCGGTGTAGCCGAATGACTCCGTCTGCTTCATCATCGGCACGCTGACTTGCCCGCCGTCAAGAAGGTAGAACGGGCCGTCTGCTGTAATGTTCCCATTGAAAGGGTACGCCCAGGCAGCATTGAAGTAGATGGCATTGGTGAGCACGAGGCGGGTCCATTCATCAATCGCGCCTTGCGGGATAAGGTCTTCGATGCGACCTTCCGTCTGGTTACTGACCCAATCATTGATGGTGAGGCGAGACTTTTCCGTCTCCGTTATGAAATCCAGTATTCTCAGCCCGGCACCGTAGTTCTCGGCCAGGATGTCGAGGAAGTCGGTAAGGAACTCATAATCCTTTTGCCCCCAGATGGCGTTAACAATGTTCAGCCTGAATCCTTCCCCGTCTTTGCCTGCAGCACCTTCACCCCTTCTGGCAAGTTCTGCATCAAGCCAGTTAAATGCCGGGTGCAGCCTCTCCTGTTCAAGTAAGAATTGAAGGGTATCGGCCATCTGTTGAGCGGTCTCGCCACGCGCTCCGGCATATGTCATGGCCAGCGCCAGTGAGATGCTATAGGGAGAGTAGAAAAGGTTACCCTCCTCCCCTTTAAGTGCCTGATAGAGCTTGAGGGCGAAGGCGCTGTTTCCTTCAACCAGCAATGCTTGCTCACTTGGGCTGACATCCGGTGAAGTTATCCGCTCTTTATCCGATTCGAGCACCTCACCTGCTGCCGGCTGAGCCAGCTGGATAGAGGCTATCGCCGGCAGCAGCAATACTATGACTAATACGGCTATAACTCTCTTATTCATCTCATTCACCTCCTATGAATATTCAGACTGTTTATTTTGCCCTTCTGTT
>Ga0315545_1003072_pt1 | contig 14515 bp, 11 predicted proteins | sample SalMarSW160210MG_FD_203096 | JGI IMG/M metagenome (GOLD analysis project Ga0315545, IMG submission 203096) | Salt marsh sediment microbial communities from the Plum Island Ecosystem LTER, Massachusetts, United States - Salt Marsh Sediment SW1602-10 ... | reverse complement strand
CCGATTCCTCACGCTCGTCGATCAGCGCCGTGCTTTTGCCTTCACGGCTTCTTGCGGGCTGGCGCGAAGTGCTGGAGGCGGCAGGCGTACCTGCCGCTGGGGCACGACGCGTCGACGAGCGCCGTGCTTTCGCCGTCACGGTTTCTTCCGGGCCGGTGCGAAGTGCTGGAGGCGGCAGGCGATGGGCATCCGCCGCCCGGTGCCGAACGCCTTGCCCGTGACCTTGAGCACGGGCGCGGCCTGGCGCCGCTTGTACTCGTTGCGGTCGACCATGCGGATGATGCGCTCGACGAGCGCGCGGTCGTGGCCGGCGGCGACGATCTCCTCGAGGCCGCGGCCTTCCTCGACGTAGGCGCGCAGGATCGGGTCGAGCGCCTCGTACTCGGGCAGCGAGTCGGTGTCTTTCTGGTCGGGTCGGAGCTCGGCCGACGGCGGCTTGGTGATCGTGGTTTCCGGGATCGCCTCGCCGTCGCCGTTGATGGCGCGCGCGAGCTCGTAGACCATCGTCTTCGGCACGTCGCCGATCACGCCGACGCCGCCCACCATGTCGCCGTAGAGCGTGCAGTAGCCGACGGAGACCTCGCTCTTGTTGCCCGTGTTGAGCACGAGCCAGCCGTGCTTGTTCGACAGCGCCATGAGAATGTTGCCGCGTATGCGTGCCTGGAGGTTCTCTTCGGTGATGTCGCTCGGGAGGCCGCGGAACTCTTCAGAAAAAGCCTCCGAGAAGGCGTGCATGACGTGTGTGATCGGGATGACGCGGGAGTCGATGCCGAGGTTGCGGGCGAGCGCTTCGGCGTCATCGACGCTGCCTTTCGACGAGTACTCCGACGGCATGCTCACGCCGTGGACGCGTTCGGGGCCGAGCGCATCGACGGCGATGGCGGCGACCAGGGCCGAGTCGATCCCACCGCTCAGGCCGATCACCACGTCGCTGAAGCCGCACTTGGCCACGTAGTCGCGCACGCCGAGCGCGAGCGCTTTGAGCACGCGCGGCCGGTCCTCTGTCTCGACCTCGTGCATGTCGCCGGCGCCCGACTCGGTGTCGAAGACGACGATGTCCTCGTCGAACTCCTTGGCCTGGGCGACGACCGTGCCGTCGGGGCCCATCACCAGGCTCGCGCCGTCGAAGACGAGGTCGTCGTTGCCGCCGACCTGGTTCACGTAGACGACGGGCCGCTTGTACTTGGTCGCGATGGCGCGCAGCATGTCGAGCTTGAGTGCGCGCTTGCCGATCGAGTATGGCGAGGCGTTGATGCTCACGATGAGCTCGGCGCCGGCGCCGATGAGTTTCCTCGGGGGGTCGTCGTGGTACAGGGCCGTGTTGAAGAAGTCCTTGTCGTTCCAGATGTCCTCGCAGATCGTGATGCCGAGCGCGTGCCCGTCGAGCGACGCGGGCTCGACGCCGGGCGTCGGCTCGAAGTAGCGGCCCTCGTCGAACACGTCGTAGGTCGGCAGCAGCGACTTGTGGTGGCGCGACGCGATCCGCCCGCCGGCCAGCAGCGCGGCGCTGTTGAACAGGCGCTTGCCGGTGTCCGCGGGGTTGCGGTCGACGTAGCCGACGACCATCGGGATCGCTGCAGAGAACTCGGCGAGGTCGTCGAGCGCGGCCAGGTTGGCGTCGATGAACCAGGCCTTCTCCAGCAGGTCCTTCGGCGGGTAGCCCGTGATCGTCATCTCATGGAAGACGGCCAGCTCCGCGCCGAGCTGCTTCGCGCGCGCCGCCCCCCGGCGGATGGCGGCGACGTTATCTTGCAGCGCGCCGACCGTCGTGTTGATCTGCACCAGGGCGATCTTCATCCAACAACCTCACGTGGGTGTCATGTCGCTGGAGACGATACCGCACCGGGCTGCCGGAGGCAAGACGGCGAGGCCACAGATTACACGGATCGCCACAAATGCCCCGGATCGGTGTTTATCCGTGTGATCTGTGGCTGGTTCTCGTTTTGAGGCGATTGTGGTATACGGGCCGCACGCGGCGGGAGCGTCGCGGCAATGACGAGGAGAAAGACAATGGGCGAGTCGAAGCAGCTCTATGAACGGATCAAGGCAGCCGTGGACGGGATCCGGATGATCGACACCCACGAGCATCTGGTGGCTGAAGGCGAGCGCAACGCGAAGACTGTGGACCTGTTTAGCGAGTTCTTCTTCCACTACGCCTCGTCGGATCTCGTGTCGGCCGGCTTCCCCGAGGAGAAGCTGGCGTGGCTGCGCAACGTCGAGGTGGCGCTCGACGAGCGATGGGCGGCGTTCGCGCCGTACTGGGAGCGGATGCGTCACACGGGCTACGCGCGCTCGCTGCTGATTGCGTCGAAGGGCCTGTTCGGCATCGACGACATCAACGAGCAGACGTACGCCACGCTCTCGGCCGCGATCACCGCGGCCAACAAGCCCGGCTGGTACCGCACCGTGCTCAAGGACAAGTGCCGGATCGACCGCTCGATCCTCGACGAGGCCACGACCGACTGCGACCGAGAGCTCTTCAAGCCTGTTGTGCCGACCGGCCGGTACGTCGACGTTCGCTCGCGGGCAGGCGTGCGTGGACTCGAGCGGCGCTCGGGCGTGGCGATCCGTGACGCCCGGACGCTCGTCGACGCCATCGAGCAGCACCTCACGGGCGAAGCGGGCAAGGATGTGGCCGGTCTCAAGATCGCGCTCGCCTACGACCGGGCGATCCGCTTCGACAAGGTGGCCGAGGCCGAGACCGAGCGCGTGCTCAGCCGCATCCTGGGGGATGACCGGTACGTGACCGACCAGATCTCGTGGCACGAGGCAAAGCCGCTCGTCGACTTCATCGTCCACGCGCTCGTGGCGGCGTGCGAGCGGCTCGGCCTGCCGGTTCAGATTCACACCGGTCTGCAGGAAGGCACGGGCAACTACATCGTCAATTCGCGGCCGACCGACCTGACGAACCTTTTCTTCGAGTACCCGAAATGCCGGTTTGACATCTTCCATGGCGCGTACCCGTACTCGCGCGAGCTCGCGACGCTGGCGAAGAACTTCCAGAACGTCTTCGTCGACATGTGCTGGATGCACATCGTCAGCCCGGCCGCCTCGTGCGCCATGCTCCATGAATGGCTCGACATGGTGCCCGAGAGCAAGATCCTCGCGTTCGGCGGCGACTACTGCTTCGTCGAGGGCGTCTACGGCCACGCCGAGATGGCGCGCGAAAACGTCGCCCGGGTCTTGACAAAACGGGTGGTCTTGGGGTATATGGATGAGGGTAAGGCGGCGGCACTGGCGACCAAGCTCCTCCGTACGAACGCCGCCGAGCTATTCGCGATTCAAGTCTGAGAGAGCGTCCTACCGAGAATCTCGGAAGAGATTCGACCCTGGCCGTACCCATCATATTCTTGGATGGGTCAATGGCACTGAAGTTCCTCGCTATCAGCGTGTTAGCTGTCTCCCTACTCACCTCGTGCGCTCCGGCTCGCCACCAGAAGGCCGAGACCGCGACTCCCGACGGCGAGTTCGCCGCGCAGGAGCGCGAATTCGTTACGCACGCCCAGTTGGCGCAGCGGATCGTCTGGATGATGGGGGATGAGCTGAAGATACCCGCCCGGGCCACGGGTCTCGACTACGAGAAGTACCTCAGCGGCAAGGGGATCGCCCCACTCGGCGGTTGGCGCCACGATGAGCTCGTCACCAAAGGCGACCTCGCCGTCGTCACCGTCCGGCTCCTTCGGCTCCAGGGCCGGGTCGAGGACCCCGCCGACGAAGCCGCCTACATCGCCCTGCTCGAATCGATCGAGCTGAGCCAGACGATCATCGAGTAGCTGCGGGTAGCCCTGACGTCCCGCCCGCTTTTCTGTGCCGATCTGTGTGAATCTGTGGTTGCTTCATCCGCCGAACGGCATGTGGGCGGCGAAGCAGTCCATGAGGTCGGGCTTGCTGCTGAGGTCGCGGAGCTCGACGTTCGCGGGTCCCTGTCACTTGACGAGCGCTGCCTCGAACGCAACCCATTCAGGCGTTGTCTCCTCGAGCCACCGCTTCGCCCGTCCGCTGACGTAGTCGTAGAGCACCCCCTTGGCTCTGAAGAAGTCGGTGCCATCCCAGGATGCAAGAAGGAGGTGAACCTCGGTGGACCAAGGCGCGGCATTACTCCTGACCAGCTCCGCAAGCACCTTCTGCTCAAGACAGACCTCCCAGAGGTCACCGATGGCCTTCGCCAGTCGACGCGAGTGGCGGCGTTCCAGGATGTAATCCTCGGGCTCGCCCGAGCGCGGGAAGACAGGGGGATCTGCAGTGCTCCGGTCCCATCTCTCCCACTCGAGATGCACGATGCGCTTCTTGATGACGGGCCGAAACGAGACACCGCTCAAGCCGGAGCCTTCCAACCGCTGCCTGAAATCGTCTGTGACGACAACGTGGCCTGGCGCCGGGAATGAGATTGGTGGAACGAAAGGACCTGTCCGCTCGAGCTGAAGGAGGCCCTTCTCGCGTTCCAGGTGCATCGTCATGCCGGAAAGCAGAACGCTCCCGTAATCGCCCCAGGGCATTTCAGCTTCTCTGACAACGTAGACTGGGCTTTCTGAACACGTCATCGTGCGATGGCCCCAAACGGCATGTGGGCGGCGAAGCGGTCCATGAAGTCGGGCTCGGCGCTGAGGTCGCGGAGGTCGATGTGGTCGGCGACGGCGGAGACCTCTTGGCGGAAGTCGGTCGAGAGGAGATAGGCCTTGGCGCCCTGGAGGGCCGTGTTGCCGAGGGCGCGGACCTTGTTGAGAGCGACGCGGGGAATGACGCCGATGCGCTGGGCCGAGAGCGGGTCGAGCGTGCTGCCGAACGCGCCGGCAATGAGAACCTCGTCGAGGTCGTCGGGTGCAATCCCCAGATGACGCAGGAGGATCTCGACGCCGGCGGCGATGGCGGCCTTGGCGTTCTGGAGCTCGCGGATATCGCGTTGGCTCAGGTAGACATCGCCCGCGAGCGTGATGCGCGTCATGCCGTCGGCTTCGTGCAGGCGGTCGCGCACCTTGGCCGGCACGGTCTTAGGGCACTCGTCGGGCGGAAGTAGCCGGCCGCTGTCGTTGATCACGCCGAGGTCGAGGAGCGTGGCGACCGTGTCGACGAGGCCGGAGCCGCACAGACCGGCCGGAGCGACGTTGCCGATCACGCCGAAGACCAGGTCGTCGTTCTCGACGCGGCACGAGTCGATCGCGCCGGCCGAGCCGATCATGCCGCACTCGATCTTGGCGCCCTCGAAGGCGGGGCCGGCTGCGGCCGACGCGGCCAGCATCCGGTCACGCCCGCCGGCGACGATCTCGGCGTTCGTGCCGATGTCGAGGAACAAGCGTTTGCCCGGCTTCGTGTGGAGGCCGAGGGCGACGGCGGCGGTCAGGACATCGCTGCCGACGAACCCGCCGAGGGCGTCGGGGATTTCCAACGGTTTGTGACCGAGCCGGGCGCCTTTGGGCCCGTCGAGCATCGTCTGCGGCGCGGTGAAGACGGGCGCGTACGGCAGCTCGCCGAGTGACGACGGATCGACGCCGGCCACCAGGTGCGCCATCGTCGTGTTGCCGACGGCGACGTACTCGCCCACGTGCCTCAGGTCGCGGCCGACGGTCACCTGCGCCGCGAGGTCGGAGAGCAAGCCGGCGATCACGCGCGCGAGCCTCTCGGCGCCGTCGGCGTGCTCGCGGCAGTAGGCGATGCGCGAGATGACGTCCTCGCCGTAGCGGCGCTGCGGGTTCAGGCCGGCGGCGACGCCCAGCTCGTGGCCCGTGTTGAGATCGACGAGCAGGGCGGCGACGGTCGAGGTGCCGACGTCGAACGCGATGCCGTAGTTGCCCAAGAAAGTGTCGCCCGCCTCGACGTCGAGGATCGTGTCCTTCCAGACCGTGGCCGTGACGGCGTCCTTGCCGAGCTGCAGCGCCTCGGGCAGCTTGCGCAACGCCGACGGCCGGAAACGCAGGCGAGCGCCGTCCGGAATCCTTAGACGGATGCGGTCGGCGTCGCTCGTCGGGTCGTTGGGCGTGGCCGGGTCGAGCTTGACCAGGTGCTTGCGCACGGCCGGCTTGAGTTCGACCGCCGGCGCCTCACCGCTCGTCATGATACGGCCCGCGAGCGCGCTCGCGGGCACGGGGACGGTGACTCGGACGTCGTGCTCGACGCGCGTCTGGCACGCGAGCCGCCAGCCGCCGGCGAGCTGCTCGTCGCTGAAGTGGACGCGCTGCTCGTTGGTGATCGGCACGTCGCCGTCGATCACCTGGACGGCGCACTTGCCGCACGCGCCGTTGCCGCCGCAGAGCGATTCGATCGGGACGCCGTGCTGCCGGCACAGCTCCAGCAGATTCGCGCCGGCCTCGACCTCGACCCGGCGCCCCGTCGGCTCAAAGATAATCGTCGGCATGCGCGTCCAACAACCTCATCGTGACGTGCGGAGTATAACGGTCAGGTTCGGCAGAGGGGAGGAAGAAAAGACAGGATCAACAGGATTGACCGGATCGGGAGCGATCCTGTTGATCTTGTTGATCCTGTCTAAGACTTCCTACTTCTTTTTCGGTTCGCGCTTAGCCCAGGGCGCGACGCGGCCGGCGCGGGCGGCGGCGATGTAGTTGGCGCAAAGCGGGTCCTTGCCGACGAGAGCCTCGGCTGCGAGGACGAGCTGCATCAGGTAGCCGTCGTTCGGGTCGACGATGGCGGTGTCGAGGCCGGCCTCGATGCACATGACGACGAACGCCTGGTTGAGGATCTTGCGTGCCGGCAGGCCGTGACTGATGTTGCTGATGCCGGCGCTGCAATGCACGCCGGGCCAGGCTTCCTTGAACGCGCGCAGCGTCCAGAGCACCTCGCGGCCGTAGCTGAGCTCGGGGTCGATGGACGAGCCGATCGGCTGCGCGAGCGGGTCGAGGTAGATGTGCTCGACGGGCACGCCGTCGCCGAGCAGGCGGTCCATGAGGCGCTTGGCTTTCTCGAGTCGTTCGGGGCCGTTGGCCGGCATGCCTTCGTCGTCGAGGGCCAGCGCGATGACGCCGCAGCCGTGCTCCTTGACGAGTCCGATCATCTTGTCGTAGCGCTCGGTCTCGCCGCTGATCGAGTTGAGGATCGGCTTGCGCTCGCCGGTGTGGACCTTGAGCGCGGCCTCGGTTGCGGCGGGGTTGGGCGTGTCGATCGAGAGCGGGGCGCCGGTCTCGTCCTGCACGAGCCGGGCAAGCCAGACGATGTCGTCAACCTCCGTGCTGATGCGCGTGCCGCAGTTCACGTCGAGGTAGTTGGCGCCGGCGGTGACCTGCGTGCGGGCCAGCTCGCGGAAAACTACCTCGTCGCGGTTGGCGACCGCCTCGTCGAGGCCTTTCCGGGATGTGTTGATCCGCTCGCCAATAATGAGCATGCGCTTGCTCTCCAAGGAAGAATGAACCACGGATTAACACAGATGTCACAGATTTTTCGGGCCCGTCGGGCCCGGCGTTCTTCAGTGTAGATCCGCGGAAATCAGTGGTGAATCTACTCCTGCCGGTCCCTACGCGGCGATGAGTTCTTTCACTTTGTCGACGGCGGAGGCGGCGTCGGGTGCGAAGCCGTCGGCGCTGATTTCGTTGGCGTAGGCCTGGGTCACGGGCGCGCCGCCGATGATCGTCTTGATCTTGCCGCCGATATCCGACGCCTTGATCGCCTCGATCGTCGTCTTCATCGCCGGCATTGTGGTCGTGAGCAGGGCCGACATGCCGACGACGTGCGCGCCGGCCTTCTTCGCTTCCTCGATGAACTTCTCGGGCGCGACGTCGATGCCGACATCGACGACGTTGAAGCCGGCGCCCTCGAGCATCATGGCCACCAGGTTCTTGCCGATGTCGTGCAGGTCGCCCTTGACCGTGCCGATCACGACGGTGCCGACCGGCTCGATGTCGCTTTCGGCCAGCAGCGGCTTGAGCACGGCCATCGCCGCCTTCATGGCGCGGGCGGCGATCAGCACCTCAGGCACGTAGACCTCGCACTTCTTGAACCGCTCGCCGATGACGCCCATCCCGCCGATCATGCCGTCCTCGAGGATCTCCTTGACCGGGATGCCTTCGTCGAGCGCGCGCTGGACCAGCTCGTCCGACTTGGCCGGCACGCCGATGTTGCCCTTAATGATGGCGGTTGCGAGTTCCTCGAGCGTGCTCATAGCTGCTGATCTCTATCCCATCCGCGCCGTGTTGTGCACCGTCAGTTCGGCCCGCCCCCCGAAGCGGGCATGTGAACTTGCCTTGTACGTGGCCCGCAACGAGATGTCAACCCTCGGGCAGGATGATCGAACCACGGGGAACACGGGGTGCACGGGGACAGGCAGCCTTTCTGAGCGCCCGACGCATGTTTTCGCTTGACGAGGCGTTCAATCGCGTGTTACTATGTTACCTCGGAATAGCTCCAGGAGCGCGCTCCTACCTTTGCGCGCGGAGTGAAGATCACAAGGGGGATTCGATTAGTGAAGGGCGCACTTCGCGCTTCCAAGTTCTCTCTGTTGACCCTCTCCATTCTCCTTGGCCTCATCGTGCCGTTCGAACCGGCGAGCGCGGTGACGCAGTACACTCTTATCGAACTGGGCGGCCTGGGTGGGCGTGAAGCAACCAGCGCCCGTGGCATCAACGACCTCGGGCAAGTCGTGGGTAGTGCACCCGTCAGCGCTTCCCGGAACCACGCTTACCTTTGGGAGAACGGGGTGATGCGGGATCTTGGGGTTCTGGGCAGCCTGAACAGCGGTGCCGACGCGATCAACAACTCCGGGCAGGTCGTGGGTGGCACACATGTGCCGAGCGGCGAGTTTCACGCTTTTCTCTGGGAGGATGAGGTGATGCATGACCTCGGCCTCCTGGGAGGCGACGACAGTCGCGCATACGGCATTAGCGAGTCGGGACTCGTGGTAGGCAGGACAGACGTCCCGATTGGTGGATACCACGCGTTCCTGTGGGAAGACGGCGCAATGCAGGACCTGGGAACCCTCGGAGGCGTCGACAGCAGGGCTCTCGGCGTCAACGACTCTAGGCAAGTCGCTGGGTGGGCGGAGACAGCGGGCGACGACATGAGGGCTTTCCTGTGGGAAAACGGGGTCATGCAGGGCTTGGGCACCTTCGGCGGTGCGAGGAGCGGCGCATCGGATATCAACTCATTGGGACAGGTGGTTGGATGGGCCGACACGGCTGCCGGGGACGGACATGCCTTCTTGTGGGAAGGCGGAGTGATGCTGGATCTGGGGATGCTTCCTGGCGGTTCCTCAAGCGGTGCCTCCGCGATCAACGATTCTGGGCAGGTGATCGGCGGTTCAACTACTGCGAGCGGCGATTCCCATCCCTTCCTCTGGCAAGACGGCGTGATGTACGACCTGACCGAGTACATCTCTGCCGGCCCTGGTTGGGTTGTCAGGAGCCTTGAAGACATCAACAACGCGGGGCAGATCGTTGGGTGGGGCGAGTACTACGGACTGAACCGCGCGATTATGTTGACGCCGATTCCTGAGCCGTCGGTGGTGGGGTTCGTTGGCTTAGCGTTTCTCGTCGCGATGCGTCGGCTGCGGGGGGGCTGAAAGAGGAACCAACCACAGACTCTCACAGATTGTCGCTGATTGGCCGCCCCGCACATGGTGCGAGGCGGTTTTGCTGTTTGTACTCGACGAGGCTCGCCTTGCGGTCGCTGACTGCTCGTGCTTGCACATCGCCACGTCGCGCGCGGCAGCGTTGTAGGGCGGGTGCCCCTGCGCCCGCCGTCCTGTATTCCCATGCATCGAGGACGGAAGCTGCCACAAAGCGGCGACAGAGATGGCACGCGACGAAGTCTGTGGCGCCTCGGGCGCTCGGCGGGCCGAGGGCGACCCGCCCTACATTCCTCGGAGCAGGTCGTCGATGCGGCGTTTGATTTCGGGGGTCATTTCGATCGGGTCAGGCCAGGGTCTCGAAAAACCTTCGGCGGGCCATTTGCGCGTGGCGTCGATGCCGATCTTGGTGCTGAGGGTGGGGTGTTGGGCGGCGTGGTCGAGGACGTCGGTGGGCCCTTCGGTAAACGTGATGTCGCGGCGCGGGTCGATGTTGGCCAGGACGCGCCAGACGACTTCGCTGGTGTCCTGGACGTTGACCTCCTCGTCGACGACGACGATGGCTTTGGTGAACATCATCTGGCCGAGGCCCCAGAGCGCGTGCATCACCTTGCGGGCGTGGAACGGGTACTGCTTGCGGATGCTGACGAGGGCGAGGTTGTGGAAGACGCCCTCGAGCGGGAGGTTGATGTCGACGAGCTCGGGGAGCGCGACCTTGAGCATCGGCAGGAAGAGGCGCTCGGTCGTCTTGGCCATATAGCAGTCCTCCATCGGCGGGCGGCCGACGACGGTGGCGGGGTAGATCGGGTCGGCTCGGCGCGTCATGCACTCGAGGTGGAAGACGGGGTAGTCGTCGGCGAGCGAGTAGTAGCCGGTGTGGTCGCCGAACGGGCCTTCGCGGCGGCGTTCGTGCGGCTCGACGTAGCCCTCGAGGACGAAGTCGGCGTCGGCGGGCACCTCGAGGTCGCAGGTCTCGCACTTGACGAGATCGACACCTCTTTTTCTGAGGAAGCCGGCGAAGTAAACCTCGTCGACGGCCTCGGGCAGCGGGGCGGTGGCCGCGTACGTCATCGCGGGGTCGCCGCCGAGGGCGACGGCGACGGGCATCCGCTCGCCTCGGGCCTCGTAGGCGCGGTAGTGGGCGGCGCCGACCTTGTGGACGTGCCAGTGCATGCCCGTCGTGCGGGCGTCGTAGACGTGCATCCGATACATGCCGACGTTCCGTTGGCCCGTCTCTGGATGCTTGGTGAAGACCATCGGCAGGGTGATGAACGGGCCGCCGTCCTGGGGCCAGCAGGTGAGGATAGGGAGCGTGCCGAGGTCGGGCTCGTGGTCGACGACCTCCTTGCAGGGGCCCGACTTGACCGTGCGCGGCGCGTAGCTCGAGAGGTGGAAGAGCTGCACGAGCGTCTTGAGCTTGTCGGTGAGTGTCGTGGGCGGTTTTTTGCGCAGGAGCGCCTCGATCTCGCGTGCAACGTCCTCCACATCGCCGGCGCCGAGGGCGAGCGCCATCCGGCGCATCGATCCAAAAGCGTTCATGAGGACGGGGAACTGGAAGCCTTCGACGTTGGTGAACAGCAGCGCCGGGCCGTGCGCCTTGCAGACGCGGTCGGTGTACTCGGTGATCTCGAGCCGGGGGCTGATCTGGGCCTCGACGCGCTCGAGCTCGCCCTCGGCCTCCAGCTTGTCGATGAACTCCCGCAGCGACTTGTAGGGCATTGCGGTTCTCCGTCATTGCCGCGCCTGATCACGCTAGCCCAGGCCCGCGTCTGCGTCAACGCTCAGGGTGACCTCCGCTGTCTTCGCACGAAGTGTGTATTGCCACCGGCTTCAGTCGGTGGTTTGGGGCGAGCACTAAGACTGCCCTGAGCGCGCTTCAGCGTGCTTCTCAACGAGAGGCTTCAGCCATCGACGAATGGCGGCATCGGACTCACAATGCCTGAAGGCCATTGTCGAGAAGCCGACTGAAGCCGGCTGTCTTGGGGAATCGAAGGACCAGACGACCACCGACTGAAGCCGGTGGCACAACCCATCGGGCTGCTGGCAGTCCACCGCCCCGGGACGCGACCTGGGCGCGGGCGATGTGTCAACGCCGGGCGGTTCTTCTCGGGGTTTTCGCTTGACAACGTGTTGAGCGGTGGCACATTGTCGCTTCCGAGGTTATGGGGGGCGTGTGTCCCCATCGGAACGAGTCCTGCCTGTCGGAGGACGACTAAGCGTCGCAAAAGGGCATCTGTTTGATTCTGGAGTGGGAAGGAGGGTCTTCTCATGGCGGACAATCGGAATTTCGAAGGGGAACTGACCAAGGCGATCGGCCACAGCCTCGACTGGCACAAGATCGTTGTGATGGCCATCGCCATTGCGATCGCGACGATCGCGTCTCACTTCTTCGTCTGGGTCGGCAGCAAGATCACGGGCAAGTACGTGGCGCTTTTCGGGTACCTGATCTCGGGGATCGGATGGCTCGTCGGTGCCGTCGCCGTCCTGTGCGCGATGGTGGCGGTCTGCAAGATGGCGGCCGCAAAGGACGCGGGTGACAAGAAAAGCTTCCTCGCGGGGATCGGCTATGCCTCCGCGTCGGTGCTCACCGTCATCTTCGCGAACCTGAGGTACTTGGTTTGGCTGGCTGCAGGGATCCTGCTTACCTGGATTCTCGGCTACGTCGGCTTGATCCCGAAAGTGGGGCCTGTGGTCTGGGCAATCATCGGCGTCATCCCCGTCCTGGTAGGTCTGTACGTGATCTTCTTCATTGTCGCCAAGTTCTTCCTCGGCACGCTGATCTTGCCGGGGATCATTGCCCAGGGCGGCGGGAAGGCGATCCAGTACTTCAAGGAGAGCAAGCGCATCATAAACGGCCATACGATTCGCTTGATCAAACGGTTCCTCGCGATCGGTCTTGTTATCGTAGTTTTCGTGTTCGCCACGTTTGAAGCGTGGCAGTTCGTGGGGAGCAAGACGGAGGACACTATGGCCGACAACGCCGGCGTGGCGCTGAGCGGCGGCCCGCCGATGAGGGTCCCCCCGATCGTGCCGGCGTACCAGAACCTGCCGATTATCGGCAACGCCGCGAACGTCGGCAAGGCGCTCGGTGGCGGGAAGGCGGCTGCGGCCTGGATCTTCGGAATCTGGATGATCATCATCCTCTTGGCCCTGCAGTCGATCCCTGCGATTGTGTTCGCCGTTGCCGGGATGTACACGTATCAAGGCCTGAAGGGCGAGGCGGAGATGCCGATCAGCTCGCCCGACGTGAAGGTTGACCTCTCGAAGATGAAAGGCTCGCTCGGCGCCGTCGGCGCGAAGTTCAGAGAAGAGATGCGAGAAGGCGGCGAAGAAAAGAAGGCGCCCCCTAAGAAAGAGGGCTAACGGCCCGAGCTCCACGCGTTTTCCGAGGGGGCCTTCGAGCGCGGAGGCCCCCTCGTTGTGTCTTGGGGCGCTGTGCTAGACTTGACCGGACGGGATCGGGAAGGCGTGGCTGGCGATGGGCGAGACGAATGGGAAGAAGCCGGTTCGGGCACGGTGCCCGACATGCGGGCGGGACGTCGAGTACCGCGCGGACGACGCCGAGGCGAGAGCGGTGTTCCCGTTCTGCTCGGAGCGCTGCCGGCTGGCCGACCTCGACAAGTGGTTCGAGGAGGAGTACCGCATCGAGCGCCCGGCAACCGAGGCCGATCTCGAACAGGAAGACTAAGTCATCTCACGCAAAGGCGCAAAGAGCGTACGCACAGTGGCGTTGACGCATGGAGAGGTGGCGCGCGTTGTTGACGAGCTCGGCTGGGTGCTGCCGGGTGGCGTGGTCGAGGGCTTTTCGCAGCACGCGCCGAGGCGGTTCGTGTTGTCGGTCCGGCAGAGCGCGTCCGAAGGACAGCCCGAGTACGGCCACAATGTGCTCATCTGCCTTCAGCCGCCGCATGTACGCTTCCATCTGACGCATCAACGGTTGCGCAAGAAGCGCCAGCGGCTCTCGTTGGGCGAGTACGTGCGGTCGCGCATCGAGGGCGCGCGCGTCGTCGAGGTCGTGCAGCTCAATGCGGACCGGATCGTCGAGTTCGCGCTGGACAAGGCGGGCGAGCGGCTGTCGCTCGTCGTCGAGCTGTTTCCGCGCGGGCCGCACATCGAGCTCGTCGACGCTGAGCGGAAGATCGTCGCGTCGCTCGATGCGAGGCGCGTCGGCACGACGCACGAGCTGCCGCCGAAGCCGGAGCTCGTACGGGACGACGAGCCGGTCGAGGCGCCGGAGGGGACGCTGTACAACACCGTCCTCGACGAGCGGTACGCCGAGGTCGACGCCGCAGAGCTGTTCGAGTCCGACAAGCGGCAGCTCGTGTCGCAGCTCAGGCGCGAGCGGCGCCGGCTGCGCCGGCTCGTCGAGCGACTCGAACGCGACGTTGACGCGGGGCGGCAATGGGACGAGTTCGGGCGGTATGGCGAGCTGCTCAAGACGGCGCTCTCGACCCGGGGGGCCGGACGGACGGAGCTCGGCGTCCAGGATTTCTCGTCGGGCGAGACAGTCACCGTGCCGCTCGACCCGAAGCTCGGCGTCCGCGACAATATGGAGGCGTACTTCAAGCGGAGCCGCAAGCTGCGGCGCACGCTCGAGAAGGCCGAGCGCGAGATCGGCGGCGCACGAACCCGGCTCGCCGAGGTCGAGGAAGCGTGTGAGGCGGCGGAGAAGGTCGAGTCGGCCGACGACCTGGAGGGCTTTCTCGACGAGCGCGGCCTGGCGCTCAAACCGAAGCAGGTGCCGAAGGCGCGCCCGCGAGCAGGCGTGAAGGGAAAGCCGGCCGAGGAGTTCCGGTACTTCGTGTCGGCGGCGGGCAAGAAGATCTACGTTGGGCGGAGCGAGGCGGAGAACGACCGGCTAACGATCTCGTTCGCGCGCGGGCACGACCTGTGGCTGCACTGCCACGACTACGCCGGCTCACACGTCGTCGTGCCGCTGAGGAGGAACGAGGAGGCCGACCGCGAGACGCTGCTCGATGCGGCGACGCTCGCGCTCGCCTATAGCAAGGC
>Ga0315545_1003071_pt1 | contig 14515 bp, 9 predicted proteins | sample SalMarSW160210MG_FD_203096 | JGI IMG/M metagenome (GOLD analysis project Ga0315545, IMG submission 203096) | Salt marsh sediment microbial communities from the Plum Island Ecosystem LTER, Massachusetts, United States - Salt Marsh Sediment SW1602-10 ... | reverse complement strand
TGTGTCACAATTCTCAAAAACCTGCTTCTGTCATTCTGAGCGAAGCGAAGAATCTCGTAGTTACAATAAGTTGCAAAATAGAGATTCTTCGGCTAACGCCTCAGAATGACATTATGACACACTCTCGCCGGGGAGAGGGGGGGGTGAGGGGCAATCACGTAGAATGTAACAAATCCCTGTTTGTGTTGTGTCAGGACATCACAGGATGACTGAGAATTGTCATTCTGACCCGTAAGGGCGAAGAATCTCGCTTCCCAACCCGCATAAAACCAAGATTCTTCACTCCGCTTCGCTCCGTTCAGAATGACACAATTGGAGTTCTCGGTCACCCTGATCAGTCCTGACACCTTTTTAAAGCGTCAGTCACCAGGATTCCGCCAGAGGTATGAACCGTATGGTTCATACCAGAGGCGGAAGAGTGGAGCTCCTGACGCAACTATCAATTAGCACTACAATCATTGTGAAAAAGAAAGATCAGGGGCGACGAAGTGAAGGTTCCGGCCAGATAAACAAAACATCGAGTAGATTCATCAGGGGGTTATTGATTGTTGTAGGGACCCTTTTTGTGGGGCTTGGAGTTCTTGGAATATTCTTACCGCTTTTACCCACTACCCCCTTTCTCTTACTTGCCGCTGCATGCTACGCCAGGAGTTCAAAGAGATTTTACAATTGGCTTTTGAACAACAAATGGTTTGGCAATTACATCAAAAATTATCGAGAGAAAAAAGGGGTTCCGTTAGAAGTAAAACTTTTTACCATTTCTTTATTGTGGATCACAATACTGTTTTCTACTGTTTTTGTAGTTGACATTTTTTTTGTCAGGATTATTTTGATTCTGATAGCAACTGGCGTTACGATACATATCCTCTATATTCGAACTTTGAAACGATAAGAAGAAGTTATAATAATAGACGCTTGAAATGGCTTTCTGATGCTTCGGGAATAGTAGTTAGATCCCGCCAAAGGCGGGGGAATTCCCGAGGCTTAGTAGCATCGGCATTTCCTAATGTCGATGTATCAGCAGATAAGGGTTTGCTTTCAGGCTCTCAGATGCACTTAAAAATTGGTCATCTGATCCCAACAAGTAGAAAATAGAAGAGACGGTTGGACCACATTGCAATTAACCCGGAGGTTAATATGTGGAAACACTTTTTGTTCGCTACGTTGCTTGTTTTTCTTATAGGAAACCTTATTGGTTGCCATGGATCAGAAAAACTCATAAGAGTTACACTCCCAGAGAGGGATCCTATCACTCTAACGCCTTATGGTAGGTTAAGTTTTTCTCCTATCAATGAATCCTCGGGCTTGGTAAAAAGTCGACTTTGGCCCAATGTCTTCTGGACACATAACGATTCAGGTGATGAACCCCGAATCTTCCCGGTGGAAAGAGATGGGAGCATTATCAAGCCGGAATGGGCTGAAGAATATGCTGGTATTATGGTTTCCGATGCAGTGAATATCGATTGGGAAGACGTCGCAACCGATAATGATGGAAATTTAATTATAGGAGCCTTTGGAAACAACGGCAATACCAGACGCGATCTGGCGGTCTATTTAGTCAAAGAGCCTTTCCCTTCTCAGATAATAGCCACAAGGATCAGCTTGAAGATCCCATTTTATTATCCTGACCAGGAAAGTTTTCCACCAAGAAACCAAAATTTTGATGCGGAAGCTGTTTTTTGGGCGAAAGGAAAACTATATATTCTTACAAAACACAGAAGCGATAATTATACCAAGCTTTATCGCTTTGATACCATGGATCCTTTAAAGCCAAATCCGTTAACTTTAATTGGTAAATTTGACATCAAAGGAATGGTCACGGGAGCGGATGTTACCCCTGATGGTAATAGGTTAGCAGTATTAACTTATAACGCAGTCTGGCTTTTTGAAGTTTCAGGTTCTTCGGACGAATATTTTAACGGCAGGATTTCATGGCTACCGATTGGAGCTAAACAATGTGAAGGTATTTGTTTTGATGGCAATAAGCTCATAATTTCCAATGAACAAAGGGACCTATTTGAATTACCAATAGATAGCTTGATAAAGGTAAAAGACTGATGATCTCATTCGTAATGAAGAATGGAGGAACGAATATTCAATCCTGGCAAGGTAAAAGTTTAAGAGTTCACATTTTATACTCAAGAGCGGGGATTGCTCAACACATCTGGATAGAAAGTAAGAATGGTTCTATTCTTATCGATACCGGGGATGGGATACTCAGAGATCTTCTATCCAATAAACTTGATCCTGATCGAATCAGGGGAATAGTTTTTACTCATGGTCATTTTGATCATATGGGGGGTCTACATTCACTTCTTGGATTCTTGAGGATGATAGGGAGAGAGGAACCTTTGCCAATTTGTGCTCCAAAGGGATGTAGGGAGGTATTCTCCATAGTGGATAACTTCATAGGGTGTTACCCAAATACTATACCCTTCAAAATCTCTTGCAAAGAAGCTCAATCTCAGGAAATCTTTCAAATTGCAGGTATGATGATTGAAGCTTATCCTATGGTCCATTGTGGAAGCATAAAAGGTTCTGGAATACTTAACCAAATTCCAGCTTTGGGCTATAGGATTTCGCACAAAGGAGAAACTATTGCAATAAGCGGTGATACGGGAATTTGTCCCTCCTTAAGAGAATTAGTAAAAGGCGCAGACTTGGCAATCCTTGACGCAACCTATCAGAAAAGCGCAACGGTAAGCAAGGAATCTTTAGAAAAACTACATCTCTCTGAGGATTTGGCAAAAGAGATCGGAAAGTTAGCAAAAGATTTTATCTTAATCCATAAAGGTAAAGAAAAGAAATTATAATGTGAAGATCTTAGAAATTATGAATTCAGCTAATACGAACGCACTAAATGTTTTTACATCGTCATTGCGAGCCTGAAAGGCGTGGTTCCGCCAACGGCGGAACTTGGTTTCACTGGCAATGACTTTTTATTTAACCGTTTGTATTACTAAGGGGAGCATATAATTGTTTACATTCCCCCTTTAGAAAAGGGGGGAGGGGGGATTCGTCCCGCATTTTGCGGGACGCATTTGAAACTTGGAAAATCCCCCTAAATCCCCCTTTACTAAAGGGGGATGCGTATGCATTCATACGAATTTCAAGTCAAGCCCAAAACAGGTGTGGGAGAAAAAATCAATGCGAAGCTCGTATGAGTGCATACGCACATTCATACTAATAATAAAATGTAAACTGTTTCCGGCTCCTCTTAGTAACTTTTCAACGTTTCCTCGCTTAACACGTCTTTCAATTTCGGATGGACGAATATGCCATCCTTGCGAATGAGGACGTCATCGAAATAGATCTCCCCTCCGCCGTATTCTTTGGTCTGGATCAGGACTAAGTCCCAATGGATGGCTGACTTGTTTCCGTTGTCCGCCTCATCATAAGCATTCCCTGGTGTCAGATGTATACTGCCGAAGATTTTTTCATCAAAGAGAGTGTCCTTCATAGGTTTTTTAATGCCGGGATGTATTCCAAAGGCGAATTCCCCTATGTATCTGGCTCCTTCGTCCGTGTTAAGAAGCTTTATCATCTTGTCCTGATTGACTGTGGCTTTGGCATCCACTATTTTCCCATCTTTGAATTCGAACCTCACTCCATCATACAAAACCCCATCATGAATGGAGGGAGTGTTGTAACTTATATGTTCGTTCACAGAAGACCTCACCGGAGCAGTGAAAACCTCACCATCCGGGATGTTAAGCTTGCCGTCACACTTTACATTGGGAATTCCCTTAATGGAAAACGAAAGGTCAGTGCCGGGACCAACTATTCGCACCTTATCCGTCTGGCTCATAAGCTCAGACAAAGGGTCCATGGCTTTTGACATCTTGGCGTAATCGAAATTACACACCTCGAAATAAAAATCCTCAAATGCCTCCTGGGAGGTCTCTGCCAGTTGGGCAAAGGAGTTAGTGGGATAACGCAGAACCACCCATTTCTTGTGTTTGACCCTCTCCTCCAGATGAACCGGCTTATAGTAGAGGGTCATATATTGTTTCATCTTTTCCTCAGGGACATCACCCAGATCAAAGGCATTATCCCCACCCCGGAATGAAACAAATGCGTCCACCATCTTCATCATGGACAAATGAAATTCAGCTAAGCTTTTCAATTGATCTTCATTACATTCCAGAAGCCATCTTCGGTTGAGGCTATCGTCATTGTAATACCAGAAAGGAATCGCCCCTTTTTTGGTTACCTGAGTGATCATCTCCTTTGCCATCTCCAGGACCGGAAAGCCCCTGGTCTCGATCCATACTCTTTCTTTCGGCTTTAGCTCCAGAGAGTAATTCACCAGATTTTTAGCCAGTTTGACCATCCTTTCGTCTCTCATCTTTGACTCCTTTGGTTAAATGCTGGTCAGCGTTTGCTCCGTTTAGTTGAGTTAGTATACAAAATCTTAAACACACAAGCAAGTTCAAAATGCTCCAAGAGGGCGGGACTTTTCCTCTTTTGGTTAAGGAGAAGGCTAGGGTGAGGTTCACCCTGAAGAGCGTCCATTGTTTAAGGAAGGCCATATTCTACGGCGGGATGACGGAGACCCGTCTGGGAATTCCCGCCGCTATGTGGAAAGCAGAGCTTTGGCAATGAACATAGGGCTGGGCATTCAGCCCTGCCTAAGACTCTTTTTCTTGCCTCCGGCAAACAGGTAAAGCTGAAGTCGAAGACCCCGCCAACGGCGGTGGTCGTAGATCCCGCCTCGGCGGGGCTTTACACCCCAGTGTAGATTCTTTGAATTGGCTTATTGGACGAGTTAAGAAAGCAGTTTTACTATGAAGTATAGCCCCCCGGCTATTAAGCCTGAAGCCGGGATGGTGATGATCCAGGTGATAACTATGTTTCTCACTATTCCCCACCGGACTGCAGAAAGTCCACGGGAGGAGCCCGATCCCATGATGGCGGTGGAGATAACATGGGTGGTGCTGATGGGAGTTCCGAAAAGCGACATACCGGCTATGACTGCCGCCGCCGAGGTTTCGGCTGAAAACCCATGCACCGGCTGCAATTTGAACAATTTGCTCCCCATGGTCCTAATCACCTTCCAACCACCCATACTGGTGCCTAACCCCATAGCAGTAGCACAGGCGATCATGACCCAGAGAGGGACCTTGAAGGTGGCAAGCGCCCCATAGCTGACCAGTGCCATGGTGATAATCCCCATGGCATTTTGGGCATCATTCATCCCGTGTGAAAAAGACATCCAGGCGGCGGAAAGTATCTGCAAACGTTTAAAATGTTGATTCAGCTTTCTGGGGACAGAGTTTTTGAAAAGCCAGGAGATAACAACTATCAAAAGCAGTCCTCCCAGAAAGCCCAGAATAGGTGAAACCAACATAGCTATGGTGATTTTCGTGATCCCTCGCATCACCACGATTTTGAAACCAGCCGCTACAATGCCAGCCCCCAGAAGTCCACCTATCAAGGAATGAGTTACGCTCACCGGAATCCCGGAGAAGCTTGCCATACCTGTCCAGACACTTGCTCCAATTAAAGCCACCAAAACCAGAGTCAAATTCACATACTGAGGATCAATAACTCCTTTTCCCACAGTGGCGGCAACAGCGGTATGACTGAAGGCTCCAAAAAAATTAAGCACCCAAGCCATGATGATGGCATGCCGGGGTGAGAGTGCCCGGGTGGAGATAGTGGTGGCTATAGCGTTGGCACAATCGTTGAAGCCATTGAAGAAATCGTAAACTAAAGCCGCCAGAATAATTGCTATGAGTAGTAGAAGATCAGGCACTTTTCACCACTATGCTCTCAATCACGTCGGCAATGTTCTCACAATGATCCGCTGCAGTCTCCAAACGGCCGTAAATCTCCTTCCATTTTATTGCTACCCGCCAATCCGGTTCCTTATCCAGAAGTTGCCCGATCATCTGCTGGGAGATCTGGTCTGCCTCGTTTTCCAGACGGTTTATCTCGATGCAGAACGGCAAAAGATCATCGAAGTGCTCCAAATCGGAAATTGCCTTTTCAATCTGTTCCACCGACTGATAGACGATATTAACCAAACGAATACATTCCGGAGTTGGTTTGGGAATCTTAAAATTGTGCAGTCGGCTGGAGATGCCTTCAATTGCATCCAGAACATCATCTAACTCAGATGCCAGGATATGTATGTCCTCTCTATCTATGGAGGTAATGAAGGTTTTGTCCAATTTATCTATGATGTCATGGATTATATCGTCGCCCCGGTGTTCTATCTCTTTTATATTCCGGACCTTCTCCTCCACATCGGTGTAATTTTCCACCAAATCCTTCAAAGCCTTGGCACCTACCAGAAGATTGCTGGCGGAAGCTTTGAGCATCTCAAAAAATTTCTCTTCCTTGGGTAAGAGCCGGGGAAGCTTTATGGTCATAATTCCTCCCTCTTTCAAATTTTCTCGCCATAGTATATAAGCCCGAAATGAATTATGCAACTGAAAATTTCCAAATTTTTTTAATGAACCTGTACATTTCGAACGTTAATGAGGACTCCCGCGCCCAACTCAAGTTAGTTGTTGGCCGGGAATTCATTGCCAAACACCAACGAAGCCCCGTCTCCCTTGCTGCTTCGGTAATGGGGAATTGCCGAAGCTTATTAGTGAATTAGCATCGGCATTTCCTGTGACTATTTCCCAAATCATTTTTCCTTTCTTTAAAGAAGGGACGGTATTACATTGGCCTCAGTTTAATGAAGATAAGGGATAACACCTTAATGGTTCGACAAGCTCACCATCCTGAGCCTGTGGTTCGACAGGCTCACCACACCGAGTAAAATCGAGGGGTCGAAGGATCGAGCATAAATTTGCCCAATGAATTGGGCAACTACAACAACAGATAAGGCAAGTCGGCTCCTGCCACCATACGAATGTAGTTGCTCGATTTATCGGGCATAGAATTCGCCCAATGAATTGGGCAACTACAACAACAGATAAGGCAAGTCGGCTCCTGCTACCATACGAATGTAGTTGCTCAATTTATCGAGCATAGAATTCGCCCAATGAATTGGGCAACTACAAAATGGATGTGTTAAAAAAGGAGTGCATCAGCTTGTTGGGGCGGGGGTTGAACCCCCGCCCCTTTTATGCGGTCAGACAATTCCTCGTCTGGGCGGACAGGGATACAACCCTTGTCCGATCTAGAGCATTCTTGAACAGCTACTTTCCTACCTGATTTTCTCCCTCAAATCTTCCAACTCCTCTTTAAGCTCTTCCAGTTCCTCTCTCAGATCCTCCAGTTCTTCCTCAAGCTCTGATGAGACTTCCTTCTCCAAGAAAATCTCAGACGGGTAAAGCTTTTCCGGCAATATCTTCAGCTTCTTAAGGCCGCTGAAACCAAATGTGGACCACTCCTCTCCCTCCTCAATTTCAACCACAAAACTCTCAGGTTTGCGATTCCGGATAACTTTGATCTCTACCTTATCCCCTTCCTTCTTCTTCGAGATGGCGTCCATCAAATCTTCTGTATCCTCTATCTTTTCTTCATCCACCTCCACGATCACGTCACCTGCTTTGAGTCCAGCTTTGTAAGCGGGCATATCTTCTTCCACCTGGGTAATCAAGGCACCCTCCCCATCCTCAACGCCGAAATAGTTGCCCAACTGCTCTGTCAGATCCTGCACCTTCGCACCAATCCGACTGCCGGAGAAAACACTGAAGGAGTAAGAGTGGGGTTTCATCCTTTTTGCTTCGCCGAAGAACGGTTCAAATTCATACTCGTAAGACAATTGGTCTCTTGGTCGTTTGCCCAGGGTGACGGTTAGAGTCTTCTCTTTGCCGTCCCGAAGAATTTTGAGTTCTACCTCTTCGCCGGGAGAGGAGCCCCGGATCAGCCTTGTTAAGTTAGAGGAATTCAGAACCTTCTTTCCATCAAATTTAATGATCACATCCTCTTGTTTTATCCCCGCCTCATCCGCCGGACTATCTTCGATCACATCCCTGACTAAAACCCCTCTTTTCGATTTCAAATCCAGGGCTTCCTTCATATCCTTGGTGATATCCTGGATATAAACGCCCAGCCAACCAGTCTTCGATCCCCCCTTATGTTTCTTTGCCTTCACCGGAGCGGCGGTTATCATGGAAGCAAGAAATGTCAGAAGAATCATGAAAAGTAAGCCTTTTTTTAACATGGCAAAAACCTCCTTTCAAGTTTTGGTTTCCTTAAATTTTCCTTTGTTTTTCTACAACCGATCGCCAAAAAAGTTCCATCGTTTCCGCTGAATTACAAAAAACGACCATGCCCTTTTCTTGACCATTCTCCACAATGCAAGAGGAAAACTTCTGTTTGTTGGTTATGCAGACAAAATACTTTCAGAGACACTTCCGGCAAAAACCGTTTGCGAAAACAATCGCCTTGCAATTGTTTATCGATTGAGGGCTGGAAAGAATAAGAATACGGAGGAAACGTTTTTCGCTTCCCTTGCTGAGTTTTGTTCTTTAACACAAGAAATCAAGGATCATGACATTTTGCTGTCGCTTATTTTCAAACGGAATTTAAAAAAAATCTTACCAATTGTTTTCTTCAGCTAAAGTATTTCCCCTTAATGCCGAAAAAAATCAATAGAAGACAGGGTTTGGAAAGAGGGCTGAATGAGTCAAATAGAAAAGATCAATTTCTTTCTCTGACCTTACAGACTATCCTGTCATCATTATGACGACAGTAAGACAGATCCGTCCCCAACCAAAAAACCGTCCCCAAAAAAGCGGTAAAACGCGAAAGGTTGTCACGGATCTGTCTATTTATTTCCGCACAGAAAACCGCGAATAAAAAAGCTTGGCCCAACTGTCTCCTATGTTCCAGAGCGTTTTGGAATCAAATACCTTCAACAAACTTCCAGATTCATCATATTCCTTTTCACCTGGACGTTCCAGTTTAATAATTGATACTTTGAGATAACCAGAAGGGCTTCTTACTCACAAAAAATCCCTTCACTCGGTGAGGTGAAGGGACTCTTTATCCTGCCTTAATCTGGTGGAGCCGACGGGACTCGAACCCGTGACCTTCTGACTGCCAGTCAGACGTTCTCCCAACTGAACTACGGCCCCACAATCAGTTAATGGTTCATGGTTCACGGTTCATGGCAAGAACCTTTTTATTATGAACCACGGGCTATGAACTTCAAATTTGGCTGGTTCTCAGTTTGAACCAGTGACCTTCCCCCGCCTTTGGCGGGGGGCGTTCTCCCAACTGAACTACAGTAGTAGTAGGGGTGATTCATGAATCACCCCTACGAACTAAAATACGGAGAAGTTACCTTTTGTCAAGTATAAATCTGAAAGGGATTCCCCCTTTTTACAAGTATCCCAGAACTAAGTCATCTAGTAACTCTTTTTTGTCCAAGATAAGTCCGGAGGCTCTTATTCTTCGTGATTTTCAAACTCTATTGTCCCCTTTTCCACTTTTGGATAGACGACATCAATCTCGTTCTGGATTTCGATTGTCTTTTGAAGTGCAGTAGCAACCCTGCAGTAATGTTTTATATCATCAAGAGATAAGCTTCTGTTCTTTCTATCCCTCAGCCATTTACGGCATGCCTGATAGCCACCGATTTGATACTGCCAAACTTCTTTTGTGATCCCTTCAAAATACTGATCTTTGTTGATGTAAACTCGATTTTGCTTTTCGCTATACTGCAGTTTCTCTACCCGATTATCACTCTTGCCTTGAAATTTGGCGATGGGTTTTTGTAAGGGCAATTCATGTGGAACATCCCGCCGGAGGCGGGGAATCGCCCCTACCGGTTTCATCAGATGTAGAGCAACTAGTCTTTCACCAAATTCAGCCATTTTCTTAAATAGCTTGTAATCTTTTGCAAATGGAACTCTCGGAAAGTCTATCTTTAGAAACTCGGTGTATTTCTTACGATATGTATTGGAATAAAGGACGGCATAGATGTAGTAGAAAATTTGGTAGGACAAACATTCCTGTTTGTCTTCATGGTCAGACAGGAATGTCTGACCCACCGTCTCATTGTATCTTTCATTAAAATACCAACCATGATAATTCCAGGGATCATCCGTTAAACCTTTTTTAACTGGGTTATTCAGCATATAATTTAGCTTCTCGTTTAACTCCTCTTGATCTCTTATTATTCTATCATAAGACTCATCCTGCCAAACGTTACCCTTGGTTTTCCTTATCAGGTTAATCTTATGAGCGGAAACGCCTTTAACACCTTTCATTATCCTGCTTAAGGCATAACCTTCCATAGGTATTAATAAAATATGGATATGGTCTGGCATTATAACAACTGCAATAAGTTCATAAAATTTTCCATCCCCCTCTTTAATATGTTCCAGGACAGTTTTCTGCTCACCAACAGATAACTCTCCCCTCAGAGTCCTAAAGGTAACAAAGTATGTTGCACCTTTTAGTGTCCAATGTGGTAGTTTTCTCCTTGTTATTTTGAGCCCCTTCTCATTATCATTGGTGGGATAGACATTCCTGTCTGTCTTTTCATTGTCATTGTTATTGGTAGAACAGACATTCCTGTCTGTTATAGGATGGGCATTCTTGCCTGTCATATTATGAGCATTCTTGCCTGTTATATTATGAGCATTCCTGTCTGTTTTTTCAGAATGGTCAGACAAAAATGTCTGACCCACCTGTTCATTATAAATCTTGCTAAGGTACTCAAGGAGCTTGGGATTTATATTTAGTTGTCTTCTCTCTAACTTTTCCTTATGGCTGAACATGTCTTTTTTCTCTGTGTCGGGGTAGAGGTATAGAGGAAAATTTACATTTCCGCCGCGATAGAATAAGTTAAAATCTTCAATATATTCAGAACAGAAAACGACATTCCAAGGTTTTTCTAATCCAACAACCTGTCCGGCTCTGCCTACACATAGAGCCAAATTCTCCTGCATCATATCGGGCATAACTTCAGAACGAGGCCAATCGATCACCTTTTGAGTGTAGTAAATATGCCTTATATCAAAAGGGCGATATAGTATCTTAGTAAAATAAATTTTCCAATTTTCGTCTTTCGCTAATACTTTTCTTGCTTCGCCAAACTTCCAACCTCTTGTGTCTTTCAATTTAAATGTCTGTTTAACGAGTTCATCTGGGATTGTTAGATTTCTAAACATTTCAATTCTTCTTTTTAAGGCATCTTTATCAAAATCAATAACAAAACGATCTCGTGCTGTAACAATACCAGTTACACTTACCGGGAAAATATCCGTTATCTTCCAGTACCTCTCATAAATTCTTCTGCCCTTTTCTTCTCTCGGGACAAAGAAGTAATAAGGACTTGTTGGACTCAAGCATTCCCATTTGCTTGTTTTCACATCATTTTTCAAAAGCCGGTCATATTTTTCCTCCCTCAATCCCCATAACTCTGAGTAATAGACCCTACAACTGGTGGAACAGACATTCTTGTCTGTTGGGTCTGTTGGGTCTGTTGGGTCAGGCAAGAATGCCTGATCTACCTCACTGCTTCTTTTTATGTCTGTTGTGTCAGGCAAGAATGCCTGATCTATCTCACTGCTTCTTTTTATGTCTGTTGGGTCAGGCAAGAATGCCTGATCTACCTCACTGCTTCTTTTTATGAAAAGGGCAATGGCAACTCCTTGCCGAATATCAAAGATGTTTTCGTCTTTTGAGCCGTCAGGGCATTTCTCTTTTTTCAAACTGTTACCATGCAAGTCCAGGATATAAATCTCGTTGAAACTATTCATCAGAGACTGCCGCATACCTCTGAAGGTTGGATTGTCAAGATAGCTGTGATTGGTGATAAACCCTAAAACTCCTTCTCCTGCTTGGTCTATCTTCCATTGGGCGAAACGAATAAACTTCACGTAGTCATCTTGGAGCCAGAGTTTCTTTTCTCCCAAAGGCTTTCCATCCACCTTATAATAGCTTTGTAGTCCGTCTATATCTTCCTTGAGGAGTTTATCAATCCACGGATTCATATTCGCTGATATTCCCGAATATGGCGGATTACCAAGTATAGCCAGTATAGGTATCTCCTTTTTGACCTTCCCTGCTTTTTGTGATTCCTCAGAAAGCTCAGCCACAAACGGAAATTCAGTTTGCGCAAGCTCCTCCATCTCCAGAGTATTTGTTAGATAAAGCTTAAATCTATCATCCTTTTGGAGTTTGTAACCAAGTTCTTCTAGGAGGAAAGACATCTTCAAATGTCCTACTGCGTATGGCGCCATCATTAGCTCAAAGGCATAGAATCTGGCTTCCTTACTAAGGAAGTGTTTCCTAATGAAATCTTGTTTACCTCCGTCGCCATATTTAGATACAAATTCTTCTACTGCTAACTTGGCCGCTTCAGCCAAAAAGGTAAGAGTGCCAGCCGCAGGATCTAAGACTGTGACAGTATCGCTTGCAAATCCATCTGCTTTATTGTAATGCTCCTTTAGAATGCAATGCAACGAACGCACGATATAAGAGACTACTGCTTCAGGCGTATAATAAACACCTCTCTTTTCTCTTGTTTTTGGGTCGTATTCAGCCAGGAACGTTTAATAAAAATGGATAATCGGGTCTTTGCCTTTACCTTCGTGAAAATACTTGTGAAGGATATTTTTTACGTCAGTAACAGCTAAGACTTCTGAGATGTCATCGATGATCCATTCCATCTGCTGGGGCAAATCTCCAAATGAAATGAACGTGAAAACCTCTCTTAAGATCCCAATGGTGTGTGGGATTCTGTCATAAGCAAGTTTTCTATTAAACCCATTTTCCGAGCGGATACGGGCAGCAAAAAGTCCGTATGTAATGGTCTGTGAATAAAGGTCGGCAAACTCTTCTTTTGAAAGACCGCTTATGAGATACTGCTTGAATGTCTCATAGAATCCATGTAGAACAGACATTCTTGTCTGTTTTATCTGTTTTATCTGTTTTTCCTTACTGTCAGACAAAAATGTCTGACCTACTGTTACCGTTCTTAATTCCTGTGCAACGACCTCATCTTTCAAGAAGCGGGTCCTGTTTGCCAATTCTTTTGCTAAGCTTTTAGCATCATAGACTTTCGGAAGGGAGAAGGAGAAAAATTTATCAAGCAGTTCAAAAAAGTTAGATTTCTTTTCGGCTGGTGGGATGGTTTTAAGTTTATGCACAATAAACGGTCTGGCGATAAGAACTTTGTCAATCAAATCGCCATGGCGATAAAGCCTGAATTCAAAAAAGTTGGTTAGTATAACGTTGGGAAAGGTGCCCAGATAACGCTTTAGCTGTTCCGTTGTCTCAATTTGGTCCAGGTCCTTAACCGTTGGCGCCTTTGCCTCAATATAGCCGGTTATATGTTGCTTTCCATCCCAAATTCTAAAATCGGGATTGCCGGCTTCGGTTTTCTTTGGCAGCGTTGTTATGTATATGTTCTTTCTTCCAACCGATTCTGCGTACTCGTTCAGCAATCGTTCAAGTGCCGAGTAATAGCTCTCTTCCCTGGCATCACCACGTTTGGCAACCTGGTATATTTTTTTCAAATACGATTTCAGCATTTTTGCTTTTCAACAATTTCGAATTCTTAGTCTCCGCATGGTATAGAATTCAAATTCGGTGCTGGCGTTAGAAAAGATAATGCCTTTTCATTCTTGAGTAAAGCATTTTTGTGCTCCAGGTGGGTGTTCCCCAGACGGGCAGGCACCCGTACGGGTGGGCGTCCGTGCATGGCTGGCAGGTTTCACCCGCCGTTCTTTCCCGTTGGTGAATAAACACCAACGGGAAGCAAGACCCCATATCGTCCCGCCTCAGGCGGGACGACTACCACCTTATATGGTTTCTGCCATCTTCTTTGCTAAGATATGAGCGTGCCTTAAAGGTTCCGGCATTCTGTATCTTGGACTGCACTGAAGCACTACTCTCACTGCGGTCTGAATTGAAATTTTGTGACCCGGAGTAACAAAAATAGATTTAACACCTTCTTTGGTCCTGACCACTGCTCCGATAAGCTTTTTGTCCTGTCCCTCTATAAATACATGCGCACCTTTCTTTGAAGACGACTCTGGATAATCACTCCACAGAGGTGTTTTGGAGCAGGCAATTGTGGGAAGATCAAGCAATACCCCCAGATGACTTGCCAGACCTAATCCTCTGGGATGAGCAATTCCTCTCCCCGGAAACATTATCAAGTCGGGTCGTTTCACCTTTCTTATAGCAAAGAGAATGGCTGGGCCCGCACTGAATGCGAAAAAACCTGGAGTGTAAGGAAAGTCTACTTTTTCTTGATAAAAAGCTGTCTTTTGAATCTCAAGTTCCGGAAACGAAAAACTGACACATCCGACAAAGACTTCATCCTGTCTCTTGGAAAAGACAACTCCCACCCCTGCGACTTTCTCAACCTTCTCAAAATCATCCTTCAGGATGACCTGTCCAGAAAGCCTCTGTTGAATCTGTTTTGCCTCATCCAAGGAGACACACCATGAATGGGAAATACGGTTTAATGGAAGTTTCGTGTTGGTAAAAAGGTTAGATTTAGTTGATAATATGCCATAGATTGGACCTAAAACTGAAAACGTTTTCAGTCCCGCCTTTGGCGGGATTATGGCAAAAAAAGCGATGT
>Ga0315545_1003067_pt1 | contig 14520 bp, 11 predicted proteins | sample SalMarSW160210MG_FD_203096 | JGI IMG/M metagenome (GOLD analysis project Ga0315545, IMG submission 203096) | Salt marsh sediment microbial communities from the Plum Island Ecosystem LTER, Massachusetts, United States - Salt Marsh Sediment SW1602-10 ... | reverse complement strand
TTGTGTATTTCTTGGCTATTTCCAGCGTCCCGTCGCTGCTGTAGGCATCAACGATGACGATTTCAGAAGCTACTCCCTCCAGACTCTTCAAGGCCGGCTCAAGACGCTTTTCTTCATTAAGGGTGATCACGACGGCTGCAATGTCCATTTCTATCCATATTATCACAATTTCCCTTTGGGGAAAAAGAGAAAAGGAAATGGATAGAGCAGTTCTTCACTCTAATGAATTATTTGGTGAATTGGGAAATCTTTATGTTTCTTTTGTCCAAACTCAATCCCAAAGCCTTCTCCAACTTGTTCCAAGCAAGATTGTAATCGACCAAAGCTTTTAACTCCTGAGTACGAGCATTGGCTAATTCCTCCTGGAATTGAAGGACAAAATAGTTGGTGGTCAATCCTACATCCAGCTTTTTCTCTTCAGCCTCCAGTCTTCTCTCGGCAAGCTCTCGTGCAACTCTGTAAGCATCCGCCCGTTTGGCACTTGTCTCGATGTCGCGCACTGCATTCCGGACTTCCAGCTGAGTCTGCTTCTCCAAGTTCTCCAGCTCGAGCTGGCTCTTCTCCAGCTCCATCTTCGCCCTTACATAATCAGCCCTGGTCAGGATGCTACTCAAGGGAAGAGAAAAGGTTAGACTGACCGACCAGTTATTGTAGAGAAGCTTAAAGGCATCACGAAGAGAATCTATGGAATTTCCCCCTTCCTTCCCGACGATTACACCTGTCAGAGGATTACCATTAAGATAGAGGAGTCTATCCCCTGAAATTCCCGGACTCCAGTAAGAAAGATTAAAATTCAAGCCAGGAAGCATCTGATTCTTGGCCACACTCAAGTTTAACTCTCTAGTACCGATTTCTGTTTTTTTCATGCCCAGGTCAGGCCTGTTATCAAGGGCCCATTCCAATGCCTCCTCCAGAGAAACCTCTTTCTTAGCAAATGTGGGTTTGTCCTGAGGTATTATTCGGAGAGGAGTCCCTTCTTCTTCAGCAATGTTGATGATGTTCTTGAGGCTATCCTCATACATCCGAATCAGGGCTTCCGCTTGAAGGATATCCGCCTCCCGGGAGGCCACCGCAGCTTCGGCATTCAAGATTTCTATGGGCGCCAGCTTCCCTACTTCCACTTCTTTTTTATTCTTTGCCAGGAGATCTCTGGCCAACTCTAAAGATTGGTTTTTGACATTATAATCTTCGATTGCATAGACAAGATTCCAATAAGCTTCTTGAACCCCGTAGATGGTATCCATCAGAACGGATTTAAGCTGCTGCTGAGAAATATCCAAGTTGTTCCGGGCAATGATGATTTCCTTCCTGCTCACCTTAAAGCCGAAATCCTTCAGCAAAGGCTGAGTAAAATCAAAGCGCAACGTGCTTTCAAAACGGGGGTTTATGAGCTGAAAGGCTTGGTTGGTATCATACTTATTCCTGGATAAAGAGAGAGAAAAATTTCCTCCTGTGGGAATCTGCTGAACGAGAGAAACAGAATAATCCCTGTACTTGCTTATTACAGTCTCAGCTCCTTGAATCCACCAATAAGAAGGATTCTCCGTCTGCTCGGCTCCATAGCTAAAATCAAATCGGGGGATGAAAAGCTCCTTGGCCCGGGTCAAAGACGCATCAGCGATCTCAGGATTATAGACTTCTACAGCAACCTGAAGATTATTTTTCAGGGCCTTTACGATACACTCCTCTAAAGAAAGAGAAAGGGGCTCCTCTGCCAAAGAAAAATACGGTATGAAAAGAAATGTTGTAACCACGCCAAGGATAAAATTCATTTTCCTCTTCATCTTGCTCCTCCTGAATTAAATTTATATGGCAAATGGTGTGATTTATCTCCTTTTTCCGAAAAGAGCATAAATCAGACTCAGAACCATTCTAATTATTACATACGAATATTCAACTTCTCTGGTTCAATAAAAAAACAATTTTTATCTCCGTGATGAGCGTGAAGACTCAACGGGGCTTTTTCTTGGTGGGAAATGGTTGAGGAGGGGTGAACCTGGGGTAGGCATTCGAATCGAGAGGAAAAGAGATCTGATCATGTTTCTTTAGCTTCTCTAAAGCAAGGGCAGCCACCATAGAAGCGTTATCAGTGCACATCCTGGGAGATGGGACAAAAGAAGGAAGAGACATTTTCTGGCCAAATTCCTCAAACTCTCTTCTGAGCTTTTTGTTCCTAGCCACACCTCCACAGAGGATAAGAGAAGAGGGGTGATATGCCTTTATAGTCCGGTTCAGGTTGGAAAGCAAGGCCCGGACGATCGCCCGTTCAAAGCTGGCAATAAAATCATAAAACTGGGGGTGGCCCTTGGAAATCTTCTCCTTTCTTATCCTGTTCAATGCAGCCGTCTTGAGTCCGCTAAAGCTGAAATCGAGGCTTCTGTCCGTCATATAAGGAAGGGAAAATCGATAGGAATGCGGGTCTCCTTTCTCGGCTATCTTATCGATAACCGGGCCTCCAGGGTAGCCCAAATCAAGAAACTTGGCGATTTTATCCAGAGCTTCTCCAGCGGCATCATCTCTTGTCCTCCCAATGAGCTTGTATTCGAGCTTCTGCTTCATAAAAAAAGTAGTGGTGTGGCCTCCTGAGACCACCAGAGCGACTGCTGGAAAAGGAATAGCTTGGTTTTCCACAAAGACTGATTCCACATGGGCCTCAAGATGGTCTACGGGAATCAGAGGCTTGCGGAAATAATAAGCCAAGCCTTTGGCAAATGAGAGGCCCACAAGCAAAGAGCCGATAAGTCCTGGACCCTGGGTCACACCATAAGCATCGACCTCTTCCAGCCTCACCTGTGCTCGCCTCAGGCTCTCCTCCACAACATAAACGATGGATTCTATGTGCTGGCGAGAGGCAAGCTCCGGAACTACACCGCCGTAAGGAGCATGAATCTCATCTTGAGAAAGGACAACATCGCTCAGGATCTTAAAGTCGTCTCTTATCACCGCTGCTGCGGTTTCGTCACAGGAGGTTTCAATCCCTAAGATGTGCATGGATACATCTCTTTTCTGATTATTTTAATCTCAATCGCTCTAAGCTCCTATGGTAAGGAGGACGGGCAATCCCTTTCTCGGTGACAATGGCTGAGATGTATCTCGCTGGTGTGACATCAAAAGCTGGGTTCAAGGCTTTGACTCCCGGAGGAGCCAGACACTTCCCTCCCACTTCCCTTATCTCCTGAGGGTCTCTTTCCTCGATGGGAATGCTGCTGCCGTCATGAGTTGTGAAGTCGACCGTGGAAAACGGAGCAGCCACATAGAAGGGAACCCCGTGCTCTTTGGCCAAGACAGCCACTGTGTAGGTTCCGATTTTGTTTGCCGAATCACCATTTTGGACAATCCTGTCTGCTCCGGTGATGACCAAGCTGATCATATTCTTCTGCATCAGATAGCCTGCTGTGCTGTCTATGATGAGGACAACGGGAATATGCTCTTTCTCCAGCTCCCAGCAGGTCAGCCTTGCTCCCTGAAGGAAAGGCCTGGTTTCATCTGCATAGACCTGAACCCTCTTGCCCGCCTCGACAGCCGCCCGGATAATTCCCAACGCTGTGCCGTATCCAGCCGTGGCCAAGGCGCCAGCGTTGCAGTGGGTGAGGATTGAATCACCGTCCTTTATCAGTTGTTCTCCCCAAAAGCCGATCTTTCTGTTCGCCTCTACATCTTCCTTCTCGATCGCCAGAGCCTCCTTGACCAACCTCTCCTTCAGCTGGACGAGGCCAAGATGGCGGTTTCGATCAAAAGCAGCCTTCATCCTCTCCAGAGCCCAGAAGAGGTTGCGGGCTGTAGGCCTTGTCCTTCTCAATCTTTGGTAGATTTGATCAAATTCCTGATCGAGCCTCTCCCTTTTTTCGACCCTCAGCATGCCCAGAGCAAGGCCGAAGGCGGCCGCCACCCCGATGGCAGGGGCTCCCCGGATAGCCATCTTCTCGATAGCCTCGGCAACCTCCCGGTAGTCTCTGCATTCCACATAGACTTCCTCTTGAGGCAACTTTCTCTGGTCGATCATCACTACCTTATCTTTATCCCAGTGAACGGTGGGCCGCATTCTTCACCTCTTTTTCCATTCAGGGGTTTCAGGGTCCTGCCATTGCCACCTCTTGATCCATTGCAGATAAGAAGAGAAGAATTTCTCCCACTGCCTAGGGGATAATTTCTCCTTCAGCTTTTGGTAACAGAAAACAATCTGAAGGTCGTTGTCGCGAGTAATCCTCTCTGAGGGAAGAGAGAGCTCTTTGGCCATCACAGCTTCTTCAAAACTTTGTTCATATTCAAGAAGATGGCTGTGAATCTGGGACTGGAGGTAGTGATAAAAACCGTTGCTCATATCTTTTTGGGAAAGCTTCTGGATGCTCTTAAGCAGAGAGGATAGCTCCTTTTTCTTCACTTGCTCGCTCTTCTGGGAAGTCTTCTCCAGTGCCATCTCCGTGTATTTCTGTGAGGCCAAAAGGAGAATCTGGTCAAGCTTGGATCTCTCCATGAGATGGGCATAAATCTTGAAAGCTGCCTCCTTGAGGCCCATCTCATCCAACGATGAAGCGAGTCCCAAGAGTGAGACCTGCTTGGCCCATTCCTCTCCCTTGTCAAAACCACAGGAAAAAGCCTGGCGAAAACTCTCTCCTGCCTCACTCCACAGCTTAAGCTCCAATTCCGCCAGCCCCTTCAACATATAGGCTTGGGCTGAAGGACGCTTTTCTGTCTCAAGCTCGGCCTCTTTGAGTGCTCTTTTGAAAGAGGCCACCGCTTTCCCCTGCTCTAAAGAACGGGAAAACCTTTGGCCTTGGTCATAATAGAATTTGGCCTCTTTGAGATGGGAAACACAGGAATAAATTGAGAACAGGAAGAAAAGGAGAAAGAGAAGGGTGAGTATTCTTCTCTTCGAAAAGATACTGTTGCTCATCATCTATTCTCTCTTTAAGCTTTTCTTAACAAGGTCGGCGATGGTTTTGCGCAGTTTAGCCTGGGAGAGGAGTTCAAGATGCAGGCCGATGGCTTCATCAGCGACTGCTTTGAGGCCCTCTAAAAGACGGTTCTCTTCAACTGATTCGATATCTTCTTTTGCCTTTTTCACTCTGTTCTTGAATTCTTTGACAATCTTTCTGTATTGTCCGGAGTTCAATTCCTGAGCAAAAAGTGCCTCAAGAAAAGGGTCCTCCAGGGCCAAGATGGGATAAAGAGATGAAAAGGCCTTTCTCAGCGGTTCGATTTCATTTTTCTGTATTTCAGCTTGATAGGACTGACTTAAGCCAGGATGTCGTCTGAAGAACTCGAGGATGAATTCATCAGGCTTGGTCTGGATGGGTTCAGGCTCAGCCCAGACTTTCCAGGAAAGGATTTTCTCCTTCCATTCTTTGCTCCTTTTTATGGCCCAAACAAGGGCGGCTGAAAGGAGCGGGAAATAGAGAGAGGTGCTTTTGGGAAAAAATTCAGACAGAAAACTGATCCCCTTATCTACAATTTTATCGAGGGAGGGTGATTCCATTTCTCTTTAATATAAATTCAAATCAAACAAGAGTAAAGGGGAAAGTATCTCCTTCTCCATAGCAGGGGTAAGGGTGGGAGTCGTCAGCACGCTGATTTTCCCCAGCGAGGAATGTAGGGAGAGAAACCATGCCCGCTCAGCCCTCACAGGGGCTTTCTCACCCCCACCCTTACCCCTGTCTATCAAAATGTGCATTTATAATTATCATGGCTTTGAAGAGGCTTTCTAGAGGGGAAAGGAGAAATGATCTGGTTTTTATTTTATCTGCAGGAGGGCGAGAAAGGCCTCCTGGGGAACCTCCACCTGACCGATTTTGCGCATTCTTCTTTTGCCCTTCTTCTGCTTCTCCAGAAGCTTCATCTTGCGGGTATAATCTCCACCGTAGAGTTTGGCCAGGACATCCTTCCGGTAGGGCTTGATGGCTTCGCGGGCGATCACCCTTTTGCCGATTGCGGCTTGAAGAAATACCTCGAATTGCTGGCGGGGAATGAGCTCGCGCATTTTCGCCACCAACTTTCTCCCTATGGTGTAGGCCTTTTCCTGATGGACAATAAGAGAGAGGGCATCCACTGGCTCACGGTTGATGAGGATATCCAGCCTTTGCAGCGGAGCCTCCCTGTATCCAGCAAACTCATAATCCATGGAGGCATAACCCTGGGAGACAGATTTCAACTGATTGTAAAAATCAAAAACAACCTCATTGAGAGGAAGAAGGTAAGTAAGGAAAATCCTCTGGGCGCTGATGAATTCCATATTCTTCTGTTCTCCCCGGCGATTCTCGAGGAGTTTAAGCACGGCTCCAAGATATTTTTCGGGGGTCAGGATGAGAGCTTCGATCATGGGTTCTTCGATTTTTGCGATCTGATGGGGTGGGGGAACCTCAGATGGATTGCGGATTTCCATCGCTTGACCATCCATCCCTGTCACTCTATAGCTAACGCTGGGGGCAGTGGTGATGAGATTGAGATTGAATTCCCGCTCAAGCCTCTCTTGGATGATTTCCCTGTGAAGCAATCCTAAAAAACCGCAACGAAAACCAAGGCCAAGAGCTGGAGAGTTCTCAGGCTCATACTGAAAGGAAGAATCATTGAGTCGCAGCTTCTGGAGGGCCTTCCTGAGATCTTCCACGCTGCTTCCTCCAGCAGGAAACATCCCGCAGAAAACCATGGGTTTGGCTTCCTTAAACCCGGGAAGAGGCTGGGCGGTGCGTCTTTTTTTCAAGGTGATGGTGTCACCGATTCTGGCATGGCTAAGGTCTTTGATTCCAGCTATCATGTACCCCACCTCTCCGGCGGTAAGCTGGTTGACCTTCTGAGGTTTGGGAGTTAGGTAACCGAGCTCTTCCACATCATAAAGGGCGCCATTGGACATAAGCTCAATCTCTTCTCCGCTGCTGAAGCCTCCATCAAAGACCCTCAACAGGATGACTACTCCCCGATAGGAATCAAACCAGGAGTCGAAAATCAAGGCTTTAAGGGGAGAGTGAGGATCGCCTTTTGGCGAAGGTACGCGCTCTATGATGCTTGAGAAAACTTTATCGACGCCTGTCCCTTTTTTTGCACTAACAAGGAGCACTTCTTCCCGTTTGAAACCGAGAATGCTTTCCAGTTGTTCCAGGACAAGCTCAGGATTGGCTTGGGAGAGATCGATCTTGTTGATCACCGGAATGAGCATCAGGTCATTCTGGAGAGCCAGATAAGTATTGGCCAAGGTCTGAGCTTCCACTCCTTGGGAGGCATCGATAAGAAGGAGAGCGCCTTCGCAAGCGGCCAAGCTTCTTGACACCTCGTAGGAAAAGTCCACATGGCCAGGGGTGTCTATGAGATTGAGGATGTAAGGTTCTGGCTCTTCTGTCTTGTAGAGAAGGCGTGCTGTCTGGGCTTTGATAGTGATTCCTTTCTCCCTCTCCAGGTCCATGGTATCCAGGACTTGCTCTCTGAATTCACGGGGTGGAAGGGCGCCAGTTTTTTCGATCAGGCGGTCAGCCAGAGTGGACTTTCCATGGTCGATATGGGCGATAATCGAAAAATTCCTTATCCGCATTAGGGTCAGACCTTCATAACTTTTCTAATTTTATCAAATTCTCCAAAAAATGATGGGTTTTTAACAATTTTCTCTTCAAATCTGCGGGTCATGTTGGATACGCTTGAGTCTTCTTTCGCCAAAAATAGAGCTAATGATTTATTGCTTATTCCTGCATATCGCGTAGCCATATAAACAAACAAAGAACGAACATAAGATACTCTTGCTGCTTTGCTTCTGCCTAAAATGCATTCAGTCGGAATTCCTGTTGCTTCTGAAACAGCCGTCACTAAAGTGTCTAAAGACATTTTATTAATAGGCATCTGATCATATAATAATTTTAAATTCTTCTCATCTTTTTCAGCATCAGGATCTATATTCTCCTTTGCCTTTCTTTTGCATTCTTCAATAAATTCTGAACTCCCCAAAAAGCAAGTATCAATATCCTCGTGAAATTTCCTCAGATGACTTTTGTTCAAACCATCCACAATAAGCTGCCGATACAATTTTTGTGCTTTAGTTATATCCGAAGATAGCATTTGAAATATTAAATCATCTCTCACGAAAGACTGATTGATCTTTCCAATGTAAACCTGATGGCTGCTCCAAGGATAATCATCTGGATTTTCAACCAAAGAGGCTCTGAATGGATTGAGATGAATATATCTTACTAATTCCTGAAGATAGACTTCTCTCTGGATTAGAATAGCTTTGTACCTACCCTGAAAAAGATGACCTACAGTTTTATACTTGTTATGGAAATAAAAAGTGTAACTCTGCTGAATGCCTTGCATGATTTTTGACAGAGGAATAATGTCTGTCTCTATTACCATATGTACATGATTAGGCATCAGAGTATAGGCATAAAGAACGAAATTATAACGCTGCTGATATTTTTTCAAACGATCGATGTAGATTTTATAGTCTTGGTCATCCTTGAAAGTCATTTGCCTATTGTTACCTCGCGCAATCACATGATATAAAGCACCAGGAAATTCGATCCTTCTTTTTCTTGCCATCTCCAATTATTAAGACGATCTATTAAGACGATCGAATCAATGAATAATGACAAATCCCAATATATCAATCAAATCAGGAAAGTTAGAAAGGTCTGACCCCGATGCTTGACTTTTAGGAAGGAGTCAAGTAATTTTGTTAGAGGAAAAATCATTCGAGAATAATTCCTCATAGGAGGTTTCAATGTTTTTATTTGGCCCTGTCGGTCCTACAGAGCTTCTTCTCATCGTGCTCATCATCGTCATCATTTTTGGTGCTCGCAAACTTCCGGAATTGGGAAAATCCCTCGGAGAAGGAATCAAGAACTTCCGAAGATCCATAAGCTCAAAAGATAAAGAAAACGAAACTCCTCCGGATAAGTCAGAGCCTCCCGCCAAGAAAGAATGAGAAGAGTCATCGAAAAGCTCGCCCATGAGCGAGAACAAAAAGAAGATGAATTCTCAAGGAAGCTCCAGGAATTAAAAAAAAAGACCCAAGAAACCATCCCCCTCCAAGAGCTGCGTGACAACATAGAAAAATATTTCATCGAGATAAAAAAGCTCCTCCTCTCCCTTATAGAACTCATCGAGCTTCAAACCGCTCTAAGTGATGCCAAAGACAGAGAGTGGGATGCCTTGGGAAGTAATCACGTGGGGATGATCTTCAAAAGCATGGAATGGCGGGTTGACAAGCTGGCGGCAGAATATGGAGACGCCAAGCTTCTGATGAAAAAATTCTTCCATCTCAAGGAGAAATTGAACCAACTCCTGTCCACTTTGGAGGAGAAGAAAATGCCTTCACCCCCTCAAGTGAAAGAACTATTGGAGCCTCTGGAAGACTGGCGGTATGCGGGTTTTGAGAACCGCTTCCGCGGCTATGAGGAAGAAGTCAAACGCCAACAGGCCAGCTTCCTTCCTTACTTCAAAAGGGATGGCCTGGTCCTTGACCTTGGTTGCGGCCGCGGTGAATTCCTGGAGCTTCTTCAAGAAAACGGGATAGAGGCGGAAGGCATCGATATCAACGATGAGATGGTAGAGATCTGCCGCGATAAAGGTCTCAACTGCCTGAGAGGCGACCTCCTGGATAAACTGACCGAACATGAAGACGGCTCCCTCGGAGGCCTTTTCTCCTCCCAGGTGGTGGAGCATCTTCGCCCTCAGTACCTGAACCGGATGGTGGAACTGGCCTATTTCAAGCTTGCCTCCTCCGCTCCCCTCATCCTTGAAACCATCAACCCCACCTCTGTCTTTTCCCTTGTCCAAATCTATCTCCTTGACCTTTCCCATCAAAAACCCCTTCATCCTCAGACTCTCAAATTCCTGATGGAAAGCGCTGGATTCGAAAGAATCGAAGTCATATATTCCTCGCCTCTGGAAAAGGAAAAGCTCCAAGAGCTTCCAGCAGGCAATGACCTCACGACCATCCTCAACCAGAACATCGACAAGCTAAACATCCTTCTCTATGCCCCTGCCAACTATGCCATTATTGGGTTCAAACCATAAGGAAAGGCATGTCCCTTTATGCTGGATTTGACCTTGGAGGAACCCAGCTCAAGCACGGCGTGATCAACCAAAAGGGAAAAGTCATCTTCAAGGATAAAATCGAAACACCCACAAAGATTGAAGAACTCATCCGCCACTTAAAAAGAATCTGGGAAAAGCTTAAAAGACAACACAAAGAGCCTATCGCTGCTTGCGGATTTGGATTTCCTGGTATCTTCCACAGGCAAGAAAAAAAGGTTTACCAATCTCCCCATTTTCCAGAACTCGACTGTTTCGATCTCCATCCTGCCCTCTCTCACTCCATCGATGCCCCCTTCTTCCTGAACAACGACGCCAATTTGGCCATCTTCGCCGAATATCAATTGGGTGCCGGCAAGGGTGTTCAAAGCCTGCTTCTTCTCACCATCGGAACAGGAATCGGCACAGGTATCATCCTCGATGGGAAACTCTGGGGAGGACTCCGCGGCTTTGCTGGAGAACTGGGTCATGCCACGGTGAATCTCCAAGGCGATAAATGTCCCTGCGGAAGCCGTGGCTGTCTGGAAACAGAGGTCTCAGCTCCCAAGATCGTCAAAACCTATAAAGAGCTCAAAAAAACAGAAGAAGAAGTCGATGCGGAGGATGTCTTCCAAAGGGCGAAAAAAGGAGACCCGGAAGCACGCGAAGCCTATGCTTTAGCTGGTTACTATCTAGGAATTGGGCTTTCCATCGCCATCAATTTCCTCAATCCAGAAAAAATACTCCTGGGCGGCGGCGTGATAGAGGGCGCCGAATTCATTCTCCCCCCTGCACTTAGAGAAGCAAGAAAAAGATCCTTCGCAGCCTCCTTTGCGTGCTGTCGAATCGAAAAAGCAGCCCTGAGCAACGATGCCGGTTTTATCGGCGCCGCCCTCTGGGCAAAAGACCAATTAAAAGAATGTAGGGCCTGATATTTTAAAACTCCCTGAGTTCAGCCCCTCCATAAAAGATACCGTTGAATAGAAATTTAAAGGTGCCGTGAGGTTGGGCACGGAAGGTGATTTCCGGTCCATAGAGGAAAAGCTTCCCTTTGCCCACGCTGGCTTCTATGACCAATACTCCGCCATTTAAATAATGTTCTCCCCAGGCCCAGCCGCTGCGGAGGAGACTTCCCTTACCAAACCAAGCCACGGTTTTGACTCCCTGGAGGGAAGCTTCTGGCAGGAGGCGAAAGACCGGACTGAATCGGAAAAAGACATCCACTTCATCGGCCATGCCGTAGGCTAAGGGGTGAGTATTGTCCGCCTTCGCTCGAAGAAGAGAACCGGTAACATAATATTTCTCCCTTGGCAAAGGTTTTTCCGTCCCGTCCTTCTGTCTCTCCACAAGAGCATCAGCCATAGGAAGGTCCAGATGATACCCTATGCAGGTGGAGCTGCCGATGGCAAGAATGATTCCTCCCTGCTGGAGAAAACTCTTCAATTGAGGTACAGTTTTTGAAACCGTCACCCTCCCTAAATAGTGCCGGTATTCAGAGGGCACATCTTCCGGCTTAGGCTGATAAAAAAAACGGTAACCATCGGGTCGCTCAGCGTCACTCTGGGGAATAGCACCGCTGACAAAAATAAGAACATCATATTTTTCCGAAAGCTTACCAGCATCGAGCACCTGGGGAAAGACCACCTCGAAAGGAAATTCAAACTTTTCCAGCAGCCAGCGGACCCAGCCCGAAGCCATGGATCCTCCATACTGATCCCACAAGCCTATTTTCACCGGCCGCAAGCGGAAGGCTTCCCCTTCGGGTTTTGTCATAGATGCTTCAAAATTCAGACCGATCTCTTCTGCCATCTCTTTAAGCTCATCGATTGAGACGGATTTTCGAGGAATGTAAATTGTGCCGGAAGGATATAATTTTCCATCCATCTGGAAAGATTTTTTCAACCAATAAACCTCTTTTCCCTTGCTAAGGAGACGGTTGATGGCTAGAAAGGTGTCATTTTCCCTGTGGCTGAGCAAATATCCTGGAGCTCCTCTTCTCTCAACCACCTTGCCGGCAGGAGGCTTGGCCAGACCTTCAATCCGCTCGAAAGGCCCCTCAAACCCTTCAAGGATCCGGTCGAACATGACTCCCATCTGGTAGGCCAGAGTCCAGCCTGCGTTATCATAGAGAGGGTTGGGGGGACCGCCGGGACAGGGGACGTCATCAGGATAATCCTGGGGTTCGAACATATCCAGGATATGGGGGCGAAAAGCCTGGGCTGTCTTGACCACATAGGAGCCTGGAGGATAGCTGTGCCCTTCAATCTCGAAGGGCTGGGTGGCTCGAAGAACCGTAATTCCGTTCTTGATAAGAGCGTTGACAAACTTGGTGGCCGTCAAGAAATCGTGCTGATCAGAAGGGATGATGTATCCCCGTGGGTCCCGCTTTTGAGGATCGTGCAGCATTTCATAATATTTCAGGGGATAACCCTCGAATCGAGCAACCCCCTGCAGCTTAACTCCATCACGCTTGATCTGGTCTTCCACGGCGGTAATCATGTCCGGATGAATAGTCCAATGGTCTCGGCTTCCCCGCTCTATGGAGTTCTTCCCCATCCTGTAGATGTTGTAGAGAAAATCCTCTCTGTTCTTTGAAGCCACATCCAAAACCGCCCGGTCAGCGGTGAGAGAGTATTCGACTGATTGATGGAAATGCCAATCCTGGGGGGCAACAGGAAAAGGAAGGTCATTATGAGGAAGCTGTTTTGGAGGAAGAAAAGGGATCTTGGTGGGCGTGGGATTCCCGATAGTCTCTGTCAGAATGCCCACCATGTTGTGGAAATAGCCTGTGGTTCTCAACCCTCCATTCCACCATACAGAATATCCAGCTCCAGAGCGCATGGTTGCTCCTGGTCTGTTTTCGGCCACAAATCTAGTGTGCATGGCTGCTCCCACCAGCTCAAGTTCCGTAGCCACCAGAGGATCGAAGTTATAGTTGAAATGCGGCCGAAAAGGCGGGGCAAACAGAACACAACCAGCAGGGCCTGTCTGGTGATGGTTGTAAATAATCTGGGGAAACCACTCATCATAAAACACACGGCTTATGGCCTCTGTCTCGGGCTGGGTGACCATGTAAAAATCACGGTTGTTGTCGTGTCCGATGTATTTGTGATAAAGGCGGGGAATCCCTCTGGTCGTGCGCTTTTTAAGGTCAGGCTCCCTAGTGTACCAGTTAGCCACCAGCTCCAGCCCGTCAGGATTGCTGCAAACAGCTAAAAGAATCACATCATCCAGGATCCGCAGGGTTTCCCTGTCGTTCTGGCTCGCCATCTCAAAGACAAGCTGTATCAGCTGCTGTGAGCCCAGGATTTCTGTGGCATGGAGGCCTCCATCGATCCAGACCACAGCTCGTCCCTCTCTCGCCAGCTTCCTGGCCTCGCCGTCAATGAGCCCTTCGGCTAAGGCAAGCCGTCTTGCAATATCCTTGTAACGGAGCAGATTCTCATGATTTTCAGGTGAGGTGATGACGGCCATCATCATCGGCCGTCCTTCTGCGGTGCGGCCGATCTCAACAAGTTTCATTCTTCCTGACTCCTGCTCCAGCTTCTTCCAATACTCCACCAGCTGGGTGTAATTCACGAGCTGATAGTCATCACCGATGTTAAACCCAAACTGTTCCTCTGGAGTGGTGATTTTCTGTTGAGCAAAGTTGGGAAAAGTGGCTAAAGCCACCAAGAAACAGAGGCTTAGGCATAGAATCTTCAAGTTTTTCATGGATCCTCCCTTTTTATTATTCCCCATTCTCCTTCACGTAAGTGTCGAACCAGTCAATCCAGCGAGCCCAAAGGTCCATATAGGTCTCAATGCACCTTGGCCCGTGGGACTCGAAGGGATAGATGTAGAGAACAGCCTTTTTTCCTAATCCGGTCAAGGCCTGAAGCAGGCGTTCCGACTGGATGAGAAAAGTTCCGGTGTTATTATCCTGGGCTCCATGATACATGAGGAGAGGAGTGTCGATATGATCGGCATAGAAAAAGGGTGACATTTCAAGATAAGTATTCTGAGCTTCCCACAAAAAACGCTTTTCATTCTGGAACGTCATGGGAGTCAACGTTCTGTTGAAAGCCCCATCACCCGCGATACCCGCTTTGAAGAAACTGGAATGAGCCAGAAGGTTTACAGTCATGAAGGCTCCGTAACTGTGTCCGCCCACGCCGATGCGGTCAATGTCCACATAGCCCATCTGGTCCACCTTCCGAATAGCTGCATACATTGAATCCGTAAGATGGGCAATATAATTGTCGTTGTACTTCTCCCCCTTCCCGATAATGGGAATATCGGGTTCGACCACTGCATATCCCTGAGTGAGCCATATCTCGGAAGAATTCCTGTAATCCAGGTGAGGAAATGCATTGTGATTATGAAAACGGAAGGCCGCCTTCTTGTATTCCTCAAAAGATTGGTATTCCATCGGATAGGCCCAGAAAACAGCCGGCACCCGGCTCCCCTCTTTATAATCTACAGGAAGAGAAATACGTCCCTGTATTACCAAACCGTCTCTGCGCTTGAAATCAAAATCGATCCTCT
>Ga0315545_1003064_pt1 | contig 14521 bp, 12 predicted proteins | sample SalMarSW160210MG_FD_203096 | JGI IMG/M metagenome (GOLD analysis project Ga0315545, IMG submission 203096) | Salt marsh sediment microbial communities from the Plum Island Ecosystem LTER, Massachusetts, United States - Salt Marsh Sediment SW1602-10 ... | reverse complement strand
TAAGGACTCTAAAGCTTCTTCAAAGAGCTTTTCCAGCTCTTCTTTTGATTTTTCTTTTTTTGTCATTATCGTCATAAGTTACTGTTTTTTTATTTTAACTTATGACACACTTTACTGAACAGTCTCCCCGATTATGTCTGCCAGGAATGAAGCTAAGAAATATTCTTAATCTTTTAGAAATTATCTAACTTTACAAGTACTGTAACTGATAATAATAGTTTATCTCAACCAATCATGAAAAGGACCATTATAGTCTTAATAACACTATATTGCTGTCTATATTCGTATTCCCAGAATAATCTATCTCCCAAAATAACGGGTTCCGATTTTATAAAGGGAATGGACGATAAAGATTATCTGCGAGCTGAGTTAATTGAGGATGGATTTAACCTATACTATGATACAGTCATTGACTCTGTAAGATATGAAATTTGGGGTAAAAAAAAATCAGGTTTAAATTATTATACTTATCAGGCTACTATAGTAGCATATTTGCGTGAGAGCTCCCGTAACGGATCAGAAATTAGGGTGATACTAAGAAGCGAATTGTTCCCAAGCCAATATACTGATAGTCTTATTGATGATATTAATAAAGCTTTTCCAATTCGTAGAATTCATAAAATAGCAAATGATGAGGAGGGATTATATTACTCCAGAGATAGTGATAAGAAACATGTTGAATTATGGATTATTAAATATACATCTCAGACTTGGACTTTCATTACCTTTGTTAATCCTTATAACTAGCAGAGAAAACATGTGAAATAAGCTAAATGTTTCACGTATGTTTCACAAAAAAACAACAAGGCCTGTATATAAATGATATACAGGCTCTATTTTTTATATCAGTAGGAGATCGGGAATTGAACCCGGGACCTCAGGATTATGGATCTCGACTGAGAAAGAAAAGTATGACTATTAGATTTAGCTCCAATTTTAAATACTTATAATCTAATCCTACAATGAGTTTCTATTAGAGTTGTAGAAATGTTGTAGTAATAAGGACATGAAAAAAATGTAATTAGTTGAATAACAACATAATTACGTTTTATATTAGTGAACCGAAGGATCGTGAATGCGTCTTTGTATCTTCGACTGTTCCTCCCTTCTGAGTGACCAGCAGGCGGATCATTGGCATGTATCTGTTAAAGAGTTACCGTACAACACGGCTTTGCCTTTTTTTCAGGTATTTCAGGATTTCACTGTCGGTATACTCTTTCACAATAATTGAAGATATCTGTAAAGGATGGTTTATTGCATATCAAATGTATGAAATTTTCAGGAATGGTAATAAAATCCTGTTTTTTGAGGTAACAATTTCGTATCGAAACTTATTAAACTATAGTATTTACCGAGATGACACCGGCAAATTTATTATAAACGGTTCATTTTGTGGGGTTTGTTAATTCCGGAGATGGGATTGACGGGCCTTTGGCATATTTGATACAGCCGTGAATACAAAAATATTTAAGCAAAAAAACATCATGTCAGGAATATATGTCTTTAGTGTTACCATATCATAAAAATCATAAACGTGAAAATTTTTCATAATACTTCTGCAAAGGAGATGAAATACAGGATTGAATCCGGGGTAGGTTTTACGGACGACCCTAAATTACTCGAGTTACTTGGAGACAAGAAGATTGAAAGCAAGATTAAGCGACTTTTATATGATTATGTAAATCCTAAGAGGAATCTGTCGGATTGTGTTAATGAGATTAATGGTCTTACAGAGATCAGACAGATTGCTTCACTGTCAAAATCGAATGAGTGGGATTCATACAGAAGTATATATGATTTAGCTTACAATGTTTATCAGCATTATGAGGCTGTTTATAATCTGACCTTCGCCACCGGGATAAGAATGAATTATTTCATCTACCAAGGAGGGACTGATGATGACAGCCGCGACTTTTGCGTTGCCCACAGTAACAAGGTATGGAGTATAGAGGAAGCAGAGCAATGGAAGGAGTGGACTCCTTACTACGAGATTAAAAACAACCAGTTCCCTGAAGGCTACGAGATAAAGCAGAAAGACATATATGCCGTCCCGGGCTATCTCAGTTACGAAGGCTACAATCCATTAGTAGACAGGGGCGGTTATAACTGCCGCCACCAGCTCAGTTTCATAACGGAGAATCTGGCCTTAAAGTTAAGAGAGAAGCAATTTATTTAGTTGGGAAGTGTGATTAGCTGTAAAAACTACGTAAGTAAAACACAGAACTTTTATCCGACTTATTTTGACGATTCACATTTCATAAATTCGATGTAGTGCAGTGTATTTTGAAAGTCCTACGTAAATAAAATGCTCTATTAGAATCCCTTAATATTTACACATAGAATAACAAGCTCATTTTGTTCTAAACTTTCATTTTTACCATAATAGAAAATCTGACTTTGTATTTATTATAGCACAATATTAATACTGCGATACTGAAGAATCCGTCTTATTTTGAGAATAATGCCAGGCCATTGTCTATTGAGAAGCTCCAATTAACAGCCATCCCTGTTATAGTGTTAAGGTATTCTACTATATAGCTACCTGACATTCTTCTGAAGATATTATAACTGGTTCTCTCCAATGTTTAATAATAAAACCTATTTACCATGAAGAAATTATTTTACTTGCTATTGTTGGTCCTGTTTTCATTTATTATAGGACCGCTTGATCTCCTATGCCAGACCACCGTAAACTTTGATTATGACGATAATGGTAATAGAACATCAAGGACTCTCGAAGCATATAAGTCTGGACAGGTGCAATTCCCTGTCCAGGAAAGTGTGCTTAAAGATGAAGTACTTGAAGAAGAATCTTCAATACTGTCAATCAACCTATATCCAAATCCAGCAGATTGTTATATGACAATTGATATTCAATCTCAAGCCTCAGATATATTTGAATATTTTGTCTTTGACCTAAATGGTAATCAGCTGATTAATGGCAAAATACAAACAGGAGTGAATCAATTAAATGTGTCAGTCCTTAAAAACGGATTATACATTTTAAGGATTAAACAGGGCGATATTATACAGGACTGGAAAATAGTAAAATCCGGATACTAAAATATCACTATCTGAAACACAAATATTATTCTTTAACCATGAAATTAATTCTTAATCATGAAAAAACTTTTACTATTAATAACCATTATTCTATATTCACTGTCAGCCTTTTCACAGCAAGTGGTCTATTTAACAGGATCTTCTATTCCTGATCCTGATAATAAAACTGTTAACACTAATCTACCTGTCGGTTCAACAGCAGGCAGTTTCAATGTTACTCCAATGGGAGCTGCCACATATAATCTACCTATTTATACAGCTCCCGGAACAGGAGGTATGGTCCCTCAAATTTCAGTAAGTTATAACAGTCAGGCTGGAAATGGCTTGCTGGGTTTTGGATGGAATTTATCAGGACTATCTGCCATTACACGAATTGTTAAGCCATATTACATGGATAACGAGGTTAACGGCATAAATATGGACAGCAATGACATGTTTGGTCTTGATGGTAATCCATTAATACTGGCTTCCGGCACATATGGAGGGAATGGAGCTACATATAAAACTGAATCAGAAACTTTTGTAACTATAACTTCATATGGTACATCATCTCCGGATTGGTTTGAGGTAGAATTAAGAAACGGAACTACAATTGAGTATGGGCATAGTAATTACTCCACTATTGAAGATGCAAGTTCAAATGCCCTGATATGGAATATCACAAAAATAACTGATGTCAATGGAAATTATATTGTTTACAATTATGACTATGACTCCAATACAGACCAGAACTATTTAGAAAGTATTGAATATACAGGTAACTCGACCACCAGTCTAAATCCTTATAATAAGATTGAATTCACTTATGCACAGCGAGAAGATGTAAATGAGTCTTATTACCCTGGTGTAAGTGTGCCAAATAAGCTTGTTATAACAAAAATTAAATCTCTTTGTGAGAGTAACTCTGTCAGGGAATATGATTTTAAATATAAGAAGGATTACTATACACAGTTAGTCCAGGTACAAGAATTTGCAGATAACAGGGCTGATAGCCTGAATACAACTATTTTTGAATGGGGGAATGAAAATGCAACTAAGTATAGATTGGTAGACGCGTATTCACAGTTTTCATCTGATAAGAAATTATATTCAGGTGATTTTAATGGTGATGGAAAGTCTGACTATGTTGTAATGGAAGATAAGTATAATTACAATTCAACAGATAAATGGCGCCTCTACTTATATGATTTTACAAATGATGAATATCTGAAGACTGATTCAGGGTACTTAGATGTATTTTTCAAAGGCATAACTGTATTTGATTATGATACTGATGGTGATGACGATATGTTTTGGGAATATGACCAATTAATTTCGTATGAATGTAATTGTCAACCTTGTGATCCTGGAGGTGGAGGTTTTATGCAGGCAGGTCTTCAATCTCTCAGTTTATTGTTATTTGTACCTCCACCACCTGATACTTGCTGTGAAACTTGCTGGGAAGATCGTCAGCTCTTTAAGTATTTTGATCTCATGAATGACACTCTTCATTCAATTGAAAACAATGATCTTTTATATTTAACAAATGAAAATCTGGATATGATACCGGCTGACTTCGACGGAGATGGTAGACCTGATATTATGATGATCGAATCTGATGACAAGTCAGTATATGATTTCGAAGATATTACTGTTGCAAGCTATCCGAATTTTGGATCAATTTGTGGAATAAAGATTATTGATTTTAATGGTGATGGGAAGTCAGATATATTAGCTCAAGGTATTTCAGGGAATCTAGATATTTATGGGTTCAATGATACTGAAAATGAATTTGATCTATTACTTAATGATTATGAAAGTTCATATTATGATCAGATACTTCCTGGTGATTTCAATGGTGATGGGAAAACGGACCTATTAACTCGAGATGATAACATTCTTGATTCTACAAGAACGAAGATTCTTTATGCACAGGGTGATGGATTTATATCAAAGCAGGGACCTATATCGGAGTACATAAAAACAGGTCCACCACATGGAGGTGTACCTGTGACATATATTGACGAGATATACCTGGATTTTATACTGCAGGACTTTAATGGAGATGGCAAGAGTGACATTTTAAAATCGCTAACATATCTTGAGGTCTATATTGATGAGCAATATAATGAATACTATACCTTATATACTGATGATGATATATTAGTTAGCACAGGATTATCTTTTACAAAAGATAGTGTCTTTTTTGGAGAAGAAGGCAAAAGATATTTTAATGTTTTAGATAATAATTTTGACGGTAATAGTGATTTATTAATCACTTTAAATAATTCTGGCGACAAGGTTCTGGAGTTCTTTCCAAATAATAGACGAACAAATGTCTTATCCATTACTAATGGAATGAATATCAAACAGGAGATTCAGTATGAACCTATAACTAACAATGAAGTATATCTTTCAGAGAGTGAGTCTTATTCATTACCTGTTAAGCCTATAATTTTCCCACTAAGAGTCGTTCATAAGGTAAAAACCTATGATAATAATAAAGATGAACTAATAACAGAGTCAAAATTTCAGTATTCAAATCAGAAACTACATATAGAAGGCAAAGGGCTCTTGGGATTTTCCAAAACATTTGCCTATAACGAGACAACAATTGATAGTATAGTAACAGTTTTTGATTATGATAATACATTCTTTAAACCTTATATAGCAGAAAGATATTCCTACCGGAATGATCAGCTTCTGTCAACAACTGATAATATACAATATATCCATTCACTTGATAATGGTTCACGTTTCCTGTCATATATTTCAAATACTGAAACTGAGGATGAACTTAATAATGTGATAACAGAAGTATCAAAAACAGTTACATCTACAGGGAATATGACCTCAAGGATAACCAAGTATATGAATGATCTGGAAGTTCAAACTGCAAGGACTGAAGAATCTTATTCTAACTTTAATAGTTATGGACTTCCAACCTGTGCACAACTGACCAGTTATAGAGGTGCAAATTCAATTGAAAGGAATAAATCATTTGAATATTATTCCAGTGGATTACTTAAAAAAGAAATAAAAGATTACGATGCAGCAGGATCTTTAGAAACAACGTATACTTATGATTCCTACGGCAACCCGAATACAATCTCAGTTTCAGATGGATCAGAGACAAGAACCACAACAATGACATATGAGAGTTCTAAGCATAGGTTCATGGTAACATCAACTGATCCATTAGGTTTCACTACTGATTATACATATGAACCAGAAACTGGTAATGTATCAGCCTCCGAAGATCATAATGATCTTACTACTAGTTATACTTATGATTCATTCGGGAATTTAACGCAAACAGAATTACCAGCAGGTCAGACTATATCATATACTATTGACTGGTCAAGTGGAAGTGAAAATGTTAATGACTTGTATTATCTAAAAACAGAGTCCTCCGGAAAACCTGATTCCTATGTTTATTATGATATCCAGAGTAGAGAAGTCAGGACAAAAACAGAAGGTTTTGATGGTACTTTGCTTGTTACAGATAAAGAATATGATCAGCAAGGGAGACTTGATACACTATACTCGCCATATTTCTATGGAACAGAGGCCACTCAGTATACAGATTTTGCATATGATAACCTTGGAAGACTATCGTCTCAAACTGCCTATCCGCAGAGTGTAACCACAAGTTACTCTTATGATGCACTGGAAACTACAACTACAATAAGTTCACGCAGCTATACAAAGGAGTATGATGAATCAGGATTATTTTGTGAAGTAACTGAACCAGGGGGTACCATAACATATAATTATAATCCGGAAGGGCAGGTTTCATCTATCGTCTCTCCTTCAGGAACTACAACAATTACTTATGATGATTTTGGGTTCCAGAATCAGCTTCAGGATATAGATGCAGGTACTATTGATTATGACTACAATATTTTTGGTGAACTGGTGAAACAAACCGATGAAGAAGGGAATGTCGTAGAAATGGATTATGATCTCGGAGGGCGAATTACAGAAAAAGCGTGGACCGGTGGTCAGACGATAACATATAATTATAGCCCAACAACTGGCTATCTTACAAGTGTTGAATCTACAAATGGAGCTGAGCATTCTTATACTTACGACAGTTATTTTCGCCTTGATACAAAGACCGAAGAAATAGATCAAAATAATATTTACACTGCGGAATATTCATACAACACAAACGGTGATATTAGCTCATTGGAAGTGAATGATGACGTAACTATCTCGTATGATTATAATTCCTATGGCTATATGGATCAGGTAGATCTTACCACAACAAGTGGCACAACAACTATCTGGGAAGGAAATGAAATAAATAAATATGGGATATATAGTGATTTTGATTTGGGGAATGGTGCAAGCACAACCCTTAAATTTGATCAGTATGGATATCTGGATACACTTAAAACCGTAAAAGGGACTACAGATATTCAAGACTGGGATTATGATTTTAATACTACCTTTGGTAATATGACAAAGCGAAAAGCATTTAATAATGAAGAAACATTTACCTATGATAGCCAGGACAGATTATTAGCTCGGTATAGGGGTGCGACCGGTACAACTCTGACATATGATACAGGTGGTGAAGGCAATATAACTTCCAAGACTGATGTAGGTACATATAACTATAATTCAACTTACCCCCACCAGGTTGAAGAGATCACCAATCCTACTTCCCTAATGCAGGATTTACCGACCCAGGTTATTACATATACCAGGTTTAATAAAACTTCAACTGTGTCTGTTACCGATACCGGTCTGGATAAGGACTTAACAATTACATATGGGCCTGATCAGTTGAGAGTAAAAACGGTACTTAAGGATAATTCTTCGACTGTGCTAACAAAATACTATGCACTTGGTATGTACGAAAAAGAAGTTCATGCAACGGAAGGAACAAGGGAACTATACTATATATATACTCCTTCCGGAATATCTGCAATACTCGAATCTACTTCATCATATGATTCGATATTTTATATTCATACAGATATTCTTGGCTCTTATGATGTAATTACAGATGATCAGGGAGGTATCAGAGAAAGGTTGAGTTTTGATCCATGGGGCAGAAGAAGAAATACCAGTTCCTGGGATTATACAAGTATGCCAGCCAGTTTTAAGTTTGACAGGGGATTTACTGGGCACGAACATCTTGATGATTTTAGCCTGATAAACATGAATGGTAGAATGTATGACCCAATTTTGTCTATGTTCTTGAGTCCAGATCCATTTATTCAATCACCCTATGAGACTCAAAACTATAATAGATATGCTTATGTTATGAATAATCCGCTTAAGTATATAGATCCGAGTGGGTATTTAACAGCTCTTGAAGTTTGGAGTTTAATTGAATATCTATGGAGTTATACAAAATATGGAGGGACTTGGAGCTTTAATAACGGGATGGAAGTATTTAGCAGTATTTATGAGGTAAATAATGCATTTAGTGATTTTGCTAATTCTGTTGATCCTGGAAATAATTATCATAGTGTATTTACTAGACTATCTGCACGAGGTGATTCTAAGATATACCCATGGAATGGTCCTGATGGTAAATTGCACACTAAGCCAGTTTATGGTTGGTTATTAGCAAGGAAAAAAGCAAATATTTCTTTTTTCCCTATTGAGAAAAAAGGATTAAAAGTATGGAAACCACCTTCTTTTATACTTAATCCAACTGGGAAAGGTGTAAGAAATGATTCTGGTGGTAAGGGATACTGGCTTGCTAGTAGGTCTGATGGTACTCCACATAAGGGAATTGACTTTATTACAACTGATGGTCAACTTGTTGTTTCACCTATAAATGGGAGAGTTCGTAATTTTATTGGTTATTCAAGTAAGAAACCTATGGCTCAGATTTATCCATTAACTCCCAACAATGATTATGACTTTATTGAAGTACTGTATGTTGATCCTCTGACTGGAGTTGAACCTTATATTTTTCGAACAGTCCATGCAGGTGAAGCTATTGGGAGATCTGTTAATTTACAAAGCTTAGGCTATCCTAGTAATGTTGGGCCTCATATCCATCTACAAATTTGGAAAGATGGACAACGTATTGATCCGACTCCTTTTTTCTTTAAATTAAATACATTATATTAAGTAAGTTATGAAACTAATTATTATTATATTGATATGTTTCTTCTTTTTCAATAATTCCCCTTATCAAGATACAAATTCAAAACTTGAAGGTAAATGGAAGCTAACTAATGAAATAGAATGTCCAGATTTTATTATTTTTAATCCAAATAATACATATTTAATTTTTAATGATTGTGGTAGCATTGATCCAAAATACCCTATTGTTGAAAAAGGAGTATGGAGGTATGAAAATAAGAATTCGTCAATAATATTCTCAGATAGAGAATTTATATCTCCAAATTCCATATTTAGTAATAATCATGGATATGATTCAACACTATGGTTCTATTTAAAAAATATAACTGACGAGAAGATGGAACTTTGTTACATAAATAAAGAAAATGATTTCATGTATGATCATTATGTTAAAGTTAAATAGCGATGATAGAATATCTATTAGGCCCCATGTTTTCTACATAGAAGTTGTTCGGATTATTCCCATTGTTATAAATGCCATTGTTCATGAGCTCGATCCGAGGCCTCGGTATTCGGGAATTCCCACTGCACCATTCCATTATTGACTCCCCCCCGAGTCCTCGGGGATTCGCCGAGCTCGTCACCTTCGCCCCCGAGTACTCGGGGACTCAGGTTCCTCGGTTCCAATATTGCTCGTTCCCACTGGCTACAATCACCAGCCACTCGCGAACTCACCCCGAATCCTCAGGGCTCGGTTCCATTTTTATTAGCCTACTGAAAACCAAAGATATATTACTAGAAAGGCGTTTTTACTTCAACTGGTAAGATGTAAATAAACACCTTTATTATAAATCAGGCAGGTTCGTTGCCGGTAATGCTGTTCTGAATACCTTCAACACTATAATAATGTAGAAAAATGAAAACAATATCAATCATCGTAAACAAAATCTGGGAGGTAGAACCCGTACTGAATGCAATGTTAAGTTCGGGACTCAGGCCGTCAGGACTTCCTTCCCCAAAGGTTCTAAATTCACCAAAAGACGGAAACAACAAAACGGATATTCCGAGAGAAGTCTTTACTCTGCCGGAAAAAACTGATCCTGTTTTGCAAGTAAAAATCTGGTGTATTCAGGATTTGATGAAAAATGATAGTCAGGTCGATCCTTCAAAAAATAGCAGTTCAAGTTCAGAAGAAAAATTTGGAGTCCTGCCAGATATAATGCAGAGCGATAATCCGGATCTAGTAATAGCTGTTGGAACTGCCGGCTATCCGTCAGAGACTTCCCTGAACGGATCAGTTGTTATTGGCAGTAACTTTTTTATTCACGATGGGCATCCTGGAAACCCGGAGAGTAACCTCAAACACCCTGACTTCGGAAAAGTGTTACTTTCAAATATTAATCCCGGAGTATTCAAGCTGATAAGCAAAGAATTCGAAAATCAGGTTGAACCAAAATTCATCAAGACACCGAGAAATCCGGCAGAATATCCTGTTTGTATAGCATCTGATGTCTATACTGCTATCAGCTCGGTTAATGTTACTGATTATGCAGAATACAATTGGGTCGACCATGAAGCGATAGAGCATTATCAAAAAGTAGAGAAGAGGCTCCCGTTCAAGTCTCTGGAAACGACACATGGTGTAATTAAACTCAGGACTGACAAACCAATCATATTTGTTTCTGCCATCACAGACAGAATTGGATATTTTGATACGGAAGTAACGGCAACTCAAAATTATGTTTCCTCATTTAACGCAGGAATAGTATTGGGCCAGCTAATAGTCAGCCTATACTATTATTTACTTGACGGAGGGAAATTTCATATCTAAACGCGAAGTTTTAATCGTAGGACATTTAGTTGGTTTTTGGGATATTGTGACAATGACGGAATTCTATATCCCCACTTCAGAAATTCTCAAACCATTAGCTTCAACTGTAAACGCCTATAGAAGATCCTAAAGTAACATATTTATTCAGGCCAGGCACAAGTTCTAACAAAGTATCAAAGATCAACAATATACCAAAAAAGCTATAAGATTACCTGGTTCTGCCATAATATCCTAAATACGAGTTTAGGGAGGTAATAAACGAACCGGAGTGTATGTACACATTCGTTATTCACAATCAAAACATTAACCAAACATTTATAAAAATGGCAAACGAAACAGCAATTTGGCCCGGTAAAAGCGGGAAAACTTACACATTCAATGTCTACGGAAAGAATACATCTTTTAAAGAAGTTGATGGGAATTATATCTTCGCAAAAAGGACCCAATCAGGTTGGAACGCTATCTATATAGGTGAAGGTGACTTAATGACCCGTACCCAAGACGAGGAACACCTCAAATGTGCTAACTCAAAAGGATTTACGCATTACCATGCACATGTCAATCAAGATGAAACTGCAAGAAAACAGCAGGAAGCCGATTTAGTTGGAGGCAATCCAGAATGTTTAATAGAAAACGGAGGATGCAATGAAACTAAATCTGGCTAATCAGTACCCCCATGTTCCCCGAGGACTCGGGGTTGCTTACTAATCATATCACTAATTGTTTAGCATGCGTTTGGCTGAATGGATTAGCAAAATGGAAATTTAGAATTACCTAACCAACTTTACTTTATTTTTTACTAAAGAATTGATTCATATACTAATATAGACTCACCATATAATATGAATTATTTTCAATTCAAATACAAATGCTATATTATTGGTTTCGTATTTTTAATTCTCGGTACGTGTGTCTATGCTTTTGATAGACCAACCTCTATTCTCTATTTTAATATTGGTATTCCAAATTTGGTATTTGGTAAGGTGGGGTATTTTCTACCATCTTTCTGTCATGTGATTGCATTCTCATATTTTACAATAGGAATAATAAGACCATTTAAATATTATGTTATTATTATTTGTATGTCATGGGTCGCTATTAATTTATTATTTGAACTAGGATTATGTGATTTTCTTCATGATGAAGTTGATCTCAAGATTACTAGCGAAAGATTTCAACTTAAAAATGGATTTTATGACATCAAAGATATCCTTGCAATTTTTTTGGGAGGATTAGTACCGCTATTATTTACAAATCCCTATAAAACTAAACAAAATGAAAAAATTAAAGAGTTTATTCATTAACTCCTTAGGAGTATTAAGCCTGTTTATAATAGGCTTTTTGGGTGTGTTAACGATTATTGCCACAGATGGTGGAATCGAGATTAAGAAATCGTTTATGGTCGCATTTCAAAAGTATAATAGTTCTCAAATCATGGTTCAGTGGTCATATGATGGAGAAACCTGGGAGAATGGCAATTTTCCTGAAGACGTTACCAGTACTGTTGATCCTAATTCGATTGAAGGAATTGGGGCTGCTGTTAACAATGGAGGGTTGTCTATTGTGTCTTTTGATCAACCAAATGCCATTAGTTTTACATGGGGCCTGGGTGCCGGAGTATGGGATAAACATGCTTCCCCTAATACATCTGCTCCTACGGCATCTGGTCCCTCTATGGCTTATGTAGGTAATAACAAATGGTTGGTAGCTTATAAACGCAACGATGAGACTATAACCGTTGGTGTTTTTGATAATACAGAGCAAAGGTTTGTTTCGGAAATACCCTTATATGATAATTTAAACACAATTGTTGAAGGAAGATCTTCACTAATAAAAAAGGGAAACAAGGTTATAGTTGTCTGGCGTAAATGGGTAGGAAGTTACTATACTTTAGCGTCAGCAATTATAAATATTGAGAATGAGAATTTTATTCTTGATCAGATTAAAGAAATTGATTTGTCATTTATTGATGGATTTATGGCAGGCATTCAGTGCGATCCGGATATTACTGTAGCAAATGACCAGTTTCTGGTTTCTTTTATTAAAGAACAAAGCTCGACTGGCACATTACATGGATGGAGAGCCATTGTTATCAAATCCTCTGATGGAAATACCTGGCAACAACATTCAGTAGCGACACCATTAAATGTTCATAACCAGACAATGTTAAATATTTCAGGTTTTAAAAATGGCACTCTTGTGATGGCAGGGATAAGGAAGAATGCAAGTAATGATAGAACATCCCTTACAGCAGCAATTTATAAAGAATCCGATGGAGGAAACTGGAATTGGTCTGAAATAAATGCTGAGCATATGTTTGGGACAAGTGCAAGTTATAAACAATTCACTTTAGTAAGCAGAGCAGGAACTCAAAATTAACTTATTACTATTCAAAGCCTAGTCTATTCACTATTAATGGTTTTAAATAGGTAAATCGTTAAGTTAGCATAGAATAGCTGAGATCTCATTATAACCGCTTCCTAAAAAGCAATATAGCAAATGGCGGGGGAAGTTGGTATTCGAGCGGTTTCTTCAAGCTTTTCCTTTGTGGATAGAAATGCACTCCGGATTCCGCCAACTGACATATTACAAACCGTTATGCATAAGCTAATTAATATAACAATATGGGCAAGGTCAAAATTTCTAAGGACGATCTGGTAAAACAACTGAGAGAAACTCTTGAAAGGATTGACAAGTTTTGCAAAATATACGATGAAGGAGATGTTTCAATTGCGAAAGATATTGCAGTAAAGTTGAGAATCCTTTTTCATAACACTAATCTCTCTAAATCTCTATTGAGACAACTTAAACTTGAGCACATACAGTTTGTCGATAGTGCAGGTAAATATGATCCTAAAAACCTAATTGCCCATCATGGGCTATTAAGTTTATCTTTTAAAGGTAGTGACGTAAAACTCACGCCACTACTTAAATCCAGTTCATTAAACCTGGTACCCATAAAGAATTGGTGGGATTCGAAAAAAGTAATAGTTGACAGAAAGAAAAATATATTTACCAGGAAGGATGTTATACTTGAACCTGCAAATACTGATGGTGGTGCTCATGTTGACTCTGAAATAAACCAGAATTATTATGATGTTAGCCGAGCCAATTCTCTTGGGTGGATATACAAGAATGATGCTACAGGCGAGGAAAGACCATTAAATGACCCTATTCCTCCATGTATTAGACAAATAGCTTATGAAGTTCTTGAAACGTTTAAAAGAATTGATATTGAAAAAGAAAGTAAACTCAAATAGCCGATGCATCATAAATAGGCAACACGATTGACAAACTGACAAACTGATAAATAATTATAATAAGAATATTAACAATGGGTCAATATCCTTGAAGGAGTCAATGTACTTTAATCATGTTATTTTATTAGCAGCCCCCGGAAAAAAATTTCTACAAATAGCAAATTTATAATTCTTACCTTAAAGTTAGGTTTCGCCGGGGGCTACTTCTATTTGTAATAATTATTAACTATAAAATGAAAAAGCACATTATTGATATTGCATCAGACATATTCAAATACCCTTCGACCTTTGCTCCTTTGAAAGATGAACTAAACAAAAGGGTGTTAGATGAGAA
>Ga0315545_1003058_pt1 | contig 14536 bp, 22 predicted proteins | sample SalMarSW160210MG_FD_203096 | JGI IMG/M metagenome (GOLD analysis project Ga0315545, IMG submission 203096) | Salt marsh sediment microbial communities from the Plum Island Ecosystem LTER, Massachusetts, United States - Salt Marsh Sediment SW1602-10 ... | reverse complement strand
CCTCTCCAGCACCGAGCTCAGGGTCTCGCCTTTTGAAAAGGAATACACACCCGGAAACCTGACCTCTCCATCCACGCTCACGGTCTTATCCGTATACCATTCCGGGATCTGCCGGACAAAGACGTAGTCATCCTCTTTGAGCGGGATATTATGTTCGGGGTTCTCCTTGAGGGCCTCGCCCGGGTTGATCGTTATTATCTTTGATTCAACGCCCTCCTCTGTCTTCACCAGCCTGGTGATCTCTGCCTCAGGAAGATAAGCGCTCCGCTTCAGGTTACCAGCATTGTAGATGAGGTCCTTTACCTTCATATTATCGAGCAGCCGATATTTACCCGGCCTCTGCACCTCACCGCTAATGGTAACCCTGGGTACCTCCCTGAGTGTATCCCTGGGGTAGACGGTTATACTGTCTTGTTCTGTTAACTCGATATTCTGTGACGGATCCCCGGTGAGAAGCCTGCCCAGATGGAATGGAATGGTCTCAGGATGAAAATCAGGGGGAACCAGCCTCCTAATGTCGGCATAATCCAGGTACGGCTCCGGCAACAGCTCATCAAAGGAGGGGATAAGGTCGAGCAGCCTCATACCCTCCTTGAACTGATAGCCGCCGGGCCGTTTCACATGCCCTTCCAGATACACGATATCTTGCGTGGTAGGCATGATAGGGAATATCTTCACCAGGTCCCGATCCTTCAAGTTCGCCTTTAACTCGGGGAAATCCCACTGCCTGGCGTATCCGGTGAGATCGAAATCCTCTACTATTCTCTTCTCGTGGGCTACGATCCTCTCAATCTGAACTCTATGGAGATATCCCAATGATGTCACACCCCCTGCCAGATCGAACAGTTCCCTTAGGGTGAGGGGGTATTTTTTATCTCATAGATAGCTGGCCTCATCACGTTTCCTGCAATCCCTACCACAGGGCCTATGATGGGGACGAAGATCGTATCTCCTGACTGAACCCGTTCGTCCTGGCTTTTGTCTCCCCTCAGGAGAAAGTCGTAAAGGTCGATGGATCGGAGAATCTTTCCGTTTCTTATAAGCTGGATATTTCGTAATGTACCGCGCTTGGAGGGCCCGCCAGCAGCAAAGAGGGCATTATAAACGCTTGAAAGAGAACTCAGGGTGTAGCTGCCGGGTGTTACCACCTCCCCCACCACATACACCCGTATGGTGCGCAGTTCCCCCATGACCACGTTCATATAAAAGCCTTTGTAATGTTTGGAGAATTCACTCAACAGGTAATCTTTCAGCTCCGAGAAGGTCAGCCCCCAGACCTTGAGGGTGCCTACCTTTGGAAGGGTTATCTCGCCATTTCGGTCCACCTCGGCCGCATACGAACCCTCGATCCTTCCCCAGAGGGTGACGTCGAATCTGTCGCCAGGGCCGATGACATAGTCCGGACCCACAGGAACATCGGTCACCGGTGCAAAGGTGGAAACGGCGGCGCGGAATAGATTGTAGCCAAATTGCTCCAGATCCTTTGATATCGCCTGGGGAAGCTCTTCCGAGAAAACGCTTTCGATTGTGGACTTGAGAGCTTCCCTTGGTTTTGGGACAGCTTTTACCTCGGTTGAAAATGGGGTAACCTTTCTTGTCTTCGTATAGGCCTTAAGCGTGAAAAAATAGGGGGTGTAATTTTTTAGATTCCTGATCCTGTACCGCGAGACATCACCTACATCAATCCTTTCCGTGTAATTTCCCGATCCCGTACCATAAAAGATAACATAGCCGCTGACCTTTTCCTCTATTATGGGCCCTTCCACTCGTATCGTCTTGAGAGGGGTCCAGCTTAGATCAACAAAGGTATCCCCCGGTGTGGCTGAAATGGACCAAGGAAAAAGCACCCTTTCCTCTAGGGAGACTTCTTCTGGAGGCTCTTCTATTTCTTTCCCTCTTATAGCTTTAAGAGCTTCGGCTGGTATCTCAGAACGCCCTCTTTGAGGTTCGAACGTAGATTCCGGGAAATGAGAAGGAGCGCTCGGTTCTTGCGCGAAGGAGAGACTGATCATGACAAAGATCAAAAACACACCAAAGAAGAGGAAATTCTTTTTAAGCGTTCTCCTGGACTTCATAAACTCTACATTTTTCATCATGTTCTTCTATTTTCCCCGGAGTTTTATATAGTTATCATAAACCTTACCATGAAATCTTTCAGGCCAACAAGCACCTTTTCTGAATGGTATCCCTTACGTGTTATTCACAGTTCACTTATACACATCCTTATCTCAGCGCACACCCTCCAACATACTGAATTCCTCGAAAGTCTTAAAGCTCTCTCTCGGCCTAGTATCTGCCTCATAACCAGTCATTCTTTCTCTAGCTAGAAGGTAAAGGTAAGCGCCGTCCCGAGAAAGTGGTTTTCCTCCTCGACGCCTTCCACATTACCCGCATTGGTGATCTCCTCGCGCCCGCATATGATCGTGACCTTGAGCCATTGCGTTATCTTGCAGCCTGCTTCGATAAGGTATTGCTGTTTTTCCTGGGTATTCGGATTGCTTAATCCGCTTCTCTCCTTATCGAAGCTCAGCTTGTAGGAAAATCTGTCCCTGATGTTGTGCGAGATTTCAAAAAAAAGGTCATCTGAGTCGGTGCCGGCATGGTGGCCGAACACCCTTCCGTAGTGTGTCATCGGCCATACGGGATGTGAATACCAGACACCAGGCCCACGCTCTGGCGATAGGTTGGCATACTCCGCCCTTAGGTTGAGCCCATGGACCGTCAAGAGATTATCCCATGCCACGCCAAAAAGATAGGCCCTCTTATCAGGGGCGATACCTTGATCTTCCCCTCCCCACTCTGCATATAGTTTCATGGAATCAGCGAGCGGTACTATATCAGAGATGTTTGGCATGGTAAAAGCTGCATCGATTGCTGCCTGCTTGTTGCTGTCACGCTTGTCTAAGCTTCTGCATTCATTGCTGACAATGACACGATAATAATCTGAAAGATCAAGCCCTTCTATGCCCGGCCTATCGCCGCCGAAATGTGAGAGATAGGACATGCCAAACTCAAAGAGAGGGTGAGGCTTGAAATCAATCCGTGCGCCAAAAAGCTTGGAGTTGGGGGGATGCCCTGAGGCAGCTTCCTTGTCGAGTTCAGAGATGAACAGATTGTACCTGAACGGCCCTAGATAACGGAAAATCCAGGGCAGCAGTGTCGCACGCGGGTTAGATATCTTATACATCTCAAAAGGGCGGGCATTGTTCGACATAAGCAGCGCCCCATGATAGCCGGGGCCCCACCAGAGGGTGTCTTTCCCCCATTCGATCTCGAAATTATCAACCGTGAACTTTATATAGCCCTTGTGCAGCCTGAGGGTGCTCTCATCATTTCCCTCGATGCCCTGAATATTTTCATTGTAGAGAAAAAGAGGCTCGATAGAGAAAGAAAAAACCCTCCACAACCGTGCCTCTGATTGAAACCGAACCGTGGCATTGTTTCCGTTGAAATACTCGATTCGCTCGTTGTTGAATATCGAGAAAGGGCCATCCAAATTCATGTAGGTGATGGAAAATTCATCCAATGGTTTAAGAACTGTGCTCGGAATGCTTGCCTGAGCTGTGGCCAAAGAAATCTCTTCATCGTAGTCTTCGGATAACCGGTGGAGCAGCATTGTGGTAGCAGAGGGAATCTTTTCTATCCCTGCGTAATACCTGGCCTCAGCGAGCAGCCTCCCTGCCTCCTCCCTGGTGATCGGCTTTGTTGATGAGAGATCGCTTTGAACCAACCCGTGAGCGATCAGGAGGCCTATCTATGTCTTCATAAAACGGGGAATCAAGGGGAATGTTTACAGAGGCATGCGTTAAGGTGGGACATACGAACAGGGGCACGAGCACGATGATGCTGCTCCTGAGCGTATTAGAAAAACATCGTAGAGGCTTTTGAGTATGCATCTTCAATATTGAAGCAATGCTCCTTAGCCAATAACCATAGATACTTCTCAATAGCACCGCACATCCTTCCCTTTATGCCTATTAGAGCTACGAGCCGGGTTGATTCTGCTCACCCTTTATCGTGTCGCCACCGCACGGTATGTGTTTTTGCTAAGATAACTATCACCTGCGGCACATTCCGGATAATAAGCCATCTTATATATCATTTGCCTGCAGTAATCAATGGAATAAATAGACTGGGCGGCGCATCCGAGCCTACACCATATCTGGAAATCAGCATAGGGTGACACTTGCATTCATCCTCCCCATCCACGGCGCCGACATTAAAGTGTAGACGTCCCGAGCGCCATGTGTGCCACAAGTATTTTTCTTGACAAACAAAGCACCGTTGGTATACGATTTAATGAAAATGTGTACAAAGGACATCATGGTCAATGTCTCAGATGGTGGTTGATAGTAGCACACTCATTTTATTGGCAAAATGCAGTGTATTGCAGACCGTCTGCGACTTGTTTGACGTTGTTGCGCCAAAAGCCGTGAACATTGAGGTGGCCTCAGAAGATTTGGTCAAAAATTATCCGGATGCCGCCTTGATCTCAGACCTGACATCAAAGGGAGCAATAAAGGTTCAAAGCATTGACAGCAGTGAAAGGCTTAAGCCGCCCCTGTCCCTTCACAAGGGTGAAGAAGATGCGTTGCTCCTGGCTGTAAAGCTGGGAAGATCACTGTTTGCCACGGATGACGGCAAGGCGATCAAAGCCGCAAGGTTCTTTAAGGTCCCTTTTATCGTCACACCCAAGATCGTCTTGGAGTTGTTTAGATTACAGAAAATATCATTCAAGAAGGCGCATGAGTCCCTCGAAAAGCTCGCCAAGAGTGGAAGGTATTCACCTGAGATCATTGCTGATGCGTTGGTCTTACTCATGGAGGAAAAAAATGGCAAAACCAACAACCATAAGGATACCGGAAGACTTATTGAATGAGATCGACCAATTTGTTCAGGAGTCAAACCTGGATCGCTCCGCCTATTTGCGAGAAGTTCTACGGAAAGGATTCTCCCTCGACAAGGAAGACCGGTTATTGCTTAAATACGTTCGGAAAGAGTTGAGCCAAATGGAAGTTTGTAAAGAACTGAAATGGGACCCATGGCAATTTCTGGCCCACCTAAAAGCGAGAAACCTGTACCTGAATGTCGAATTGGAAGATTGGTTAGACGCGGCAGAACTAGCATCGTAATAAATCCCACAATCCGAGACATGTGAATGACGCCCTCCGTCTTCCGTCCTCCTCCGACCACCTTTACCCCGTGAAATTCGTGTACGACAGCTTGACGGGTTCAATTGATGGGGTCCCAGGATGCGCCTGTTGAAAAACGATCCCAAACATCCCGATTAATTCCATGGAGGCGTATCACCTTTACTCTCTTTGCAATCTCATCATCATCTGTGCAAATCATCCCCCCTTCACCTGCCGTGATGGTCTTGTTTGCATAGAAGCTGAAGCAGGTCACATCACCAATCGTCCCCACCATCCTCCGCTCGGTGCTCTCTTTCCCCTCCCTTAAGCCTTGAGCCCCGGCAGAATGCCGGCAGTGCATGAGCAGCATCTTCCATAACCTTTAAGTTCCAATTTTTCGCAAATTCCAAGATAGCATTCATCTCGCACGGATGCCCACCGAAATGTACTGGAATGACCGCCTTTACATCCTGAACCTTTGCCGCATTTCCTATCTGCGTTGCATTTATACAAAACGTTTCCGGATCACAGTCGACAAAAACAGGGTCTGCCCGTAAATATCTTACCACCTCCGCAGTCGCGGTAAAAGTAAAGGTGGGTACTAACACCTTATCACCTTCCTTAATTCCCAGGGCTTCCAGGCCAAGATGGAGCGCGGCCGTTGCGGAATTTACCGCCAGGGCGTGCTTTGCGCCTATAAAACTTGCGAAGTCTTCCTCAAATCTGGCGCATCGAGAAGCTGTGGTAAGCCAGCCGCTCTTTATAGCATCAGCAACTTCCCTTATTTCATCATCGCCGCAATCAGATATGGCAAACGGTATTTTCATGTTTCCCCTTTTCCCTTTTACGATTGCCTTGCTTATTAAATCTATGCTTGCCCCGTTAAATGCCCTTTTATTCTGTATTTAACCGGGGTAATCGGCGTAACCTGCTCGCTATGCCTGCATCCACACCAAAGCACACTCAATTGTATTCCTCGTAAATTCAGATATTGCTAACTGGGCTACTATAAGCTATGGCAGACGGGCCTGCGGATCTACTTTTTCACATAAACGCCCCGCTCATCCAGCTAATACACCTCCGGATCTATGTTCTTTTCTCCCTTCTATAATCTGCGAGAATCTGCGTAATCTGCGGGTGCCCTTGCTCTTATCCCAAAAGCCAGCGGAGCCCCACGGGCAAGCCCGTGGCGCCACGTAGTTTCGCCGATTCGATTCGCGAACTGCGGGACTTAATGGCACGACATCCCGACGGTAAATCCAGCAAATGACGCTCTTTTTGTGTGTAAAGAGCCACTTCCCGCTTTACATTAGGGCGAGGACCCACCAGGCTCATATCTCCGAGAAATACACTCACGCAAAAGTGTCCTGAGTAAGTCGAAGGGACGCTAAGACGCAATCTCAATCTTCAAGAGCATTTACTACGCGGGTAATTCCGTGCCTTATAAGGGCAGACTCAATATTCGGACAGTACAAGCTTTCTGTGAAATCATTCTCTTTGTCATGCCTTGCCTTCAGCTTCTTCTGCTTCTTTTTCTCTTTTCAGCAGGGCCGTGATTATCCGAATAACACTATCTTTCTTTTCCTGGAAGGTCTTGATGGCCTGCCACCGAAAATTCAGATAACGATGCGCCAGCCGATTCCCTTGAACCGCCAGTTTAAATAAACCCTCTTGTTCACCCTCTGAGAATCCAAGGACTTGAGCGCATTTCTTTAAAGCATCTCCATAGCTTTCGACAGCGATTCCCTCCTCTGTAAGAAAGGTACCACAAATCTCGATAAACGCTGTCAGGACATTCTCTACCGTGCGGTCCATCAGCTTCTGCAGCTTTCTATCTTCTTGGTATTCCTTCCACGTCTTCCCCGAATATTCCTGCTCGAATTCTCGTATCTCCTCAGAGATAAACTGGATTGACTCTATTATCCTGCCTCTGGCATATCGAAATTCAGGCATGGCTAATCTCCCCCAAATTTCTTGTGGCAAGATCGATCAACCATTTCCTTCCAAAAGTTTCAAAATCTTCCATATGATAAAGCGCCTCATTAATCAGCGCGATATATTTCCGACGATCGGTAAAAAACACAGGGATGCCTTTGACAATTGCGTTGTAATACAGCATAGGTTTTCTGAAATCTCTATGAATAGGAATCACACTTACCTCGCAGGAGAACGAATGAATCAAATCCATCGTTATCGCGGTCAACCGCTCAAAAAGTTGACCCTCCGGTATCCCCTCGTCGTCAAACAGGATAGCTAAGTCGATATCTGAATCCAAACGAGGAAATCCCGCAGCCCATGAACCATACAGAAAGACCACTTCCACTCCGAAGCGTAACGCTTTCCGTTGAAAATAGCTTTGTAACTTCTTTATGATTCTACGCTGAGCCATGGAAACATTCGTCATTGGAAAACACCTTTAACTCGTTCTTCACGCAAAGGCTGATACCTATAAATGGCTACTCACCCGCGCCGACAAAGCTGGCAGAAGGTCAAGCTGGCCGATTCGGCCAAGATATAGGACGCATGTGGTGTCGCAAACTACGCAGCTATTCCGCAACAGAGCCAACTTCACGGCTCAATTCCTCTATTTGGGTTTCCTGAGTTTTTAGAGTTTCTCGTGTTCGTTGGGTTTATTGAGTTTGTCGGGTTTATTGAGTTTGTTGACTTTATTGGGTTTCTGGGGGGTGGGTTCTTCTTTCCTATATTCTTCCTTATAGGTACCCCATTTTTTGAGAAAATCGAGGAATACTGAGATATCGTTGCAGGCTTTTTCAACCGTATCAGGCAAATTCTCCACGAGCGTTTTAATCCTTCCTGCGTCCAGATTGAACGTGTAAATATTTCGAGCGAGATGCCGAAATGTTCGATAACTGTCCAAAGCCGCCCTTGTCTCCTCAGATATCACAGCAGGCCGAATTTTAGGAACCTCTTCCGTCATCTGCACGAGTAGATTTTTGTGCCATGTTTCACCGCGGGGCACTTTTCTGTCGATCGATTTGGCAAAAGCTTCAAAGATCCTCTCCACGCCCTGATAAAAACTATGCAGGTCAAAAGCGACACTGCCAAGGTAGTCTTCATCTCGCAATGCCTTTTGCCACCTTCTGAGAGCAAGATCCCTGATTTTCTCTATCTCGGAGACTTAACTCTCGATGCGCCTACAGAACTGATCAAGTTCTTTTTTCAAATCTCTATACCATCCAGCTCGATATCCGCATGAATCGCCTCCGAGCAGTTTTCCGCTTCGACGAGATCCACCTTTATTCCCAAATTTAAACCCATATCCATAACAGCGCCCGCTGCGCTCAAATACAGTTCAAGTTTTATACCCCAAACAGCCAGGTCTATGTCAGACCATGGCGTGAAAAGCGTTTTTCGTGCAAGGGAACCGAAAACAACGATCCGGGCCGCCCCATACTTAGTCCTCAGCAAGTCGGCCGCAGCCCGCGCTACCTTCCAGGCGTGCTCCCTACGTTTTGCCACAGCAGGATCACTTCTAAACGTTTCCAGTGCCTGCAAAGGCCGATAAGCCCTAAGCTCTTCTGTGCTAAGTTCTCTTGCCGTTTTTCCCATGCTTATAACCGGTTTCTTGAGTTTATGGGGTTTCTTGAGTTTGTTGGGTTATTTGGTTCGTTGTTTTTGTTGGGCTTCTTTAGCTTTCTTGCGATTTTTGTTTACCCCGTGGAATTCCTAAGGTCCCATTCCACTGGGGTGCCTTTTTGCCTGCCCTGTGCAATTCGTTTACGACAGCGCAACACATTGCATTGGGGCAGCTAGTTTTCAGGCTATCCCGCAAACACATAGTTGTCAAGGTCACCGAGATCAGGAAATGCACTCTCCTTCGCAAAAGCCAACGCCTCCTCCACCTCCTGCTGGACTTCTCGCTTTACCTCAGTTATCAGGGCCTTGTCTATCACCCCATTATCCAGCAAATGCCTCTCGAGCCTCAAAATAGGATCTTTGTGCCTCCATTCCTCTATCTCTTCCGCCGGCCGTATATCAGTATGTGTGCCCTGGATGTTGTCATCCGGTCCAACATGGCCTCGGTAGCGGTAGGTCATGAATTCCATAAATACCGGTCCGTTCCCGCCTCGGCACGTTTCAACTGCCCTCCTGGCTGCCTCATAAACGTTCATCACATCATTGCCGTCCACGGAATGAATCTCGATACCAAAGGGTTCCGCAATCCTGCTGATGGGCTGGTTCACCCGGCATTCCCGTATGGGCATGTGTGTCGCATAGAGGTTGTTCTCGCAGGCGAAGATCACAGGGAGCTTTTTTAATGCCGCAAAATTCATAGATTCATACAGGACACCCTCCCCGGTAGCGCCGTCTCCAAAAAAACTCACGGCAACCCGCCTATCCTTCCTTATTGATGAGGCCAAAGCGGCTCCCATGGCCAACGAAATAGTCCCGGCAACAATGGGCGCAGCCCCCATCATCCCGATAGTGGGATCGATCAGGTGCATAGAGCCGCCTCTGCCCTTACAACAGCCGGTCTCCTTGCAGAAGATCTCCGCCACCATTTCTTTCATAGAGCCGCCCTTTGCTAAAAAGGGGAATTATTTCAACATTTGGATCTTCTTCAAGTGAATCCGATAGCTCAATTGCCGCATTACGGTAACGAAGCCTGGCTAAGGTGTTCCCGATTTCCAGAACAACTGCTCTCGTAGTTATCAACGCATTGCCTGAAGTTTCTATTTGTTTGGCCAACATTTCAGCCTTTTGATGATATTGGTCAGTTACAGCAGAAAGTGCAATAGCGTACGCAGAATCAAGAAAAACCTTATTCGTGAGCATGGCCTCCCTCTCCATAGAGATAATCTTCAAGGTGAGTAGACCAATCTGAAGGGCCTTTTAACTTGAGAGAGCGAGCAGTTTGTAAAAAAGAGCGCCTTTTTGCTGTCTTCACATCCGCTGCCTCAATCGTTATACGGACACGGATATTCGGCTTTAAGTCCAGGGGTCCTTCCGGTCTAAGCACCTTACCGTCATATATGGCATGCAATGTTTTTGTCATTTGATTCTCCTTCCCATGTTTAATTTCACCGAATCGTTTCTAATCCACAATCCCCTTGCCCCGTGAAATGTACCTTTAGTTCTTATTTCACTGGGGTCAATTCTAGATTCCTTAATCTTTACCCCGTTAAATGTTTTTGCCCTTATTTAACTGGGGCCTAAATTCCTGAATTCCTGAATTGTATAGAAGTCATACTTCAACTGGAGCCTTATTTTGGTTGGCCGAATTTCCTCTATGTATGTCTTTTCCGGATCCGCACTTCCCGTGAGCACCTTCCCTTCATCCGAATTCCAGATGGAGGCCCAGTCGGTGATACCCGGCCGAACCGTCAGGATTGCCTTTTCTTCCTCCGTATATAGATCGGTGAACTTCTTTACCTCAGGCCGCGGCCCGGCAATACTCATATCACGAGTAAGCACGTTGATCAACTGGGGCAATTCATCCAGCTTATGCCGTCGCAAATACCTTCCAATACGGGTAGGGAATCATCCCTTCCGAAGGAATCCATCCAACCATCGTAATCATCCAACCATCCAGAGTTCTGTTGTCTGCCCTCTGTCCTCTGACCTCTGGAATCTTGCCCCTATCTTTTCCGCATCTACCACCATGGTGCGGAACTTGAAAATCCGAAAAGGCTGCCCGTGAAGCCCAACCCGCACGCCCTGGTAAAAGACCGGCCTCCCATCCTCGCGCTTGATCCGCCATGCAATCCAGAGCAGCCCAGGCTCAGGAACACCAGGCCCGCCGCCGCGCAAACAACATCAAAAAACCATTTAAGAAATAGACTCACGCAAAGACGCAAAGTCGCCAAGTTAATGTTCAAACCCATTTGCTACGGGGATTATTCCTCGCAAGCTTAACATTCCTTGTGCCAAGTTTTCGGTCAGCCTGATAACCTCTTTCAATCACTTCGGTGGCTACTATTTTTCCATTCATTAGGGAACCTTTGGCGGCTTCGCGGCTTGGCGAGAAACCTCCTTCTCACGCCAAGACGCTAAGACGCAAAGCTAATCTTCGAGACCATTTACTACACGGGTTATTCCTTGCCTTATTAGCGCTGACCCAAAATTGATCAATAATCCAAGTTTCTTGTCGGCCAACCTCAAATAAGTTAACAATTGCTTTTTGTGAACCGGCGCTATCGTTTCAACCGATTTGAGCTCTACAATGACTTTTTCATTAACAATCAGGTCTGCTCGGAATCCCTCATTGAACGAAATACCTTCATATAGAATCGGCACCGGCACCTGCCTCTTCGCGCTTAAGCCTCTCTTTTCTAATTCATGGGCTAAAACTGTCTCATAGACACTTTCCAGCAATCCAGGTCCAAGTTTCCTATGAATATGATAGGCCGCATCAACGATCTTCTTGGCTATTTCATTTTCATCCATTATTTTGACTCACTTTGCGTCATTGCGCCTTGGCGTGAGGCATCTTTTGTTATGTGCCATCGACGTGTCTTCTTTCCCAATGATAGGAAAAGCGCCCTTGGATTTTTCTTGAAAACCAGATGTCAACAAACGAGCCGTCTACGAGATGTGCCCTGATTTTGTCATGATAAAGGTGAGTCGCCCCCGCTAATAGGTCGTGGTACTCTATGTCGATAATTCTGGCCAGTTGGGCAAGATCTATCATTGTAGCTTCTTCATCGCTCTCATAAGTTCATCTCTTCGGGCCTCCACATGGTCAAGCTCCATGTAGTCATCCATGATATCCTCCTCCCTGACTTTGCCTGTTCGCAGCAATTCATCGAATTCAAGCACCGACTTGATGCCATGCTGGGCGGTGATCTTGAACATCTGCGCTTCTACATCGAGTAATTCCTTGCGCAAAAACGCCTCAAGGCTATTCTTTGCAAGCACATCTTTGTTCACCCCGAGCTCATTCGCTATCTTCTCTAATATTTCCATGCATCACCTCCACAAAAAACCACAAAGGTTCTTAATTCGGCGCCCGAAACAGCTCAAACGCAATTAGCTCGCGCACCCGCGATTCCTTGGGTTTTCGCCCCATCCAATGCTCCGAGACGATTCAGAGGCGACCCCGGTGCGTTTCTGACTGTACTCATTTCGTCACGCCTCACACGAGGGGAGTCCCTTTCCATCATTTTAAAACTGGGGAACACTCTCAAACAGCCCGGTTTCAAGAATTTTGCACCCTTGCAACCCGCATAGACGATTTCATTAAATATCTCTTCTCTGCGGTTCCCACGGTTCATTACATGACAAAACGCCCCTTCATACTCTATCCTCGCTGGCCTTGCCACAATAAGATCACAATACTTTATCCTTTAATTGTCAATTGTCCAGATGTGCACCTTTGATGCTCCTTTAATTTTAGCGCCTTTGTTTACCCAGTTAAATTTCTTTTGCACTTATTTAACCGGGGCGTGAGCCATAACCTCCTTCACCTGCGCCACCACATAATGCATATTCTCTTCCGTAAGCGTCGGATGCACCATAAACATCAAAGAAGTCTCTCCCAATTCCTTCGCAATCGGCAGCCTTTTTTCCTGACCACCGACCTCTGCCCTATGCCCCATGCTCTCTGCTCTATGCGCCCTGCCCTTTGCTCCCTGCTCTCTTCTCCCTTTCCTATCTCTTAACCGAATAATACCAATACCCATACACCTCCCGCAAGGCCGTCTCCATCTGACGCAGGCTGTCCCCTTGGGGCATAAAATCAAGGATCGTCAACTTTCTTCCATCCGACACCTGGAAATCGACGCGGAAGGGTATCACCTCAAGACCGGCGCGTTCAAAGAGCAGCACTGCCCTCCGCATATGACAAGCCGACGTGACCAGAAGGACCCGGGGCGGGGCGGCCACACCCTCTCTTGCACCCAGCAGTTCAACAATCGCGGCAGCCTCCGCCGCCGTGTTTGATACTTTATCCGTAGTCAATAGATGCCCCGGCGGCACGCCCAGATCCATGGCATACCGGATCAATACCCGGCCTTCCGGTTCCGCAGCCGGACGCCAGGGTATCCATCCGCCCGTAAATACTACCAGCGGCGCCCTGCCTGCCCGATACAACTCGATTCCCCCGAAGAATTGATCCGCGTCATCCCACTCGCTCACGGGAGGATCGCCCGGCGCCAGCACACGCCCGCTGCTCAAGACAACAATCGCGTCGGCCTCCGGCATGGCCTCAGCGGGCAGGCGGGCTTCCCACCCCTCCACGGCGCGCATCAACAGGTTGCTAGTCACGGGCATGGCGGAGAACCAGAGCAAGACCAGACCCACTATACAAAAAAGCCAGCGTCGAAAAACAACACCGGCCGTAACAAGAATAAAGGTCAATCCCAGGGGCAATACAAAAAAGGGCAGTATTTTATGAAGGTAGATCACAATCGCATTAACGGGTAAAACCCCCTCCGGGGTTTAATAGAATATTTTTACCTAAAACCGGTTTGACCGGAAATGGGTAAAAAAACGGCCTTGGGTTGAAATCGGTAAAGGGTTAGGGGGTGGCGATGGAGAAGACATCATGGACTGCTTCGGCGATCCTGTGCATGTCTTGCTCACTCAAGGTGGGATGCACGAGAAACATCAGGCTCGTCTCACCTAATACTTTGGCTACCGGCAGGCGGGTTGAAGGCTGCAAGCCTTCCCTTTCAAATGCCTTTTCAAGATATATCTCACTGCAACTACCGCTGAAGCAGGGAACGCTCTGTTCATTTATTGCCACAATAACGCGCTCGCGATCCCATCCGGGGTTCAGCATCTCCGGTTTTACAAAGGCGTAGTACTTATAGAAGGCGTGGAAAATATGATCCGGCGGCACAACCACGCGAAGCGCCGGAATCTTCAGAAAAGCCTCGGCCAAAATTGTGGCATTTCTCCTGCGTCTTTCAACCCATCCATCCAGCTTCCTCAGCATCACCCTTCCAATCGCCGCCTGCATCTCGGTCATCCGGTAATTTGTGCCAAAGCTCTTCACCAGCCATCGGAAGCCCGGCGGATGCTTCTTGTTAAAGACTGAATCATAGTCCTTGCCATGATCCTTATAGCTCCAGGCCTTCTTCCAGAGATCCTCATCATCCGTCACCACCATTCCCCCCTCTCCGCCTGTCGTCATAATCTTATCCTGACAAAAGGAAAATATGGCTATATCCCCATAACTCCCCACATACCTTATCAACCCTGCTTCATTCTCTTCTGTCCCTTTTTCCCTAATCCGTGTAATCTGCGGATCGGCCTCTGACCTCAGACCTCTGTCCTTTGCCTTCTGACCCCTGACCCCTTCTCTCTCTCCTGGTTCTCTGACTGCTATGATTTTGCGCCTGTCTTTTGTCCTCCGTCCCCTTTTGTCATTTGGTTGCCCAATCCTCGACTTTCAATTTACCAATCCGACCGAATTCTTTTACATTATGAGTGACAACGGT
>Ga0315545_1003056_pt1 | contig 14544 bp, 10 predicted proteins | sample SalMarSW160210MG_FD_203096 | JGI IMG/M metagenome (GOLD analysis project Ga0315545, IMG submission 203096) | Salt marsh sediment microbial communities from the Plum Island Ecosystem LTER, Massachusetts, United States - Salt Marsh Sediment SW1602-10 ... | reverse complement strand
GCTCCCGATTCTTACGCGGTTTATCTTAGGAACGGCTCATTTCTTTAGTAGTTGGGGTGGAATTATTTTAATGATTGTTCTAGCGGTGGGTGTTTTCTTAGCTTTCCAATGGCGGAAGACGGAAAAAGGCCAAAAGCTTTATCATCGATGGGTGTTGAAATTACCCTTAAAATTAGGAAAGCTTTTCCAGAAATATTATCTAACCCGTTTTGCGGAAAATCTTTCTGTTTTAATTAACGCCGGTTTGCCTATTTCCGAAGCTTTAAAAATTACCGGAGAGGTAGTAGGAAACAAGACTTACGAGGAAGCTTTAGTCCGAGTTCAACGCCGGGTGATTCGGGGAGAAGAAATCAGCGCTAGCTTGAAAGACTACCCGAAGCTTTTCCATCCCTTGGTGATTCAGATGATTAATGTTGGAGAGGAAACTGGAACCTTGGGCGATTCTTTACAGGAGGTGGTGAGTTTTTATCAGGGAGAAATTGACCGCTCGGTAGACGGTTTATCCAAGATGATTGAACCCATCTTAATTATCCTTATGGGGGTAATGGTGGCTATTTTAGTGGTGGGTGTTTTCCTCCCCATTGTCTCGGTAGAGATGGGAGCGATGAATATGTAATTTGCTTTTAGGGGGAAAACCAGCTACAATTTAAGAAGAAAGGTCGTTGTCAAAAAAAATATTAAAATTAAATTCTAAATTATGTTGAGAAAAGGTTTTACCCTAATTGAGTTGATGGTGGTTATCGCCGTCATTGGTATTCTTTCTTCTTTGGTTTTAGTAACCTATCCGACGGCTCAAGGACGGGCTAACGATGGGGTGATTATGTCTGACGCTGACCAGATAAGAGTAGCGGCGGAAGTATCAAAAGGCATGATAAGTGCAGGTGATTATAGCAATTTGGGAGGAGCTACTGGATTGGGAGAAGATGCTGATATTAATGCTTTGGTTACTGACGCCAATAGCCGAAATGGAACCAAAACGAATTTTGCTTTTCATTATACTGTTGATGACACTACCTACACTGACTACTGCGCCGTTATTCAGATGAACTCGGGTGACTTTTGGTGCGTTGATAGCAATTATTATGGTGGAAATGAAGGCAATTCTACTAACTGTGCCTCGGCCACCTTTTGCGGTACTGGCGGCGCAATGTAATTGAGGGAATAGGGGATGACCAGTATAATAATAGCGGCGGCGGTTTTCCTTTTGGGAACAGTGAGCGGCAGTTTTATTGATTGTGTTGTTGACCGACTGGCTGAAGGAAAGGATTTTCTCTGGACGCGCTCTTCTTGTCCTCGTTGTCATCATTTTTTGGCCTGGTTTGATCTTATTCCTCTTTTTAGTTTTCTTCGGTTAGGAGGCCGGTGCCGTTATTGTCGGCAAAAGATTTCTTGGGAGAACCCCCTGGTAGAACTCGGGACCGGTCTTTTGTTCCTTTCTATTTTTTTGGGAATAGGAAATCCTTTTTGGGCCGGATTCTTAATGCTCGTTTCTATTCCCCTGGGGATTGTTTTCCTTTTTGACCTGGAATATTCTCTAATTCCAAGCCAATTTGTCTATCCGGCTTTAGCCTTCACTTTTCTTTTCTGGGGAGGAAAGGATTTCAATCAGCGGAGTGAAATTAGTTTTTCTTCCAGTTATCTCTTTTCGGCTTTTCTTGGCTTGGCGGTTGTGGGCGGATTCTTGGGAGGCTTGTATCTTCTCACTCGCGGGAAGGGAATGGGTCTTGGCGACGTGGAACTAGGAGCTCTCTTGGGAGCAATCCTTGGTTGGCCATTAGCTGTTGCCGCTCTCCTTTTTAGTTTTTTGCTCGGAGCTATTCTGGGATTAGGATTAGTTGTCTTTAAGAAGAAAGGTTGGAAAAGCGAAATTCCCTTTGGCCCTTTCCTAATTCTTGGTTCGGGAATAGCGCTCGCCGGAGGAAGCCAATTAGAGATTTGGCTGAAGTGGATATTATGAAAAAGTTGTGAAAAAGGGCTTTACTTTAATTGAATTAATAGTTTCTGTTGGGGTGATTGCCATTATGTCAAGCGCCTTGTTTTTAAGCTGGCGGCCAGCCCAAGGAACTTTTGCTCTTCGCCAGGCGGCTTTTCAATTGATGGGAGATTTAAGAAGGGTTCAGCAATTATCTCTTTCTACTCAAGAATTCTCCTGTGATCCTTTGCCGGCAGAAGGCCATACCGGCTTCGGCCTTTATTTGAATAGCGGCGATTCTGGTTCTTATCAAGTTTTTGAAAATTGTAATGACGCTAATTATTCTTGGGACAGTGGAGAAGAAATAGAAAGGCTTGCTTTTTCTTCCGGGGTAACCATTCAGAGCTTTACTCCCAGTAGCGGCGGGGCATTAAGTATTTTCTTTGTTCCTCCTGACCCGGATACCTATATTAACGACCTCTCTAGCGGACAAGAAGCAATAATAACTTTAACTAATGGTTCGTCAACGGCGGTGGTTAAGATTAACAACAGCGGCCAAATAAAATTAGAGTAAAGAATGATATATAATATATAATGAAAAAGGGTTTTACTCTTTTAGAAACAGTTATTGCCATAGGAATTTTGATTATTGGCACCTTGATAATTTACGGGGCAACGGCCCGCATTCTTTCCCAGGCCCAAGAAGAAAAAACAGAATTTGTTGCTTCTTATCTTGCTCAAGAGGGGATTGAGGTGGTCAGAAATCTTCGGGATATCAACTGGGTGAGCGGGGCGGCTGATTGGCAGGAGGGCTTGGGAGCGGGCGCTTACCGGGTGCAATACAATAGTTCTTCTCTTTTAGCTTTCCAAGATGTCCCTTTGAAGATAGATGTTAATCATCTTTATGGTTATGATTCGGGGACAGATACTCAATTTCGCCGAGAAATTACTTTGAGCGTACCGGCAACTGATATTCTGAAAGTGACTGCGGAAGTAAGCTGGCCGGGCCAAAATTCACCGCTGAAGGCAGAAGAATTTTTATATAATTGGTACTAAAATGATGCGGAAAGGTTTCACTCTTATTGAACTGATGGTAGCGATTATTCTTTTCTTGCTCACCATTGGAGCGACGACGAGCTTAGCCGTTTCTCTTATTAATCAAGAGAAAAGGTCATTAGCCACCCAAGGGCTTATTGATAACAGTTCTTATTTTCTGGAATATGGAGGACGTTTTCTGCGGATGGCTCAAGAGGATGATGGGGACTGTATTACGGCTGGGACAAATTACGACGCATCGGGTCTTTCTAGTATTCGATTCTTGGATTATGAAAATCATTGCCGAGAATTTCTTTTAGACAGCCAAGAAATTAAAGAAAAAGTTTCTACTGATGACACGGCGGCGAATTTAGGAACGGCTGTGGGCATTACCGCTCCGGACGCAGAAATTAATTCTCTTTCTTTTACGGTCAGCGGAGACAGCGTTGACCATCAGCCCCGGGTAACGGTTAATTTTTCCCTTCAAGATAAAAACCTGACGGAAGTTTCCATGACAGTGGAAACGACTATTTCTCAAAGAAACCTTAATTTGTAAAAATCTCTGGATTTTTAGAAATCCCTTAATTTTGTAAAAATGACCATTCAAACCAAGAAAGGAGCTTCTTTATTTCTAGTCATTATGCTGGGGGCAGTGATTCTGGCAGTAGTTCTCGGCTTGGTTTCTCTGCTCGTTAGACAGCAAGTGATTGTCCGTCAATTAAATGAATCCGTCTTAGCTTTTTGTGGAGCGGATAGCGGGATAGAAAGAATTCTCTACGCGGTGAGGAAAGAAAGTTACGATACGGCTGGTTGTTCGCCTACTCCTTGCAAAACTCCTTATCCCCAAGTGACGGACCCGGTTCTAACAAATGGCGTTGTTTACGAAACTTATGTCCAAGAGATAGATAGCCAGACAAAACTCCGCAGTCTTGGTCTTTATCATCAAACAAGAAGAGCGATAGAAATCTCCTATTAATAATCAGGGGAGAATGAATTCCGAGGAGAAGACAACTAAAGAGGAGGCTCGAAAAGAAATTAGCAAACTCCGGGAGACCATCCACCACTATCGTTATGCTTATCATGTTCTTGATAAGTCTTTGATTTCTGACGATGCCCTTGATTCTTTAAAACACCGGCTTTGGCTTTTAGAAAAACAATATCCAGATTTAATTTCTCCTTCTTCTCCCACCCAGAGAATCGGCGGGACTCCTCTGAAAGAGTTTAAGAAAGCCAAGCACCAGTCGCCGATGCTTTCCATAGAAGATATTTTTTCGGCTCAAGAATTAGAAGATTGGTGGCATCATCTTCAGGGACTGTCATCTCTCCAAGGAAGGGAAAAGGAAGAAGAATTTTTTTGTGAGCCAAAGATTGATGGTTTGGCTATTGATCTTATTTATGAGAAGGGGGTTCTCCAACGAGCGGCGACCCGGGGAGACGGCTATATCGGAGAAGAAGTAACCGCTAACGTTAAAACAATTGAAGCCGTTCCTTTAAAATTAAAGCTCTATGCTCCTTTGTTTTCTCAGAAAACTCCTTTTTCTAAGAAAGTAGAAGAGCAGGTCAAAAAACGACTGCGGAAAGGAAAGATTGAAGTTCGAGGCGAGGCCTATTTAAGTAACGAAAGTTTTGCCAGAATTAATAAGGAAAGGGCGAGAAGAGGAGAGAAGTCCTATGCTAATTCACGTAATTTAGCGGCGGGGAGCATCAGACAGCTGGACTCCAGGGTGACTAGCTCCCGAGGCCTAGGGTTTCTAGCTTGGGAATTTGTGACTGATGTTGGGCAAAAGAAACATAGTGAGGAACACCAGATTACGAGAGCTCTTGGCTTGAAGACTGATCTGGGACAAGTTTGCCATTCTTTAGCTGAAGTGGTCCAATTCTGGCGGAAAATGCAGGCCGGAAGAGAAAAATTTCCCTATCATATTGACGGCGTTGTCGTCCAGATTAATGCTGGTGATATTGTCCGGTCCTTGGGAGTGGCGGGAAAAAGTCTGCGGGGGATAAGGGCTCTGAAATTTCCTCCCCGGCAGGCAACAACTCGGGTAAAAGACATTATTGTTCAGATCGGTCGAACGGGAGCGGTCACCCCAGTAGCCGTTTTAGCGCCGGTTAATATTGGCGGAGCGGTGGTTAGTCGGGCCACTTTGCACAACGCTGACGAAGTCAAGCGTTTGGGAGTCAAGATTGGAGATTGGGTGGTTATTGGCCGGGCCGGAGACGTTATTCCAGAAGTGGTCCAAGTCCTAAAACGGATGAGAACGGGGGAAGAGAAAAACTTTGTCATGCCGCGGAAATGTCCAGTCTGCGGAACTTCTCTCCAAAGGGAAGAGGGGCAAGTTATCTGGCGGTGTCCCAACCTTTCTTGTCCGGCCCGGCGGAAAAACTTTCTTCAACATTTTGCTTCTAAAAAAGCTTTTGACATTGAAGGCTTGGGTCCGGAAATCGTTGAACAATTGCGAGAAGAGGGGTTAATCTCCCAGCCAGCTGATATTTTTTATCTTCGGGAAGCAGACTTAAAAAAACTGGCTGGTTTCGGAGAAAAATCAGCCCAGAATCTTCTGCAAGCAATTGAAAAAAGTAAAAAGATTGATTTTCCCAAGTTTATTTTTGCTCTCGGCGTACCCCAAGTGGGAGAAAAAACAGCTCGACTTTTAGCTAAGGAGTTTAAAGATCTTTCCCGGCTGGAGAAGTCTTCTCGGGAAGAATTAGAGGCTTTGCCGGATATTGGTCCCCAGACAGCTAAGGAAATTTTTCAGTGGTTTCGGCAAAAATCTAATGGAAAATTAATAACTGCCTTACGCCAAGGAGGAGTGAAGATTAAATTTATTCTTTCTCCCCGAAAACAACCCTGGACGGGAAAGAAATTTATTCTTACCGGGAAATTAAAAAAGTTTTCCCGTCAGGAAGCCGGAGAAGAAATTAGGAAAAGAGGCGGGGAAATACTGAACTCTGTTTCTAAAAAAGTCAACTTCTTAATTTGCGGAGAAAAACCAGGAAGTAAGCTAGCCCAGGCGGAGAAAGAAGAAATTTCCATCATTAAAGAAAATCAATTTTTAAAGATGTTAGCTTCTACTTCGAAATGAGGGGAAAGAAAAAACTTGATTGGCCCCTAATAGCGGCTTTTGTCTTCTTGACTGGCTTAGGATTGGCGGTCGTTTACAGCTCGGCTTTTCCCAAGAGTGAGCTCTCCTTCTTTTACAAACAGCTTTTTTTCTTTCTTCTTAGCCTGGCTTTAATGGTGGGGATAGCGCTTTTTTTTGATTATCGCTGGTTGAAAGCTAATTCTTTGGTGGTCTTGGGACTTTATCTGGGCTTGGTTCTTCTGCTGGCGGGTTTGTTTTTAGTCCATCCGATTAGAGATATCCACGGCTGGTATTCTCTGGGGTCTTTTACTGTTGATCCCGTTCCTTTCGCTCAGCTTGGTCTGATCGTTATCTTGGCGAAATATTTTTCTGGTCGTTATTCCCAGAGGCGCCAGCTTTCCATTCTCTTTCTTTCCGCTCTTTATGCCCTTCTTCCGGCGGGGTTGGTTTTTTTACAGCCCGACTTTGGTTCCGCCATCATCTTCCTTATTATCTGGCTGGGACTAGTGCTGATTTCTGGACTTCCTTGGCGGCAGGTGCTGCTCTTGTTGTTTTCTTTTGTTCTCTTGGGAAGCTTGATTTGGTCTTTCGGGTTTCACGATTATCAAAAAGAAAGAGTGATGAGTTTTTTCCATCCTTCATTATTGGAAGGAGGGGGAAGTTGGCACCTCCAGCAGTCGAAAATTGCCGTTGGCTCCGGAGGTTGGCTGGGGAGGGGCTGGAACCAGAATTCCCAGGCACGTTACGGATTTTTACCAGAGGCGAGAACGGATTTTGCCTTTTCTGTTCTAGCGGAAACTTTTGGATTTTTAGGGATAATAGTCATTGGCTTGCTCTTTGCTCTCTTTATCTGGCGGTTAATTCGAATTGGTCTCCAAGCCGAGAATAATTTTGCTTATCTTTTAACACTCGGTTATCTGATTTGGATTACCTCTCAGGCCTTTTTAAGCATTGGTATGAACCTAGGCTTACTACCGGTGGTCGGCATTCCTTGTCCTTTGATTAGTTACGGAGGATCAGGTCTCTTGGCTTTTTACTTGGGAGCGGGTTTAGTTTTGAGTACCCAGCGGCCTTTTGCTTGACATCAATGGGAGAAAAAGTTAAGATTAAAACAGATTATTAGTGACTTTGGAAATTATTGCTTCCTAAAGAAGAACTGGATTTGAAGCCGGGGAGGAGTACCCGGTGCTTTTTGGTGTATTTTTTTAAGAAAAAAAACATTTGCCTTGTTTATGAAAACTACCAAAATTAAAAGGTTTTCTCAATCTGCTTCTCTTTTTCGTTTTCCTCCTCTTTTAGAAGCTCAGTATCAAAGTTGGGAAAATTTTTGGTCTCTAAAGTTACCCCGCCTCTTTTCAGAAATTTTTCCCGTTTTAGATCATACTAAAAATCATTGGCGCCTGGAATTTATTGACTGTTCTTTGGCGGAATCTAATGATCTGTCTCCGGCCGAAGCGATTACCAAGGGAGAATCTTATACGGCTCCCTTAAAAGCAAAATTCCGATTGGTTAATCTGAAAACGAAAAAATCAAGCAAAGAAGAGATTTTTCTTCTTGACTGTCCGATGATTACTCCTGGAGGAACCTTTATCATCAACGGAGTGGAAAGAGTAATTGTTTCTCAATTAGTGCGTTCTCCGGGCGTTTTCTTTGATTGTCAGGAAAGCGGGGGAGAAAAATATTTCGGGGCGGCTCTTATCCCGGAGAGAGGAGCCTGGTTAAATTTCCAGATGACAAAAACGGGACTTTTACAAGCGAGGATTAATCGCCGGAAAAATGTCCTGGCGACTACTTTTTTACGGGCGATCGGATTATCGACGGACGAAGAAATCAAAGAATCCTTTCGTGATTTAGACAAGGAAGGTCAGCAATCTCTGATAAAAACTTTAGAGAAAGATTCGACCCATAATCAGGAGGAGGCGATGACTAAAATTTACCAGTTGCTTCGACCGGGGGGAGTAGTGACCGGGGAAATGGTGCGGGACTTTATTCAAGATATGTTTTTCGATATTTCCCGCTATGATCTGGCAGAAGTAGGCCGCTGGAAGATAAATCAGAGACTGTATTCTTCTGCTCGTCAGCCGGTCAAATCGGAAGATAGGGTGTTGAAAAAAGAGGATGTTATTTTGACAATTAAAGAGGTTCTTCGCCTGAATCGGGATTCTCAGGCTCAGCCAGACATCATTGATCACCTGGCTAATAGAAGAGTGCGGGATTTGGGAGAATTGCTTCAAAGCAGTCTCCGGCCAGCTTTTCTTCGGATGCGGCGAAGCATTCAAGACAAGATGTCTACCATTGGGGAGACAGATCTCGCTCCCTCGGCTTTAATTGATAGCCGGCCTTTAGCGGTCGGGGTGAGAAGATTCTTTGCCACTTCTGCCTTCTCTCAATTTTTAGACAGTGATAATCCTCTATCTGCCCTGGAACACAAGAGAAGATTATCCGCTACTGGCCCCGGGGGGCTGGTTAAAAGAAGAGCTGGTTTTGAGGCCCGGGATGTCCGCCCTTCTCACTACGGTAGAATTTGTCCAATTGAAACTCCGGAAGGACAGAATGTTGGTTTAGTGGCCCATTTAGCGACTGGAGCTAGAATTAACGCCTATGGTTTTATTGAAACCCCCTACTTTAAAATTCGTCAGGGAAGAGTGACTAAAGAAGTGGTTTATCTCAACGCCCGGGAAGAAGAAAAGTTTAAAATTACGCACAGCGGCATCTCTCTGGATGAAGAAGGGAAGATTATCTCGAAAGAAATTGAGGGGCGTTATCAGGGGCAGCCGGTGAGCATGACGAAAGAAGAAGCAGAATTCGTCGATATTTCCCCTAATCAGGTGATAAGCGTGGCTGCTAGTTTAATTCCTTTTTTAAGAAATGATGATGCTAACCGGGCGATGATGGGCTGCAATATGCAAAGACAAGCTGTCCCCCTCATTCAGCCGGAGGCTCCTCTTGTAGGAACAGGAGTGGAAGCGAGAATTGCTCGAGAATCAGGACAAGTTATTTTAGCTGAAGAGGGAGGAAAGGTAGTCGAAGTTGACGGTCAGCATATTAAAGTCGGCCGCCGGGTTTATCAGCTGTCAACCTTCCAGCAGACGAATCAATATACTTGTTTTCACCAGCACCCAGTAGTGGAAAAAGAACAAGTGGTAAAGAAGGGGGATATTTTAGCTGAGGGAGCTTCGATCGATCAGGGACGACTTGCTTTGGGGAAGAACATTCTGGTTGCCTTTATGTCTTTCCGGGGAATGAACTATCAAGACGCGATTATTCTTTCCGAGCGCCTGGTGAAAAAAGATACTTTTACTTCTATTCGTATTAAAGATTTCATCTGTGATGTCCGGAGCACTGAATTGGGTCCCGAGGTCACTACGCCCGATATTCCTAATGTCGGGGGAGAAAAGCTTAAAGACTTAGACGAAGAGGGAGTTATCAGAATTGGAGCGGAGGTAAAACCGGGAGATATTCTGGTGGGAAAAATTTCTCCTAAGGGGCAAATGGAACTTTCTCCCGAAGAAAGATTAGTAAAAGCTATCTTTGGAGAGAAGGCGAAAGAAGTAAAAGATGCTTCTTTGGTTGTTCCTCATGGGCAAGAAGGGAGAGTTATTAATATTCAAATTTTTTCTCGAGAGGAAGGAGCTCAACTAGAAGCAGGGGTCTTTAAAAAAATTAAAGTTCAAATTGCCCAATTCCGAAAAATTGAAGCCGGGGACAAACTTTCCGGCCGCCATGGAAACAAAGGCGTAATTTCCTATATCTTGCCGGAAGAGGAAATGCCTTTTTTGGCTGACGGAACACCAATAGATATTGTTCTCAATCCAATGGGGGTTATTTCTCGAATGAATATCGGGCAGATTTTAGAGACCCATCTTGGCTGGGCGGCAAGCAAACTTAACTATCTAATTGAAGCCCCAGGATTATTAGGGGTGGGGACGAAAAAAATCAAAGAAGAATTAAAAAAAGCCGGACTTCCGGAAAGCGGTCAAATCTGGCTCAATGATGGACGAACGGGGAAGAAATTCCCTCGGCCGATAACGGTTGGCATAATGTATGTTCTCAAACTTCATCATATGGTCCAAGACAAGATTCATATGAGGTCTATTGGTCCCTATTCCCTTATTACCCAGCAGCCCTTGGGAGGGAAAGCTCATTTTGGCGGCCAGCGTTTTGGAGAAATGGAAGTCTGGGCTTTGGAAGGCTACGGTGCGGCCTACACTTTGCAGGAGATGATGACTGTCAAGTCTGATGATATCCGGGGACGGTCTGAAGCCTATGAAGATATTCTTCAGGGCCGGCCTATTGAACACTGGTATCGTCCGGCTTCGGTCGACTTGCTCATCAACGAACTTAAGGCCTTGGCTTTAAATATTAAATTAGAAGTGAAAGATTAAGTTTATGAAAACGGAACCTCGTCCTAATCCGGACGTTAAGTCTGTTTTAATCCAATTAGCTTCTCCAAAGGATATTTTATCTTGGAGCCATGGAGAAGTGACTAAGCCAGAAACGATTAACTATCGTGTTGGCCGGCCAGAAAAGAGTGGCTTGTTTTGTGAGAAGATCTTTGGTCCGACCAAAGATTATCAATGCTACTGCGGGAAATACAAAGGTATTCGCTATAAGGGAATTATTTGCGACCGTTGCGGGGTGGAGGTAACTAAATCAGCGGTAAGAAGAGAAAGGATGGGGCATATTACTTTAGCCGCCCCGGTAGCTCATATTTGGTTTTTGAAAAAAATGCCCAGCCACTTAGCCATGGCTCTCGGCGTCTCTTCTCAGAAGGTAGAAAGGGTCGTCTACTTTATGGCCTACATTATCACTAAGGTTGATAAGAAAGCAAAGAAGAAGATTGGTCAAGAAATGCTGAAAGAGTATGAAAAAAGAGTCAAAGGGAAGGCAAAAACAGAGAAGACGGAGCTTCGGGAATCCTTCCAGCAAGCGAAACGAGAATTAGCGGGTATCCGCCGCTTGAGAGTAATTTCTGAAAAAGAATATTGTGACCTAGCCTTAAAATTTGGCCCCGCTTTTGAAGCTAAGACAGGCACCGGGGCGATTCAAGAAATTTTAGAAGCAATGGATTTGAAGGAGGAGGCGGCTAAATTGCAGAAGAAATTGACCCCTGATCTAGCAGCTACGCAGAGAGAAAAAGTGACGGCCCGGATCAGATTTTTGCAAGAGATGCAAGAAGTAGGGGCGAGACCCGATTGGATGGTGCTTACTGTCCTCCCCGTTCTTCCTCCGGGGTTAAGACCAATGGTTCAATTAGACGGGGGGCGGTATGCCTCCTCGGACGTGAACGATCTTTACCGGAGGGTTATTAATCGGAATAACCGGCTGAAGCGTCTTTTGGAAATTGATGCCCCGACCATTATTATTCGGAACGAAAAAAGAATGCTCCAGGAAGCAATTGATGCCCTTATTGGTGATCAGACAAGCCCCATCCGCGGGGGTCGTCGTCCTTTGCATCCTCTTCGTTCCTTAACGGATAAAATTCAAGGGAAGAGGGGGAGATTTCGAAGGAATCTTTTAGGTAAACGGGTTGATTATTCGGCTCGTTCAGTTATCGCCATTGGTCCGGAATTGAAGATGTCAGAGTGCGGTCTGCCGAAAAAGATGGCTCTGGAATTGTTCAAGCCTTTTGTCGTTAAAAGAATTCTGGACCAAGAATTAGCCTATAATATCCGAGGGGCCTCCCGGCTGATTGAAAAAGGCGTTCCCGAAGTGTGGGCAATTTTAGAAGAGGTGGTGAAAGGGAAATTTATTCTCTTAAATCGGGCCCCGACCCTTCACCGCCTAGGAATCCAAGCTTTTCGCCCGACCCTTATTGAAGGGAATGTAATTCGCATTCATCCCCTTATTTGTTCTGCTTTCAACGCTGACTTTGATGGAGATCAGATGGCTGTCCATCTGCCTCTTTTCCAGAGAGCGCAGACGGAAGCAACAGAGCTAATGCTTTCGGGGAAGAATCTTCTCAAACCAGCTACTGGTTTGCCAATTGTTTCCCCCAGTCAGGATATGATTTTGGGCATTTACTACTTAACGATGATTGAAGAGTCTCTGCCTGATGAGCAAACGAAAGTCTTCTATAGCCTGGAAGAAGCTCAACTGGCAGCGGAAGCAGAGTTGGTTGGGCTAAGGACGGCGATAAAAATTTGGATGCGTCCTAATATTGCCGTTGAGCCGACCTTAATCCGAACAACAGTCGGTCGTCTTTTGTTTAACCAAGCTCTGCCAGCAATTTATTCTTTCTTCAATAAGCAGGTTGATTCCTCGATTTTGCGTAAAATCATTAGCGATGTTATCAATGGTTATGCGGAAGATGAAGCCCAAGACTGCCTAGATAAAATTAAGACTCTTGGTTTTGAATATGCTACCTTATCTGGTCTTAGCCTTGGCATGGATGATTTTATTGTCCCCGAAGTAAAAGAAGAGTTAATTCAAAAAGCTGATCAAAAAGTAGCTAAACTTCGGAATCAGGTGAAAAAAGGGCTCCTTGGCGAGCAAGAAGGCCGGCAGCAAATCATTCAAACCTGGGGTGATGTCAGTAGCCAATTGCGAGAGCTATTGCAGAAAACTTTACCAGAAAATGGTCCTATTTCTTTAATGGTTTCTTCCGGCTCTCGGGGATCTTGGGCCCAGCCCTTGCAAATGTGCGGAATGAAGGGCTTGGTAGTTAATCCGACCGGCCGGATTATTGAATTACCGATCAAAAGTTCTTTTAAGGAAGGGCTGGATGTTTTGGAATACTTCCTTTCTACTCACGGGGCAAGAAAGGGGCAGGCGGATAAAGCTTTACGAACTTCCGCCGCCGGCTATTTAACAAGACGTTTAGTTGATGTGGCTCATGGTGTGATTGTCCGGGAAGAAGATTGCGGCGACACCGAGGGGATAGAAATTTCTCGGAAGGAAATTCAATCTCAGGGAAGAAGCTTTGTTTTAGAAATCGTTAGCCGAGTGGTATTAGAAAATGTCACCATTCCGAAAAGTAAAAGCAAGGTTGTGACTAAAGGAGGAATTATTAACTGGGACCAGGCGAGAGAAATTGACAGTTTGGAGATTGAAAAAGTGAGAGTAAGAAGTCCTCTCACTTGTAAAACTGTTGGGGGCGTTTGTCAAAAATGCTACGGTTGGGATCTAGGTCGCAATAGATTGGTGAGGCTAGGGGAGGCAGTAGGGATCGTCGCCGCTCAAGCTATTGGTGAGCCAGGAACACAGTTAACGATGAGAACTTTCCACTTAGGCGGGGTGGCGGGAGAAGGGGATATTACCCAGGGATTACCGAGAGTAGAAGAACTCTTTGAAGATCGGGTTCCTAAAAAGAAGGCCGTCGCTGTCTTTAAGTCCGGCCAGGTAGAAAAAATAGATTCTAAAAAGGGAATTGTTTCTATTCGCAGCCAAGAGGGGACCAAGAATTATCAAATTCCTGAAGGACGGAATCTTTTGGTTCAAATCGGCGAGAAAGTGAAGACGGGGCAACCTCTCTGTAGCGGATCGCTCCGCCCCAGCCATCTTTTCAAGCATTTTGATTTTCCGAAGACTGCCAAATACCTCTTGAATGAATCGCAAAAAGTTTATACGACAGAAGGGGTAAAAATTCATAGTAAGCATCTGGAGGTTATTATTCGTCAAATGTTTTCCCAGGTGAAAATTATTGACAATGGCGACAGCTTATGGGCAAAAGGGAAAATTGTAGATCGCTACGATGGGGAAGAAATTTCTCAGAAATTAACCAAGCAGCACAAAAAGCCTCCCACTTATAAGCCTCTCTTGTTAGGAATTTCTAAAGTTGCTCTTAATTCTACCAGTTGGCTCTCGGCCGCTTCTTTCCAGAGGACTCCTCAGATTCTTATCGATGCCTCCTTGCGTCATGACCGAGATGAATTGAGGGGACTGAAGGAGAATGTTATAATAGCCCAAGTAGTTCCAGCCGGAACCGGTTATCGCCGTAAATTTGAAAAGTATGTCCAAGAAGACAAAAAGGAGAAAGCAACTTCTGAAAACGGAAAAGAAGGACCAAGATAAGAGGGAAAAATTGCCCTCTCAGTTTAAGAGAATATTAGTGGCCACGACCCTTCTTCTGGGAGCGGTTATTATTGCCCTTTCCTTTTTTCGTCTGGCCGGACCGGCGGGGGGTGGCATTTACTGGTTTTTATCTAATCTTGGAGGGAGAACAGTTTTTCTCCTGCCGTTTTTTTTGGCTGGCTTAGCTATCCCTCTCTTCCGAAAAGAGGGAATTAAAAAGATTTGGCTGGTAATCCTTGGTCTTGCTTTGGTCGAAGGCGGTTTAACCGGACTCTTAGCCGTTAATCGGCTTCACCAGGAAGCGCTTGTTCCCCTGGACCAAGCCGGAGGGTGGCTGGGCCAAGTTATTGCCTGGCCCATCTTTCACTTCTTCGGCCTGTGGATCAGTCTCCTGCTCTTTATTGCCCTGACGATAGTGGGAATGGTGGCTCTTAATTATCCTCTTTACTGGCGTCAGAAATTAGCTCAAGAGAAGAAAGAAACCCAGGAAAAGAAACTACC
>Ga0315545_1003054_pt1 | contig 14547 bp, 13 predicted proteins | sample SalMarSW160210MG_FD_203096 | JGI IMG/M metagenome (GOLD analysis project Ga0315545, IMG submission 203096) | Salt marsh sediment microbial communities from the Plum Island Ecosystem LTER, Massachusetts, United States - Salt Marsh Sediment SW1602-10 ... | reverse complement strand
CGTTATTCAACAATGATTTATAATTATTGCGGGAAAAGTGGTCTTCAAATTCCCATCATATCTTTGGGTTTATGGCATAATTTCGGGCATGTAGATAAATTCGAAAACGCAAGAAAAATTTTATTAAAAGCATTCGATTCAGGTATTACTCATTTCGATCTGGCTAATAATTACGGACCACCGCCTGGTTCTGCTGAGATAAATTTTGGTACTATATTAAAACGGGATTTAAGCAGATACCGGGATGAGTTAGTTATTTCCACCAAAGCCGGCTACAAGATGTGGGACGGTCCTTATGGGGAATGGGGCTCAAGAAAATATTTACTTGCCAGTCTCGATCAAAGTTTACAGCGGATGCAGCTTGATTATGTTGATATATTTTATTCACATCGCCCTGATCCCAATACTCCTCTCGAAGAGACAATGGGTGCCCTTGACCATGCAGTTAAGCAGGGAAAAGCATTATATGCCGGTATTTCTAATTACAATCCCGAACAAACAGCAAAAGCTGCAGGGATACTTAAAAAATCAGGCACACCGTGCCTCATTCACCAGCCCAAATATTCTATGTTTGAAAGACAGATAGAAAACAAATTACTTGATATTTTAGAGAAAGAAGGAATAGGATCAATAGCATTTTCTCCCCTGGCCCAGGGTTTACTTACTGATAAATACCTTAGTGGTATACCTGAAAATTCAAGGGCTGCCAAACCTCATGGTTTTCTCAGGAGAGAAGAGGTAACAGATGAAAAGATTAATAAAATCAGAAAAATAAATGAAGTTGCAAAAAAAAGAAACCAGACTTTGGCCCAGATGGCTATTGCATGGATATTGAGGGATAAGCGAATTACTTCGGTATTAGTAGGTGTTAGTTCAGTTGAACAATTAAATGATAACCTGGAATCAATAAATAATCTGAATTTTGATCCTAAAGAACTTAAAGCAATTGACGAAATTCTTAAATAAATGAGTAAAATCTTTAACTGGGGAATAATTGGTCTGGGTAAAATTGCAGAGTCTTTTGCAGATGATCTTAAATTACTTCCTGAGGCCAGGTTATTTGCAGTAGCATCAAGAAGTCAGCAAAAAGCTGAATTGTTTGCAAAAAAATTTAATGCGGTTCTGGCATACGGATGCTACGAAAATATTGTAAAAAATAAAGACCTGGATATAATATATATAGCAACCCCTCATTCCCTGCATTGTGAGAATACTATAATGTGTCTTAACAATAAAATTGCTGTCCTTTGTGAAAAGCCACTTGCCATAAATTCAACTGAAGTAAAAAGAATGATAAGCTGTTCAGAAGAGAATAATACTTTTCTAATGGAGGCCTTGTGGACGCGCTTCCTGCCGTCTGTTGAAAAAGTACTGGAATTACTTAAAAAGAATGTTATAGGTAATATTCAGCTTTTAAGAGCTGACTTTGGATTCAAAGCCCCAAAGGATAAAAATAACCGCTTATTCAATATTAACCTGGGAGGCGGATCACTACTTGATGTTGGAATATACCCTGTCTTTCTTTCCCTGCTGATTATGGGTATGCCTTCCGTAATAGAGGCAACTGCCACAATCGGTCCTACAGAAGTAGATGAAAGCTGTGGTATAACGTTGAAAAATAATAATGGACAAATAGCCAGCTTGTTTTCAAGTATTGTTGCCAGAACAGGTATCGAGGCTGAAATAATCGGCGATAATGGCAGAATTTTATTACATAGTGAATTCTACCGTCCGACAATACTGTCAATAATTCGTCAGGATGGTTCTATTGAGACAATTGAACCTCATTATATAGGAAAGGGATTTACATATGAAGCCGCTGAAGTAATGCATTGTCTTAAAAAAGGTTCTATTGAGAGCAAAAAAATGAGTCATGACTTAAGTCTTCAGCTAATAGAAGTGTTAGATAAAATACGACAGAAAAGTGGAATTTATTATCCCAATCATGACAATTTAAAACCTGCCTGAGCAGCTAATAAGATTTTCACTCATACTGTAAAGCTTTGGCAGGATTCTTAATTGAAGCAGTATAAACCGTATAACTTACTGTTAAAACTGCAATGGCTAATGCAATTAAAAAGGATAACAAGAATTCAATAAAACTTAAATCAATTCTATAATAAAAATTCTGCAGCCAGTTTTTCATAATAAAAAATGCCAGGGGCCAGGCTATTAAAGTTGATACAAGAATAAGTCCTGCTATCTCTCTTAAAAACAGCACAATAATTTTGGTTATTGAGGCTCCCATCACCTTTCTTATTCCTATCTCCCTGGTCTTCTTTTCTGCAGCAAAGGAAGTCAGTCCGTATAACCCCAGGCATGCAATAAATATGGCAAGAATAGCAAAGCCCAATGACAGTTTACTGGTTCTTTTTTCTTCCTGGTAAATATTATTAAACTCTTCATCAAGGAAAAAATACTGTATCGGATCATTGGAGGTAAACTTATCCCATGTATCTTCAATATGTTTTATTGTTTCATTCATGTTATCAGACGATATTCTTATAGTTATATAACCACCCCAATCCCACCACTCCGGTTTATGAAGAAATACATGGGGATAAATATCTTCGTGCAGGGACTGGTAATGAAAATTTTTAACAATACCAATAACCTGCAAATAAATAAACTTTTCAGGCCTATCAGTCGGTTGCATGAAACGTATTTCCAGCGGTTTTTCAAGCCCGAATTGTCTGACGGCACTCTCATTAATGATCGCTGCAGCAGTATCAGTGGCGTATTCCTCGGAGAAAAATCTACCGGCTTCTTCTTTTAGTTTCAGTTCATAAGTATTAAAATAATCATAATCAATCCAGTTCACCTGCATGCCTACAGTTTTATCCGGACTCCAGCCTTCAACTAAAAAGGCACTGTTGTTATTCGGATAACCTGGCACAGCTGTTGAATTAGTTGCATTTATTATACCCGGATACTTTTTGATCTCCTGCTTAAATACCTTGATCTTCTCCTTCCCAATAGCATCTGCACGTCTTAATACCAGAAGTTGTTCCTTTCTAAATCCCAAATCCTTATTTAACATATAATTTATCTGGCGGTAAATAATTATCGTACAGAGAATAATTAAAATAGAAATAAAAAATTGTACAATTACAAGTATACTTCTTAATATGCCGCTCTTTGCCCCCTGTTTTAGTTTACCTGACAGTATCTGCACCGGCCTGAAAGTTGCCATAAATAATGAAGGATATATACCTGCGAGAATACCAATTAATACGGTTATTAGAAGTAGTCCGGGTATGATATACCAGTTATTGAAATAGTAAATAGACAGTTGCAGGTTTATATATTTATTAAAATATGGCAGGAAATATTCAACTATAATAACTGCTAATATTAAGGATATTACTGTTAATACAACTGATTCCACCAGAAATTGTATTACCAGTGATTTTCTTGTAGAGCCAACCACTTTCCTTAATCCCACCTCCCTGGATCGGTTTGCAGCCTGGGCAGTTGAAAGGTTCATATAATTTATGCTGGCCAAGAGAATGATTAAAAAGGCTATCATTGAGAAAATATAGATGTACTTTTTATCATTTGATGGCTTCAGCCCATGCTCAATATCAGGATTTAGATGTATATCAGCAAGCGGTTGTAAATATAATCCGTAACGGTTACCGGCTGCAGCAAATTCTTCGAGTGTAATGCCTATAGCTTCCTGTAGCTGGGGTCCTATATATTTTTCCAGTAATGCCGGTATTTTATCTTCCACTTCATCTTTTGAGGTGCCTTCCTTTAATAATATGTATGTATAGAAACTGTTTGAAAGCCAGAAATCATTATTTGCCCTTCTATGTGTTAAAAAGGAAGCAAGCAGATCGAATTCAAAATGAGCATTTACCGGCACTTTATCAATAACACCTGTTATTGTGAAATATGAAGTATCAGTATTCACTCTTATCATTTTACCGACAGGATCTTCATTACCGAAGTATTTTTGTGCTGTTTCCCTGGTAATAACAACCGTATATGGCTTGGCCAATGCTGTTGAGGGATCTCCCTGTAATAAAGGGATAGAGAATATATTGAAAAAACTTGAATCTGCCAGCATAAAATGTTTTTCAATAAAACTTTTGTCCTCATACTTAACAACAACCTCTCCCCAGTTATCCATTCTTACAGCATCCTCAACCTCGGGAAATTCCTGGACAAAAGCAGCTGCTGTCGGAGGGGCTGTCCATGCGCCTTCAATTTCTGAAGGGCCTATCTTGCCACTTAAATATACCCTGTAGATCCTTCTGAATTTTTTGTTGAATTTATCGTAACTCAATTCCTGCAAAACAAAAAGGACTATCAGAATACTGCAGGCAATTCCAATTGAAAGTCCCAATACATTAATCAAAACATAAGATTTATGTTTTATTATATTCCTTAAGGCTATTTTGATGAAATTTCTAAACATAATCAGGGTGGGTAAGATTATTGATTTTAAGACGTCTTTAATAAAGATTAGTTACATAAATATAGTTCCTAATTTGATATATTGAAGAAGCAAAAAAACAATATGTTTGCCAGTTCATTTATTCTTATATTCTTAAATCAGTTTGCAGTTATCCGGTTTCCGCAAAATACACACTTACCCTCTTTGTCTATACCTGATTTCTCGACAAAATAACCCGATCTGCTTATAACAGTGTTCTCACATTTACTGCATTTTGTGTCCTGGTAATCCTTAATATTAATATTACCCACAAAAACATAGTCCAGTTTACCTGCAGCGATCTTATATAGTCTTTCAAGAGTAAGTGAACTTGTTGATTCAATATTCATCTGGTACATAGGATGATATCTTGAAAGATGTAAAACCGTATTAACTCCGAGTTCACTGGCAATCCATTCTACCATACTTTTAAATTCATACTCGTTGTCATTCAACCCGGGTATAACAAGATTTGTTATTTCAAGATGCTTTCTGTGTTCAGATATTGTCTTTAATGTATTTTTTACAGGTTCAAGGCTGGCAGAGGAGACTTCTTTATAAAACCTGTCATTAAATGCTTTTAAGTCTATATTAAATGCATCAATATATTTTAATAATTCCAGTAATGGCTCTTCATTGATAAATCCATTAGAGACTATAGCATTTTTTAATCCGGCCGATTGAAATAATTTTGCTGTTTCCAGCATAAATTCGTACCAGACAGTTGGCTCGTTGTATGTATATGCAACTCCGATATTGTTACTTCTCGATTTGGCAAGCCTGAGCATATCCCGGGGCGTGTAACTGTTATGTTCCGAAAAATCTTTAATCGAAGCCTGTGATATTTGCCAGTTCTGACAGCATTTACATTTCATATTACATCCAAAACTGCCTAAAGATAAGATCACAGTACCAGGGAAAAAATGATACAATGGTTTTTTCTCAATAGGATCAAAATTTATAGCTGAAAGAATTCCATAATTTTCACTTACCAGCATTCCTTCTGAATTTCTTCTAACATTGCACACACCCGTATAACCTTCCTTTATAATACAATTATGAGGGCATAAATTACATTTAACCTTCCCATCCTGCCTGTCATAAAACATAGCCTCTTTGTTCATCATAACACAACCATTATTATGTGCAAATACTTACTGATATTACTACACATATATAAAATTAATAAAATATAAGCTGTAATGACCAAAAAACAGGTTAATTATACAATGGATCAATATAAATAAATGTAAGAACATCATTTTTATTAAATTTGTTACAGCTTGATAATATTAATTGTAATGACAATACAGATAACAACTTCAAAAAGACAAATAGAAGAAATAAGGCAAAAGAACGGATTTATTATAGACATGGACGGTGTCCTTTATCATGGAAATAAACTCCTGCCCGGCGTGCAGGAATTTGTGCGGTGGCTTATAAATGCAAGGAAAAGGTTTGTCTTTCTTACAAATTCAAGTGAGAGAACTCCGAAGGAATTACAGGATAAACTTAAAAGGTTAGGAGTCGAAGTCGATAAGAATGTTTTTTATACAAGTGCATTGGCTACTGCTATGTTTCTGAATAGCCAGAAACCTAAGGGAAGTGCATATATTATAGGTGAGGCAGGACTAATAAATGCATTGTATAATATTGGCTATACGATGAATAATATTGATCCGGATTATGTTATAGTGGGAGAAACCCGTACTTACAGCTATGAAAAGATTGAGCATGCAGTAAATCTTGTTTTAAAAGGAGCCAAACTCATAGGTACAAATCCTGACCTTACCGGACCGGTTGAAAATGGAATTGTACCTGCCACAAAATCCCTTATTGCACCTATTGAACTGGCAACCGGGAAAAGTGCCTACTTTGTTGGTAAGCCCAATCCCCTTATGATGAGAAATGCATTGAAAAAAATAAAATGCAGCAGAGAGGAGTCCGCAATTATCGGGGACAGAATGGATACAGATATCATTGCGGGAATTGAATCAGAGATAGATACAGTACTTGTACTAAGTGGTATTACCAGTGTAGCTAATATTGATGATTTTCCCTATTTTCCAAAATATCTACTTAACGGGGTGGCTGATTTAATAAATAAATAATCTAATGACATCAGAATTGCAATACTATAAAAAAGAAGTTGCCTATTTCATGAGGCGGCTGTATAAAAAGAATCTTACAACAACCTCCGGGGGAAACATCAGTTATAAATTTGATGATGACACAGTATTAATTTCTCCCTCAGAACTGGACAAAGCGAGAATAAAAGGTAAACAAACAGGAGTTATTACGATGAAATGAAAGATGTCAGGCAATTGGCACCTGAACAAATAAAAGAAATAGATAAATTAACTCATTAAAAATTTATTGTGGAATATAAAAAACTGTCAAAGAGTGAAATCCCGGTTTCTGTCATAACATTTGGAGCCTGGGTTACCGGAGGTTTATTCTGGGGCGGAGCTGATAAAAATCAATCGATAAAAGCCATACAAAAGGCAATTGATTATGGCATAACATCTATCGATACTGCTCCTGTATATGGATTTGGAGAAAGTGAAAAAATTGTCGGTGCAGCAATAAAAGGAAAACGTGACAAACTTCAGATTTTTACAAAGTACGGACTGCGTTGGGATAAAAAAATAGGTACTTACTATTTTGATATAACCGACCATAAGGGAAATGCCAGCTCTATTTACAAATATGCCGGTAAAGACAGTATAATAAACGAATGTGAGCAGAGTCTAAAAAGACTGGGAACAGACTATATTGATCTTTATCAGATTCACTGGCATGATATAGTGACACCAGTTGAAGAAACTATGGGTGCAGTGAATAAATTAATATCAGACGGGAAAGTGAGAGCTGCAGGTGTATGTAATTATTCAGTGGAACATTTAAAAATGGCAGGTTCAATGATAAACATAGTTTCTGATCAGGTACCATACAGCATGATGAGACAAGATATTGAAAAGGATATTATCCCTTATTGTATAGAAAACAATATAAGTATCCTTGCTTATAGTCCGCTTGAAAGAGGCGTGCTTACAGGAAAGATAACTTCTGATTATAAATTTAATCCCGGGGACAACAGGTCTAAAAGTCCGTTTTTCACGGGCAAAAACCTTGATAAAATAAATACATTTCTTGACACTATTAAACCCCTTGCTCAGGAAAGGAATATTTCGCTGGCCCAACTTGTAATTAACTGGACTATTCAGCAAGCTGGCATTACCTCAGTCCTTGTCGGACTAAGAAATCCCGGACAGGTGGAAGAGAATGTCAGGGCTGTGGATTTTATGCTGAATAATGAAGAAATGAATATTATTAACTGGGAATTAAAAAAATTAAAGCTCGATATTTAAGAGATATTATGCAGCTATGGCTGATTATTTAAGCTGATAGGATTTTGCAAAATCCTTTGATATATAATTATCATAGTTCATACAAACATGGGTTGCAAATTCTATTGCGGTGTTAATAATTGTTGCCCAGGCAGATTCATCTAAATTATTAAGTTCTTTAAATGTTATATTGTTTTTATATAAGGAGTATGCGATACCGGCATTAAAACTGTCTCCTGCTCCTATGGTGCTCTTTGCTTCAATTTCCTGGGTTTTATACTGACCTTTGGTTTTCAAGGTACGCAGAAATACACCTTTATGAGCTGTAGTATAGAGTAAATTTGATACTTTATCTTTTATCATATCAAAAGCTTCATCTGCATTTTTAACCCCGAAAATAAATGAAAAATCCTCGTTTGATCCCCTGATTATGTTAGCGAGTGCAATATTTTCGATAATCATTGGCTTGAGCACTGGCAAATCATGAAGATGCTGTTTTCTGAAATTCGGGTCATATATTACTATAGCTTTTTTCTTATTACCATACCTGATAAATTCAATTAATTTGTGTCTCACTTCAGGAGTAATAGCATATATTGAACCAAAAATAATAATATCATCCTGGTTAATTTCAGGAAAATTAATATTTAATCGTTTTTCAGGGTATATCTTATAAAAGTCATAACTGGCATCACAATTTTCATTTAAAAAGGCAAGCGCCAGTGTTGATTTTCCATCATAATACCTGTAAACATAGTCGGTAGAAACATTATTATTTCTTAAGAAATTATCAATAAAATTACCAACTTCATCAAGCCCGTATTCACCAATAAAATAAGTGGGAACATTAAGTCTTCCCAGCGATACCGCACAATTCAGGCAAGCACCTCCTGCTTTTGCTGTAAACGGTTGAGAATTACTAAAGAGTATATCCAGTACAGTTTCGCCAATAGTAAAAACCTTTCTCATTTCTGTAACTATTCTCCCTTATTTTAATTTTGCATTAAATGGTAAAATTAAACAAAATATACCAAACAAATAAAAGTCTTATAAGAAAGTAACTCACAAATCCAATCCAAAACATAAATAATAAACTTTGATGTGAATCTGTAAAGTTTTTCGTAACTTATGAATGTAAACCAAAAATAATAAAAGATGAAAAATTCAAGGAAGCGGTGTACAAGTTATATCTCCAGTTTTATCATTTCCTGTGTTATCCTTTCTACTCAAATTAATGCCCAAACTGACAGAAATGAAGTAAAGCTTCAAAACCTGAAAAATAAAATTGCCATGGCCGAGTCAAAAGTGGTCACTGCTGAGTCGAGGTTGCCTATAGCTGATTCACTAATCACCAATGGTGATTTGCGCATCATCCAGGCAGAAGAGGAATATGACGATATTAGAGAAGAACAAAAGAAACTTGAAAAAGATTACAGGCTAGATTCCAAGGCTCTGAATAAGCTTGTCAGATCGAAAGATAAGGAAACTGCAGAGAAGGCAGAGGATGATCTGAAAGTTCTGAAGGCTAAGTACAAGGAAGAAACCAAATTACAGGAAATAAAAATCAAAAACCTGACCAGACAGGCATCCAAAGCTAGATCAGATATAGATAAAGGCCTGGATATGCAAAAAGCAGCAAACATAAAACTAAAGGATGCCAGGAAAGCCCTTGAACTTGCCCGGGAAAATTACGAAGATTTTGTGAACACTTTGGAAAGTGAATAAAACAAAACAGGTGTGGGATATCCACCATATTGCCATTTCTGATTTCTTTTGACAATAATTTTCTGCCTTGCAAATTAAAAACAAGCCAACAAAAACATATTTGAAAACCGAATAATTTAATAACTGATGTATGGATAAGATGTTATATGCGTATCTCAAATATAGCTTTACATCGAAAGAATTTTCAACTCGATTGCTTGACAATTACTAAAGGACAGACTGCTACTCTTTCACCTCAAAAAGATTGCCGTCGTAATCGGAAATAAAAGTAACAACAACTGAACCCTTTGGAATTTCGACGATCTTCAAGCCTGCATCCCTGCATTTGTTAACAATATTTATTAAATCGCTTACCTGGATACAGGAATGCGCGATCTGTTTCTCTGGCGCTTTATACTCCCGATATACTAATACCTCATAATGAACAGTCCCGCCCCGATAATGTATTAGTAAAAGTTCATCATTGATCCCGAAAATGGCTTGGGCCAGCTTTTTGTCAAGGATTTTTGGCACTGATTTTTCAAGTCCCAGGATATCGATAAAAAAACGGTCTGCTTTTTCTTCACTGCTTGCGGCGAGTCCGCTGTGGATAATCTTCATTAAACTTTCCTCTCATTATTCATGTGGTTTGATAATAATCTTAAGTGATTCGGTTCCATCCAAGAGCATCTTAAATCCTTTATCTGTATCTTTTAACGGCAGCCTGTGGGTAATGAGGTCATCAACTTTAATGTCCCTCTTCGTTATCAGGTCGAGGGCTTCTTCAATATCCGGAGGTCCGCAATAATAAGATGTGAGTATTCGTATCTCCTTTCTCCAGAAATCATTGACAGGAATAACAACATCCTTATCGGGTTCGGGTACAGCGAATAAAACCACAACTCCGCCCATATCGACAGTTTCCCAGGCCTGCTTAAAAGCGGACATGGCAGAGGTTGTAACAATAATAGCGTCAGCTTTCCTGCCATTAACGTGTATCAGCTGTTCCAGAATATCAGAGGCCGCGTCTGCGACATAGTCCGCACCATAATTATTTGCCAGTTCAAGCCTTCTTTTATTAATGTCAGTCGCTATAACCTTACATTTTTTATACTTGGCAAGTTTGATATGCAGAAGCCCTGATATACCGGAGCCGAGTATGAGAAGCGTCTGTCCTTCCTCAATAGCGGCAAGTCTCTGCGCCCTGACCACACAGGCCAAAGGTTCGATAAATGTTGCCTGGTCATAACTTACATTGTCCGGTAGCAGGTAGGAGCCGTTTATAACCAGGTCCTTCGGCACCAGGATGTATTCAGCAAATCCTCCAGGCAGTCTGTCCTTAATTACATTACATTGAGGGTAATGTCCCTTTAAGCAATAACTGCATTTAAGGCAAGGTACCTTGGGTGCGATAAAAAGCCGGTCTCCTTTTTTATATTTGCTCACCCCCACGCCAGTTTCCACAACCTCTACCCCCACCTCATGTCCTTGAATAAGAGGGGCTCTGGGTAGACGATACCACTCTACTATGTCGCTGCCGCATATCCCACAGGATATAACCTTTACCAGCATCTCACCCTGACCTGGTGAAGGGGTTGGCACCTCTTCTACCCTTATGTCGTTATTATTATACCACATGGATACTTTCATATTTTTCCTTTTGGTCCCTTTATAAAAATCACCAGCAGAGCGCTTCATTAAAAGTTTTTATCTTCAGGATTTTTTATTTTTTAAAGCATTATAAAGATCAAAAGCCTTTTCAGGGATTTCATTATCATGGACAACCGCTCTTACTGCCTGGATCATAGCGATGGGCGAATCTGCCTGGAAAATATTCCTGCCCATGTCTACACCAGCGGCGCCTTCCTGTATAGAACGACAAGCCATTTTTAGAGCGTCAAGTTCGGGTATCTTTTTCCCTCCGGCTATTACAATCGGTACAGGACATGAGGCTGTGACAGTCTCAAAATCTTCGGGAACATAATAAGTTTTGATATAATGGGCTCCCAGTTCAGCACAGATACGAGTAGCCAGTCTGAAATATTTTGCATCACGCACCATGTCCTTGCCAACAGCCGTTACCGCTAGTGTCGGTATACCATAGCGTGTACCCATATCCACCATTTTTGTCATATTGATGATTGATTCCTTTTCATATTCACCACCGATAAAAACCTGTACCGCCATGGCTGCGACATTTAGACGTACGGCATCCTCGATATCCACTGCCAGAGCCTCGTTGGAAAGTTCTTTAAGTATGCTTGTCCCACCTGAGACTCTGAGGACAATGGACTTTTGAGTATCTGGAGGAATAATGCTCCTTAAGATGCCGCGGGTAAGCATTAGTGTATCGGCATATGGTTCCAAGGGAAGTATATTTACATCGATCCTTTCCAGTCCGGTGGTTGGACCCTGAAAATAACCATGGTCAATGGCCAACATGACTGTCTTGCCGCTGACTGGATTAAATATCCTGCTCAGCCTGTTTTTCATACCCCAGTCGAGAGAGTTTGACCCTTTTAAAAAATAACTTTCAGATGTCTGCGGTACATCTGTATAAAATTGTTTTGCTTTGTTAGTTCCGTCAATGTCCGGCATATTAAATCTCCTTATATTTATTAATTAAAGACAGCAATATTCTTTTAATTCACAGATTATAAATTCCTTCAATAAAAAAATTATTTTAAAACCTAACTACTAAATAGACTGCAATTCTGCGGCCTATCACTCATTAAGTTTTTGCTAAACAAATTAACTACCAGATAGTTATAAAATATATTAGATGTACAAATACTGCAATATATATTTTTAAGTATCTTTATTAATGCAAGTTATGAAAAAAATGTTTAAACCAAAAAAATTATTGGAGCAGGTCAGGGATCAAATAATACATATTACAATAATATTGGCTATTGGAGCAGTGGTTTCATCCTGCGCAGTGATTTATAATATTCCTGATATATCAGATTATAAAATATTTCCTTACCGGGTTATTAAGAACTCTCCTGAATCCATTTTCTATTTCTCAAAGGCTGATACATTACATAACGTTGGAAAAGTAGTATTAATAAACAACAATAAATTATTGCCGAATGTTGTAACTCTTGATGATTATATGGAAGGGTCAAAGACAGCAGCATTTATTATAATCAGAAATGACACCATCATATACGAAAAATACAGTAAAAAATACCAGGAGAACTCAATTTTCAATACATTTTCAGTTACAAAGATATTTATTACAACACTTGTGGGCATTGCAATTGATGAAGGAATGATTAAAAGTGTCAATGAATCAATTACTGAATACATCCCTGAACTTTTGAAAAAAGAGGGCTTTAGTGAAATAACTATACGGCACTTATTAAATCACACTTCAGGAATAAAATTTTCAAACTCCAGGTTTAATCCTTTTTCTGATAATGCCAGATATTATTATGGTCATAATTTGCGAAAACTGGTTCTTAAGGCGGAGCTAGATAAAAGGCCCGGAACAGAAACTAATTATAGTAGTGTAAACGTCCAGTTACTGGCTTTGATATTAGAAAGAGCAACTGGTACTTCAGTATCATCATATTTACAGGATAAGATCTGGCAGAGAATTGGAATGCAAAACGAAGCAAGATGGAGTATGGATAATAAACGAAAAAATTCAATTGAAAAAGGTTTCTCCTGCCTGAATTGTACAGCTATTGATTTAGCAAAACTAGGCAGGTTATACTTAAATAATGGTGTTTGGAATAATCAGCAAATTCTGTCGCAGAAGTTTATTTATGAAGCAACTAAAAGAGATACAACCGGTGGTAGTAATTGGAACTTTCAATATAATTTCAGGTTAGGGCCCAAAGAATATGATAATTATTACTCAAGAGGTCTTTTTGGACAATTGATTTATATCTATCCGAAAAAAAATATTATAATAATCCGTACTGGCGAAGCAGATCTTAAATATAATCCGCAATTTATTGATCATATTTTATTGCAGATAATTGACCAGATTTAAAATAATAATTGAATATTTACCCCTTTTTATTTTCTGAATTTCTCGATTTGATTCCCAAATATCCTCCGTGATGTCGCTTGGCATATTCTTCAGGTGAAAAACCAATCTTATTCATCATAAGAACTACTATAATATCTCCTATCACAGTCATTGTTGTAGTTGATGTAGTTGGGGTTAACCCCAGAGGGCATACTTCATCGGGGCGACCAGTATGAATTGTAATATTTGCGATATGGCTCAGCTGGCTCACCGGATTTCCTGTTATGACAATTATTGGTATTTTCTCAACCAGCTTCCTTGCCAAATCAACAATTTCAAGTATTTCCCTTGTTTTGCCGGAATTTGAGATTAACAGAAGAACATCATTTTTTTGAATTACACCAAGATCACCATGCTGGGCATCACTCGGATGTAAAAACAGTGCAGGGGTGCCTGTTGAACTAAATGTTGTGGCAATATTTGTTGCTATGAGACCGGCTTTGCCCATACCACTTGCAATTAATTTTCCGCCTTTTTTATGAACATATTGAAAAATTAATTCCACTGCATTCTCAATATCTTCTGTTACAGGTATATTTAATATTGCTTCTGCTTCGGCTCTTAATAACTGCTGGATATGATTTTTCATTAATTATCAAATATTGTTTCAAAATTCAAACAAAGATATAAGAAAATCATAGTAGAGAGAGTCCGATCAAAATTATTTTTAAGTGATAAACCTGAATAACTACAAATCCAGACTGATCATATTATAATTATTCAACATACTTATTTTAGGGGTTAATATTTATATTTATACTAATTTATTATTTTTTATCTATAATTTACAGGGTTTAATAATTTAATTTATATTTTATAATATTTATACCCTCATTTATTTGGGGGTTATATTTATTTTTTTATATATTTACGACTTAAATACATTATTAACTTAAAACTCTTATCTATGAAAAGCATCAGTCTACCTGTCATGTCAGTAGTTACAATATTATTGTTTCCGGTGTTTTATCTTAATGCCCAGGAAGAAAATGGTTCTTCACCGGTATCCG
>Ga0315545_1003050_pt1 | contig 14560 bp, 12 predicted proteins | sample SalMarSW160210MG_FD_203096 | JGI IMG/M metagenome (GOLD analysis project Ga0315545, IMG submission 203096) | Salt marsh sediment microbial communities from the Plum Island Ecosystem LTER, Massachusetts, United States - Salt Marsh Sediment SW1602-10 ... | reverse complement strand
GCAATGCAGCAATGTACAGTTTGGCTTTCTCCCCGAGTTACCGCCGAAGAGCAGTTTTGTGACTATCTCATTTGACATTGTTGAGAATGATATTGTTCGTCAGTATCAGATAAGCACTGCACTTCGCGGCTGGGCGGGAAATCTGCTTAATGATACAGGTGATAGTCTCGTAATTGACGACGATTAGTATGATGAGTAGCAAAAAGTATAAAAAAAGCCGGCAAGGGGCGGCACTGCTTGTGGTGCTGTTCATTGTTATGGTGATAACGATTTTGTCGTTGGGCTTTTTGTCGCGAAGCGATGTGGAATTAGCCTGCGGCCGGAATATGGTACTTCGCGCGCAGATGGACTATCTGGCTGAATCGGGTTTGGAGCACGCCAGAGGACTTATTCTTAATCCGCAGGACATTGTTTCAGAATACTGGATGGGAGACGCAGCTCAGCAGCTGGTTGAAGGGGATGATTATTATGACGTTGCAGTTATGCGCGATGATTCGGAGCCAACAAACCGCTGCAATTATATTATAGAGTGTAATTCGTACCGGCTGAGGAATGGCGAAAAGATTGGCCGCAGCAGTATATCGGCGGAATTGCGGCTTGACCCATGTATTGCGTTTTGGACCGTCGGTGACACGACAATATCCAGTAACACCACAATCTATGGCGATGTCTATTGTAATGGTAATCTATCAAATAATGGCCATATTGATGGAGATGTGTTCGCTGATAGTCTTTCAGGGTCCGGAAGTAAAACAGGCCAACGATACAACGTTAGCCAAGCAGTTGGTGTTACCAGCCCCGGGCTTAATATAAGCGATTTTGCCCTTAACCCTGCTCCCGATCCCAACGGTGATGGTGATGTTGAGATGAGCGAAGGCACGGTGATAAACGGGGCGCTTGTTGTAAATGGTAATCTGACAATCAACGGAGACAGCCTGGTTATTGTCAGGGCTATTAAGAATTCTCCGGCACTGTTAGTCAGCGGCGATATTCAAATAGACGTATCCAGTAAACTTGAGATAGAAGGACTTGCTCAAGTAGCGGGAGGTATTTCAGTTGCAAACGGGGCCGAAATTAAAATATTGGGGGCGTTGTTTATGGTCGGCAGCAGTGGAATAAGCGGCAGCGGTGTCATCAATATAACAACGGCTCCTTCAATAGCGGCTATCCAAATGCCTGGTGGCGATCCGGAAAACTGGGGTCCTGCGGCCGGGGCATTTTTTAGAAATATCGAGAGAAAATAAAGGCAAGTTATAGGGTCTTATAAAGAAGCTCAAAGGAGGAGCTGCTTATCGGCCTTTATATGCGATGAAAAGAAAAATCCGAAATATGTTAATAATACCGATTATATATCGCAGGGCCGTAAAAGGTCGGAATAGTTCGATAGTTCCTATTGTATTGTTTTGACGATTGTGCCAATTCTGTTGGCCTTAACTGTAGAAGGTATGAGAGATGACATTTATATCGGTTTATTTTACGTACAAGACCCAGGGCGAATGGGGCAGATTGGCCGGTTCTGTCGGCGTGTAGAGGTCGGATAATACAAGAGAGGTAACGGCTTGTTTGGACCGGTTGTTTGGTCGGTAAAGATGGGTCATTAATAGGACGAAAAAAGAGCAGAGACGAGCGTTGATAAATGTGTCGGAATGAAGAGGGATATTAGAATGTTAGACTTAACATATCCGCAAGCAAGACTGTGTTATTCGTATTTCAGGAGGAACGCGGAATACGAATTACGAGGCATAAGCGGCGGTTTTACTTTGGTAGAGCTTCTAATTGTGATTGCGATAATCATGATAGCTGCGTTGACGGCGATACCGATGATGAGCTCGGCGGCCAGTATGCAGATTCGGTCTGCGGCAAATATGCTCACGGCGGATTTGGAATACGCCAAGAGTATGTCAATCAGCAGAGGACAAAATTATTCCGTGGTGTTTGATAAGAATACAGAGAGTTACAGGATAGAGGACCAGGACGGTAACGTAATACCGCATCCTGTGAAAAAGGGATTTAACTATATTGTAGATTTTCAAAATGACGGCAGACTGAATAAAGTTGATATTGTCGATGTTGATTTTGATTCGACCAGCGAGGTTAAATTTGATTATCTCGGAAGTCCCTATAACGGCGGTAGTCCTCCTACTCCTTTGAACAGCGGCGTTATCAGCCTGCAGGCAGGCGGGACGACCACAACAGTTAGAGTTGAGGCTGTTACGGGATTTATATCGATTCAGTGAATATGAACACGAGAGTGAGCAGGATTGCCGCCCCTGCTTTCGCCGGGGCAAGTTTACTCCTGTGTGAGTATAAATCGTAGTTACACAACGTTGCGAGGGAATAACACAAAGCCCACTGAGGAGGGACAAATATAAATGATAAGCTGGGGTTTGAAAACTCGATGTCTGCGACCGATAGGGTTGGACATAGGCCATAATTCTATCAAGATGATTCAACTGCAGATGAATGGAGAGCAGATAAGTGTAATTGCAGCCCAGAAAGCTCGCATTGACCCCAGTATAAACGGTGATGAGCAGAAAAGAAGAAGCTTTGTTATTTCGGCGATAAGAAGAATGCTTGAGGAGGGTAACTTTCACAGAAGAAATGTTATTTCGTGTTTGCCGAATGACGGATTGAAAATCACGTCTCTGCGATTGGCTGAGGTTCAAAGCGATGAGATCGAAGAGACTTTGAAGAAAGAATCTGCCCAGCGTTTCGGATTGGACCCGGATAAAGATGCGATGAAGTATGTTGTTGCCGGCAATGTTCACCAGGGTGACGAGATTAAGAATGAGCTGATTTTGTTTGCGGCAGATAATGAAACGGTAAAGAGCCACATAGAGATGCTTGAGGAGGCCGGGCTTAGACTGGTGTCAATAGATACGATTCCGTGCGCATTATTCAGGAGTTTTGAGAGGTTACTAAGACGGCAGGAGGATAAAGAGCACACGGTTGTTTTTGTAGACGTGGGAAACCAGTTTACCACCGTCGTGTTTGGTCGTGGAGGAGAAATCAGCTTCGTCAAGCAGATATCGGTCGGCGGAGAAAGATTCAATGAGGAGATTGCAGCGAAATTGGGTGTCGACATCAGTGAAGCTGAGATGCTGCGAGAAGCACTGCAAATGGAAAAGAGCCTTTTGGCGCCGAAGCCTGACCTGGAGGAGCAGGCCCCTGCTGAAAACGAGCAGAAATTAGATGCATCTACTCGACAGGCAATAGTTGACGTGGTGAGTGCGGTTGCTGAAGAGCTGACAAGAGAGATATCCCTATGTCTTAGATATTATACGGTAACATTCAGAGGCAAACGCGTTAGGCGGGCGTTTTTTACCGGAGGAGGGGCATACGAATATATTTTGCTTGATGTTTTGAAGCGGCAATTGGCTGTTGAGGTTGAAGTGGCTCAGCCATTGAAAGGATTCGATATGTCAAGTGAAAGAAAGAATTTGAATTTTGATAGTGACAGGCGAGGTTTGCTCTGTGAATGGACAGTAGCTGTGGGACTTAGTCTTAAGGGCTGGAACGGGGCGGAGAGTTTGAATCGTGAAGGCCCAGGCGGGATACAGTTATGAAAGAAATTGATTTCCTTCCAGAATGGTATAAGAGCGGCAGACGGCGGCAGGTCAGCTATCGTACGCAATACCTCGCATTAGGTGGTGTATTTGTGGTTATGGTGGTGTGGAATTTTATTACCACACATTCGATTTCAAAAGCCAGGGCCCAATACGCTCAAATATCGACAAAGCAGGCAGAAGCAGAAGGTCTGTCGGCTAGATTTGCCGAGCTTAAGAGCGAATTGAGAGAGTTACGGAAAAAAACGGAATTCATAGAAGAAATTGATTCCAAAATTGATGTTGCGAGCGTTTTGGCGGAAATGAGTTTTTTGATTGATGAAAGGATAGTGCTTAACAAAGTGGCGTTTGATGCCGAGAAGATTGAGGACGAGCGGCGGTCCGAGCCATCCCCGCGGGCCGGTACTGTTGTAAGAGCGGTGCGGACGAAGCTTAACGAGAAGCGGAACCTGCCGCTCGGGGATGTGCGATTTAGAGTGGTAATAGTCGGCGTGGCGGCAGATGCGAGTGAAGTGGCGTCTTTGATATGTAAGTTAGAAGACTCGCCATACTTTTGTGATGTTGTGCCGTCTTTTTCACGAACCGCCGAGATAAATGTGACAAGCAATCCTTCGCTTCGCTCGGGGACAAAGAATGCGAACAGCGGTCGGGAAGCCGAAGGAAAGATACTGGTAAGTGAATTTGAGATAAGCTGCTATCTGGCGAATTATCTTGAGCAGTGAAAGGTAAAAAACAGTGATGTTGTTTCGAGGAAAACAACAACTAACGATATGTGTTGCAGCCTGCGTGATAGTGGGCGGGTTTGTGTTGTTTCGGTATCTGCCTTTACGGAGCAGATTGAAGGCTGCCAGGCAGACGAAAGTTGCACAGACCCTAACTATTGCCAAAGGCACTGCGGACGGCAAACAACTACCCCTGCTCAAAGAGCAATTGCTTGAGCTGCAGCGAGAGCTTGAAAACTATGAGGCAAATATACCAGAGCGAAGTGACATTGGTGTATTTTTGCAAAGAATAGCTGGTTTGATGAATGAACATAACCTGAGAGGTCAGGTGATTGAGCCCCGCAAGGAAATAAAAGCCGAGAAGTTAAACTGCATACCGGTGAATATGAAGTGCAAAGGTAGATTAACGCAGATATTCGAGTTCTATCGGCGGCTGCAGGGAATGGACAGGTTGATTCGCATCGAGCAGGTGAAACTTTTTAATGACAGCGATTTTAGCGGCGAAGTGGGTATGGAGGCAGAGGCGGTCATTTATTATAGGCCGGAAGTCGGTCAAGGATAAAAAGGGCAAAAGAAGATTATGAGACAAAATGCGAGAAATAGCGGCAATATCGCTAACAGGCTTTTTAATCAATTGGCCGTGCAGAAGAAAAAGACAGTGTTGGCGTTGTGCTTGATTACGCTGATGTCCTTTATGTGGATCCGGGTGTTAATAAGGAAGGCACCGCAGGCTGCTAACGCAGGTTTGTTGGCCGGGCAGATGGATGTGGAAACTCAGTCGGAACCGGAATTAAAAATATCCTTTATAGAATTGCCGCAAGCCGCAGGGCGCAATGATGTAATAACCAGAGACTTTTTTGATTCGGACGGCTGGCAGGACTTTGTTGATGGCCAAGGACGGAAATCAGCTGGTGTTGAAGAAGTAGATATCATTTCAAAAGAAGGTGACCAAGAAGTAATCAGAAGGGTTGCGGAGAAGCTGAATCTGGAAGCAATAGTGTTGAGCGAGAATCCCCAGGCTTTTATCAATGATAAGCTGCTGTCAGTGGGGGATAAAACGCTCATCGGTGACGGAACTAACAGGTATGAATGTGAAGTAGTTGAAATTAAAGAAAACATGGTGGTAATGAGATGTAGAGAATCAAAGATAACCTTGAAATTGACACAGGTAAATTGAAACAGCGGATAGTTAAAGCAATGTGCTAAACGCTATTCGCAGGAAAAGAACAGGAGATGAATCATGTATCGCGAAAAGAATTCACAAGACAAGACCAAAATCAGAAACAGGTTGTTTGTATGGTGCATTGTATTGTTTGTGACGGCGGCGATTGCGGTTGCTGACGTTGCCCAGGAGCCGGCTGAAGCCTACGCCTTGGCGAATACAGGTGCAGCAGGAATCGAGACAAGCGACAGCCAGGCAGGAGCATCGGCAGGCGGGAAGCTTAGTTTTATTGGTTTCGATAAAGAGAAGTGCAAAAGCATCAGGGATGCACTTCGGGTATTGGGGACACGATTTAAGATGAATATTGTGCCTTCGTCAAACGTGGACGGCCCACTGACTGTTACCAGTCTTTATGATGTGACATTTGAACAGGCACTGGACTCCGTTCTGGGATATGGCTACAAGTATGACCAGGAAGGTAATTTCATCAAAGTTTATACCGCTGAGGAATACAAAAAGATTAAGGAAGACCCGGACCGCCTGATATACAAGGTCTTTACTTTGTACTACATCAGCGCTGCTGAAGCAATGGAGCTCATCAAACCGGTACTCAGCGGTGCCGGAAGCATTCAGGGAAGCTCTCCTCCTGAGAAAGCTGTGTCCACGGGTGAGTCTATTAGTGCAGGCATCGGCGGCGGCGATACTATGGCGCTGAATGACCACATAGTCATCGAGGACTACCCCGAAAATATCGCTGAAGTGGAAAAGCTGCTTAAGCAACTGGATGTGCGGCCTAAGCAGGTGCTGATCGAGGCGACTATTCTCAGCGCCACTTTGACCGAGGGAATGCAGCTTGGCGTTGACCTGAATTTTTTAGCTGGTGTCAGCTTGGATGGTACCAGTTCAACTGAGCAGGTTGGGGAGACTGAGTCATTACTCACTACCACAACTACGCCTATCTCGCAAATAGCCGGGGGAGTTATAGGGACACCAATAGAGACTTTTGGCTTCGCAGCTAATGTGGGAAGAGGACTGAGAGTTGGAATTACAACCGGCAATGTGGCAGCGTTTATAACTGCGCTGGAATCCGTAACCGACACCACGATTCTTGCTAATCCCAAGATACTGGCGGTCAATAAGCAGCTCGGACAGGTCTATATCGGCACCAAGATCGGCTACGTATCTCAGACCACACAAACACAGACTTCGACGACTCAGCAAGTTGAGTTCCTCGATACCGGTACCAAATTGTCTTTCAGGCCGTATATAGGTGACGACGGCTACATCCGGATGGATATCCATCCTAAGGACAGCTCCGGTACCTTGAAAGCCAATGACATACCTGACGAGTTCTCAACAGAACTGGCTACCAACGTAATGGTCAAAGATGGCCAGACGATTGTTATCGGCGGCCTATTTAGAGATGTTGTGGTTACAAGCCGAAGCCAGATACCTCTGTTAGGAGATTTGCCGCTTGTAGGAGGGCTCTTCAGAGGTACTAACGATTCGACTACACGCCAGGAAGTGATAGTACTGCTTACGCCTCACATCATAAGCGAGCCGGAAGAGACGAACAGCAATGCCAGAGTGGACGATGTTCGCCGTAAGAGATATGGCGCAAGAGATGAATTGCAGTGGGCAGGCAGAGCGAGATTGGTAGAAGACCGTTATGCAGAAGCCGCGAGATTCTACGTTGAAGGTGATACCGCGGCCGCAATGAAAGAGCTGGCATTTGTGCTTGAAGTTCGCCCGACGTATTTGGAGGCGATACGGCTGAAAGAGAGAATTATTGCTGAGACGTCTCCGGATGAGGTGAACATGATTGAAAGGATTATGCTTGACAACGTTGAGCGTGAAGATTCGGACAAGTGGCAGAGAAGGTAAACAATTGATTATTGAATATTGACTATTGAAAGAAAGAAACAGGAGTCTTGATTCTGAAGCAATAGTCAATAGAAAATAGTAAATTAATTAGGATTGTTGTTTTGATGTTCAGAAGAAGCTTATATGCGATAGTCACGGGAATCGTGGCGTGCAGTTTGTTTGTAGGTGGCCTCGCCGAGTGGCAGGACTCTGGCACGGAAGAGGGTCGGCGCTACGCCGGTTATGAGCAGCGGATACCCGTTGTGTCGGTGTGCTGTATTGTTGCGGCTGTGGGCGTGATTTGTCTGGGCTGGTACCAAATGAGGCTGGCCGGGACGGTCACGTCCATAGCCAAACTTGTTCAGGACAACAAAGCAAGTGACATCGATGCTGATAGGGGTTTCTTCGCTCCGCTCAGAATGGCAACAATAGACGAATTGTACAAAGCTGTTGATGAGCATTTTGCCGGTTGTACTGCTCGTACTGCTGAGTACGAAAAGCAAATCAAGGATTTGCAGCTTCAGATTCAACTTTCACAAAGACGGGGGAAAAACACTGAGGCGATTATATACAGTATTCGTGATGCCGTTATCGTTATTGATGAGTCTGACAGGCTGTTAATGGCAAATGATGCGGCCGGCCGACTTTTCAATTTTGATTTTAAGAATTCGCAGCACAAACCTGTCAGCGAGCTAATAGGTCCGGAGCAAAGCGAATTTGTGGATTTTCTAAGCCACAGCAGACAAAGTAAGGGGCGGGCAACGAGAAAGGACATCGAATTTTTGGAAGAAGGGACCCCAAAGACTTTCGATTGCATTGTTTCGTGTGTTTACTACCAAGGCCAGCAGGTTTGTGGAGCGGTGGCGGTGCTGCACGATATTACGCGTGAGAAGCAAATTCAACTGATGAAAAATGATTTTGTAAGTCATGTTTCACACGAGCTAAAAACACCTCTTGCATCTATCACAGCCTATACGGAAATGCTCGCTGATGGTGAAGCTGATGATGAAGAAACAAGAAAAGAGTTTTATTCGGTGATTCAGAGTCAAGCCCAAAGGTTGAATCGGCTGATTGAAGACATCCTAAATACTTCGCGCATAGAATCAGGCCTTATAAAAGTAAATAAGGAGCCGGCCAGCTTGACAATGCTCGTAGAAGAACAGTTGCAGATGATAAGAAGCTACGCTGAAGAAAAGAATGTAGAGGTCATTGGGCAAAAACCGATCGTATTCGACCAGGTGTACGTGGACAAGGATATGATTCGTGAGGTCATTGTTAATTTGTTAAGTAACGCTGTCAAGTATACTCCGTCCGGGGGCTCAGTAAAGATTGAAATCGAAGTTGACGAAGTCGCGACTCTGGCACGGGTCAGTATAACTGATACGGGAGTTGGTATTCCCGAAGATGAAATCGAACATGTCTTTGATAAGTTTTACAGGGTTGTTGCCAACGAAAAGCAGGCCAAAGGGACGGGCCTGGGGCTTAACCTTGTTAAGCAAATTGTTGAAAAGGTTCACGACGGCAAAGTATTCGTTACGAGCCAGGTCGGTATAGGGAGCACTTTTGGCTTTGAGCTGCCTCTGGCAACAAGGCAGGCGGCTTGAGTTGTGTAATATTGTTGTAGTAAAACAATCGTGCGCTAAATGTTGCACGCTGTAAGTTAGTTTTTTGAGGAGGCAAGATAATGGCAGGCAAGAGAGTTTTAGTGGTGGATGACGAGATACACATCGTTCATGTGGTAGCGATAAAACTTCGTAATAATGGATATGAGGTTCTATCGGCAGATAACGGTGCCGAGGCCTTTGAGCTGGCCTGCAATGAGAGGCCGGATATTATTGTTACGGATTATCAAATGCCGGTTATGACAGGGCTGGAACTTCTGGAAAAGCTTCGGCAGCGCCAGGAAACGAAAGATATACCAGTGATTATGCTGACTGCCAGAAGCTTTGCTATTTCGAAAGAGCAGCAGGAAGATTTGCGAATATCGGGCTGTCTGAGCAAGCCATTCAGCCCTAAGGAGCTGTTGGGGAACATTGAAGATGTTCTGTACCAGAAGCAAGTGATGGTAAGCAATTGATGATTAAGGAAAAGCATTAAAATAATTGATGGGAAATGATCGGTAGTCCGCAGTCCGAAGGACTTTGCGAGAACACCTGTCGGTGGAAGCTATGTTGGATACGGTCGGAAAAACTTTAAGACTGTCACAACGGCGTGAGCTTGAGAGCTTTGGTGCCAGGATAAATAAGTTTGGTGCTAATTTTGCAGTTTGTAATACCGAGGACGAACTTGTCTTACTGTGCGAGGGCGGCAGATTCAAGAGCAGCCGGGAACAGTTAATAAGGCTGAGCCGGCAAACTTTAGACCAAAACGGCGAGAAAAGCTGTTCCGACGCCGCCGGCGTGCCGGTATGGAGTTTTGGTGATGCAAATTTGGTTTTGGCTGCCGTTCTGAAATCTGCTCGTGTCAGTAACAAAGGGGGAGAAACTATTGGAACGGCTTTGATTGACTTAGGTGATAAATCCTCGTACCACAACGGCACGCCGTCGTGCGATATACGCAATGCTAATCCGCTTCAAGCCGACAACGAGTATTTAGCGGAAATGCTTAGGCTTTGGGTAGAGAAATTTCAAGCCGAGACAAAAGCCGAGCAACAAATTGAAATGGTTGGCACTGAGCTGGCGCAGACCTACGAAGAGCTGGTGCTGCTTCACAAGCTCAGCACAAATATGAAGGTTACCGAATCGGATGCCAACTTTCTCCAGATGGCTTGTGACTGCCTGACCGAAATTGTTTTTGTCGAAGGCATCGCAATGTTGTTAGAGAGGTCTATAGATGACAAGCAGCAGCTGGTAGTAACAGCCGGGTCAGGATTGATAGATATAGATGAACAAACGGCGTCTATTTTACATAGTAGATTGATAGAGGAAATAAACAGTGGTAAAGAGGCGCTGCTGGACAGCGAAGTGGATTCGGCATTCAAATATGATTGGCCGAGCAACATAAAAAATATTATTGCGGTACCTTTATACAGCAAAGAAAAAGCGGAATCTCACTTTGCAGGGCGAACTCAGAATGGCAACTACGTAATGGGGTTGATGATTGCAATAAATAGAATCGGCAAACAGGATTTCGACAGCACGGATGTAAAACTATTTAATTCAGTGGCCAGTGGATGTGCCGTGTTTATCGAGAATGGCAGGCTGTTTAAGGACCTCAAAGAATTATTCATTGGCTCGTTGAAAGCATTGACAAGCAGTATTGATGCCAAAGACAAGTACACACACGGCCATTCCGAAAGGGTTGCGTTTATTTCTCGATGGATTGCTGAAAGGCTGTCCGAGCAAGCACAATTGGATGAAGAACAAATACACATAATTTATTTGGCTGGATTGTTGCACGATATAGGAAAAATAGGGATAGAGGAAGCGGTATTATGCAAGAACGGCAAGCTGACTGAGCAGGAATTCAACCGGATAAAACAGCATCCATCGATAGGAGCAGGTATTTTACATGAAATAAAACAGATGCGTGATATTGTGCCGGGTGTATTGTGCCATCACGAACGAGTTGACGGCAAGGGATATCCCGGCGGTTTAGTCGGCGAGCAGATACCACTGACGGGCAAAATTGTCGGTTTGGCAGATAGTTTTGACGCAATGACTTCAAAGCGAACTTATAGAGACGCAATGAGTGTGGAACAAGCGCTTGAAGAGATAGAGAAAGGATTGGATACGCAGTTTGACAGGAAAGTCGGCAGAGTATTTCTTGATAGTGATGTCTGTCAGCTCTGGGACATCATACAGAATGGTTTCAGCGAAATTTACGGGAGCAGTGATTATGTACAATATGGTGCTGCTGCTGTGGGGACGCTAATCAGATGAAAATCAAGATACAGGATTATAACGAGGTTACGGTAGTTGAGATGCAGGGCGAGCTGGGTGGTGACGATACCGAATTGTTCCAACGTACAATCACTGACATAATCGCAAAATGTAAGGCAGGTGTTGTGCTTGATATGAGCGGTATGGGATTTATTGACGGAGAAGGATTGGAACAGTTGTTGTGGGCGCATGACTATTGTAACCAGAACAAACTTGAGCTTAGATTAGCGGGGCTTGATGAAAACTGCTTGAGAATCCTGGAAATCACTCGACTCGAAAAAGAGTTTGACCACTACGCGGAACTTGCCGAGGCAGTAAAGAGTTTTGCATAATGAGTTCGTGGTTCATTGTTCGTAGTCTATAAGCGACGGGGTACGAGTATCGAGAATCGAGTATGAGTCAAATAGCTGTGAAAAATAAGATGCAGCTTGGGCAGCTACTGCTTGCGCGTGGCGTCGTAACTGCTGAGCAGATTGAAAAGGCTCTGACTGAACAGACAGACAAAGGCCATCGCAAGCTGCTTGGCGAGCTTCTGGTGGAGATGGGCTATTGTACGGAGAATCAGATAGCCTCGGCCCTGGCGGAGGCGTATGGTGTGCCGTACGCGCAGGTTGGTCCGAAGATATGCGACACCAAGGCGATTGAAATTTTACCGAGAGACTTTCTCGAAGAATATATCGTTCTGCCGCTGTTTAAGGTTCATGATGTGCTCACAGTGGCGGTCAGTGAGCCGACAAACGTATTTTTGATAGATGAAATAGAGCGGATAAGCGGCTGTAAAGTTCAGATAGTATGTTCGACGAGCAAGGACATCAAGGCCACTCTTCAGACGTATTTGCCGGCGGCCAATGTCTTTGTCATTGATGACATTATCGATGACGAGGGGCTGGAAGACTTTACGCTGATAGAAAATATTACGCAGGATATAAGCGACCTCGAGGAGGTGGCCGGCCAATCGCCTGTCGTAAAGCTGGTTAATTATCTGCTTTATAACGCAGTGAGGGAAAATGCCAGCGACATTCACATAGAGCCGGATGATAAAAAACTACGGGTTCGATACAGGGTTGATGGAAGGCTATACGAAAAGATATGCCCACCTCACCAGATGCATTCTGCGATTGTTTCGCGTATCAAAATTATGGCTGAGCTGGACATCGCTCAGAGACGTCTGCCGCAGGACGGCGGTATCCATGTTTTAGTAGAAGGCAGGCCCATAGATTTGCGGGTATCAGTTATGCCGGGTAACTTTGGCGAAAAAGTGGTTATCAGAATTATCGACCCGCAGAAGATTCTTTACAGCCTTGAGTCGCTTGGATTTACATATGAAAATCTTCAGTTGTTCAGGCAGGTAATGCAATCTCCGAACGGTATAGTTTTGGTAACAGGTCCGACCGGTTCGGGTAAAAATACCACCCTTTATGCCGCACTTGTTGAGTTAAACAGCGATGAGGTCAACATCTGCACGGTGGAAGACCCGGTGGAGTGCAATATTGAGGGTATAAATCAGTTCCAGGTAAACGAAGGTGCAGGTTTTGAATTTTCAACAGCCCTTCGAAGTTTATTAAGGCAGGACCCGGATATAATAATGGTTGGCGAGATTCGTGACGAGCCCACAGCCAATATTGCGGTACAGGCGGCACTGACGGGTCATCTGGTTCTTTCAACTCTGCACACGAATGATGCCCCCGGTGCGGTAACACGTTTGCTGGATTTGGGCGTGGCTCCTTATCTTGTAAGTGCTTCGCTGATTGCGGTCTTGGCCCAGCGGCTTGTGCGAAAGATATGTCTGAATTGCAAAACAGAGTATGAGCCGCCGACGAGCATAAAGAAGGTCGTTGAAAAAACAGGTGGAGAAGCCCCGAAATTTTATCGCGGCGTGGGTTGTAAGAAATGCCGGAACACCGGCTATGCCGGTCGGATTGCCGTTCACGAGCTGTTTGTGCCGAATGAGGAAATTATAGAAATGATTAATGAGCGGCAGAGCTTAAAGAAATTAAGAACCAAGGGACTTGAAAACGGAATGGTTTCTTTGCAATCGGATGGAATCGAAAAAGTAAAGGCGGGAATTATATCTATTGAGGAAGTATTGAGAACAGCGCAGACAGAGGCTTGATGTGCTTGGCTGTGTGTAATACTGTATCCGCAATGCGGGATAAGAATAGATGACTGTTTCAGCAGCAAAAACTACAGAAGAGCTTGATTCAGCAAAGAAAGGCCGGGATTTACCGCCAGCCGGCGGCAAGCAGGGACAAGGAAGAGATGGTTCTGGGGCCTTCAGGGACGTCGAAACTGATTCGAGTGCACAGATGCAAAAAGATTATGGACCGGCCTGGTCACGAACTACGCTACCGATGCATCAGCAACTCTGTAGAGCAAAGGTCAAGCAGGCAGATCTTATACTATTCACAACACAGTTGTCGGTGATGCTTGATAGTGGAGTGGTACTTAGCGATGCTCTTGATGCTATTGCAGAGCAGACTGAGTATGGGATTTTTAAGATGATAATTATGGATGTGGCAAAAACGGTCAAAAGTGGTGAGAATTTTTCTAAGGCGTTAGCCGGCTACCCAAGGGTTTTCAATACAATGTTTATCAGCATGGTGAAGGCCTCGGAAGCGTCCGGAAAAATGGCGGAAATGCTTAGAGTACTCAGTGGCTATCTGAACTTCGAATCCGAAACCCGCAAACGCATCAAAGGCGCACTTACGTATCCATTTATAATGGCGTTAATGGCCGTGGCGGCAACAGGGACTTTGATGTTTTTTGTTTTGCCGAGGTTTATGAGGATTTATGAATCAAAGGGGGCTGCACTACCAAAAATTACTCAAATTTTAGTTGGTTTCAGCAAAATGTTAGGGAGTTTTCAAGCCATGACGGTCTTCCTGACAACTGTGATATTGATGTCGGTGGGATTGTATTACTGGGCAAAGACTTTAACCGGCCGGCGGACGATAGATTTTATCAAAATCCACATACCTGTATTGGGCACAATGTTTATTGATGCGATAGTAACTCGAAGTATGCGTATTATGGCGACAATGGTCAATACGGGTGTGAACCTGCTGGAGTCGATAGTAGTGATTCAAGGCTCATGCGACAATTACTATTTTAAACGACTTTGGATTGGAGTGAACGAAAAGATTCGAGATGGCTACCAGCTGTCGGAGTCTATTATGATTTCACCGAGCTGTGAACTGATTGCGCCGGGTATTATCCAAATGCTCAAAGCGGGAGAAAAAAGCGGCAAACTTGGTGATGTCTGCGATAAAATATCGGTCTTCTATGAAAAAAAGCTCGAAGCTTCAATCAGGAACGTTATGGCGCTTATAGAACCGGTAATGATAACAATCCTGGGTAGTATTATTG